>Ga0307479_10002648_pt1 | contig 16260 bp, 15 predicted proteins | sample atmos_gasesECM4C_FD_203743 | JGI IMG/M metagenome (GOLD analysis project Ga0307479, IMG submission 203743) | Hardwood forest soil microbial communities from Morgan-Monroe State Forest, Indiana, United States - atmos_gasesECM4C_515 | ecosystem: Environmental > Terrestrial > Soil > Temperate... | reverse complement strand
AATGGGTCGCCTCGGGTTTCGCGGATGCGGCAAATCCGTCGGGATTCGCCCCGTCAAGTGCAGGAACACCGCCGCCGAATGCTTGTATGCCGGGACCGGTTCGCGAAACGCTACATTCCCCAGATATTGCAGAGCGTCCGACAATCCGTAATACCCCGGATCGCCCTCGGCCCACAGCCGGTCGCGCTCCGCAAACTTTTCCGGAGCAAGCGTCGCCAGCCCCAGCAAATAGTCCGAGCCATGCTCGATCATATTTATTCCCAGGTCGTTGCCGGTGTAAATCCGGAACTCCGGCCGCAGCGCATCGCGCAAAGCCAGCCGCCCCAGCTCCACCATGCGGTCCAGCGACGAATGCTTCATCCCCGCCAGCTCCGGAATATCCATCAGCCGCCGCACCGTCTCTTCGTCGAAGATTTCTCCGTTGGGCGCGAACATCGGGCCCAACTCAAAGGCCAGCACGCGCGGAAATCCACGGCAAATCGCCCGGTACGCCGCCACTTTTTCCAACGCGGATTTTCCGTGCAGCCGCGCGGTCTGAAACAAGATCGGCACGCCGCCAAACTCCGCAATCCGCTCCATCTCGCGCCGGTACAGCGCCACCACGTCTCCAGCCTGGTCCTCAATGTACGCGCCGGCCACAAAGGGCGCTCCCTCTCCCAGTGCCTCGCGAGTCCAGCGCAACACCTCCCGCTTCTCCGCATCGCTCAAATAATTCACATACCCCGTGTCCATATTTACGGCGTTCATCAACCCCGCCCGCTGCGTTGCCTGCAAATGCCGCTGAAACGCCTCGACCGCAACGCGCCCATCGGATTCAAACGGCAGCAGCGCCGCCGCAATCCCCTCAACCTTGCGCCGCAATTTTCGCCGCTCCATCATCGACTCAATGTTCATGGCCTCTCACAATTTATGGAGTTTGCATTTGTAGCGCCCGCTTTCCGAAGCGGGCCGATTTGCGCAAGCAAACCTCAACGCTTAGCCTTCAACGCTGCCAATTTCACACCTGCCGAGGAAGTCTTGTAATGACTGTCCAGCGGATAACAACCCGAAGGCAATCCGTTCCGCGGAGCCGTGGTGCAATCGCTGAACGTCCGGCAAATTCGTTTGTGCTGCACCGCGCCGCCCTCAGCCGCATCCAGAAAGATTTCCGGATATGTCAAAACCATCCGCCCGAGTCCGACGGAATCAACCCAGCCCTCGCGCAGAGCGGCCTGCGCCACATGCGGCAGAAAATCCTGCAAATAACTGTACGCCGTGCCCACAAAAAGCAAATTCGGAAATCGCCGCTTCAATTCCCGCGCCGCGTTCATCTGCCGCGCCACACCCACCAATGGATCTTCGGGCGGCGCGTATCCATCCGAAGGCGGATACAGCGCCGGCCGCTGAATATGGGGATTGTAGTAAGGACTCCCCGCCGTCAAATTCACCAAGACAATATTTAGCGATTCCAGCAGCGACAAAAACTGTATCGGCTCGGCCAGATCGGGCTGCGTCGGGTCGCTCGCGCTCACGCCAAATCCCCAGCGATACGGAAGCAGATCGGTATGCGCCTCCGGAATTCCTGGACCCAATTTCCCATCACCAGACTGCGCCGGATCGGGACGAAACGGCACCGTATCAAACGCAGAAACGCGCACTCCAATTTTCAATCCCGGCGCAACCGCGCGAATTCCCTGCACTACTGCGCGCAAAAATCGCGTGCGATTCTCAAAACTTCCGCCATACTTCCCTTCCCGCGTACGCGCGCTCAAGAACTCGTGCCCCAAATATCCATGACAATGTTTTACATCCACAAAATCAAAACCCAGCTCGGAAGCGATGCGCCCCGCGCGATGAAAGTCCTCAATGATGCCTTCGATTTCCGAATCCGTGAGCACCGGAAAATCGTGCGGCAGACCTAGCCGCCGATCCAGAATCGGATGCCGATACAAAATCTTTGGCTCCGCCCGAGTATGCAAATTAGGTTTGCAGTATCGCCCCGAATGCGTAAGTTGCAGACCAACAAGCAAGCCCTCATCGGACCCCGCCGCAAGCTTGTGCTCGGCAACGAGTGCGGCACGCAACTGTGCGAGCCCAGCACGTGTATGCTCCGCGATCACCAGCTGATTCGGATTCGCGCGGCCGCTGTGCGAGACGGCAACGGCTTCGCCGCCCCAGATTAATTTCGCGCCGCTCGCCCCAAAGCGGCGCCAGCGCCGCAAAGTATTTTCCGTAGGCGCGCCGTCCGCACTCCCGTCCCACCCCTCCATGGGATTGACGGCAAACCGATTTCCAATTGTGATTTCGCCGCGAGCCAGCGGCAAAAATAAAGGCGAATCCGCCGACAAAATCGCGGAGTCGCACGGAATTTGCAATTGCAGCGCGCGGAGATGTTCGGCGAATTGCGCGACATTCTTGACGCTGCCGAGCCGCAGAATTCTTGGAGCGCTCACGCGCGTTCGCCCCGACGATTTTCAGGAACGCTCATATTGCAGACACTTTACCGTATGCGGCTTTGCCGGTAATCATGCAGTTTTTCTTTCTTTTTCGTTTGGGGTTTCCGGCTTGACAAACGGAGCGATGCTAAAAGATTCTTTGGGCCGATGTCGAGGAACTTCTGCGCGAAGCGCGACTCGAATCGGGGAGAGTTGCGGAACGAACGCACAGCCAGAAATGACTGGGCCACGTTATTTTGCGGCGAGACGGAGGCCCGCCTCGGAAGGCGGGCGCTACAACAAGACAGGAGGCACGGATGACCATTACACGACGTGAGATGTGTTTGTTGCTGCCTGCGGCGGCGATGCTTTCGGAGGCGGTTGCTGCGCCACTGGCGCGGGCTGGCGAACAGGATACTTCGCTGCCTTCCGCTGGCTATTCGTTCGAAAAGTTGCCGGTGAAGACTGCGCCTAGCGGCGTGCAAACACGAGAAGCCCTCAAAGGGAAGCTGGCTACCGGTGAATCGATTGAGACACATGCGACCACCTTGCCGCCAGGAGCTATGCCGCATCCACCGCATCATCATGTGCATTCGGAGATGTTTTTGATGCGCGAAGGGACGCTGGAGCTGACCGTTAATGGCAAGAGTTACCGGCTGGAGTCCGGCGGGGTTGGGTTTGTGCGTTCGAATGAAGAGCATGGCGTGAAGAATGTGGGCGCTACGCCGGCTAATTATTTTGTAGTGGAGATGGGGCCGGGCGCGAGCTAGGTTGACCGATCTAAAGATCGGCCACTACAGCTGACGCAGTCGAGGGAGACGATGACGGGAACTCTAAACAAGGCTCTGTGCATCCTGCTGCCACTTATGGCGGCGGGCAGCGCGGAGGCGCAGGCAAGTTTCGATTTGCGGTCGCCGAACGGCAGAGTCGAACTGCGAATTCGGACTGCGAATGGCATTCGCTATGACGTGCTGCTGGGCGGGAGGGCGATACTGCAGGATTGCACGCTTTCCATCGATGTCGATCACAAGAAGCTGGGCGTGGCCGCTAGAGTCTTGAAACACAAGGAAAGCAGCCAGGACAAGGTGCTGGAGCCGGTGGTACGGCAGAAATTCGCGAAGACCCGAGAGAATTACAAGGAATTGCATTTGGACTTCGATGGCGGGTACGGAGTAACTTTTCGCGCGTACAACGAGGGCACGGCGTACCGGCTGGAGACTTCACTGCCGCAAGCGGAAGTGAAGATTTACGGCGAAGAGATGAACTTGAAGTTCCCGAGCGATGACGTTGTCTATTATCCGGAGGAGGAGAGTTTTTTTTCGCATAACGAACGCAAATATTTGCCGCGGCATTTGGCGGAAATCGAGCCGGCGTTCCTCGCGACTCTGCCGGCGGTAGTGGATGTGGGAGACGGCGCGAAGGTGGCGATTGCGGAATCGGACGTGGAGGAATATCCGGGGTTGTGGCTGCGCGGCACAAGCGGGAACGGTTTGGCAGGGACGTTTCCTCCGTATCCGCTGAAGGAGAAGCTCGAACGGGATCGCGATGTGCGGGTGGTGGAGAGCGCGGACTACATCGCGATCACCAAGGGCACGCGAACGTTTCCTTGGCGGATTATCGGGATCGCGGAAAAAGATGGAGACTTGCTGACCAACCAATTGACTTGGTTGCTGGCGAAACCTTCGCAGGTGCAAGACACGTCTTGGATCAAGCCGGGGAAAGTTGCTTGGGATTGGTGGAATGCGTGGAACGTGTATGGAGTGGATTTCAAGGCTGGAGTTAACACGCAGACGTATAAGTACTACATCGATTTCGCTGCGAAATACGGCATTCCGTACATCATCATGGATGAGGGCTGGTACAAGCTGGGCAACGTGCTGGACGTGGTGCCGGAAGTGAACATGGAGGAACTGAGCGCTTACGCGAAAGAGAAGAATGTACGGATTATTTTGTGGGTGATCTGGAACACGCTGGATGATCAGTTGGAAAAGGCGCTGGACCAGTATGCGAAGTGGGGAGTGGCGGGGATCAAAGTGGATTTCATGCAGCGCAGCGATCAGAAGCTGATCGAATACTTTCACAGGGTCAGCCGGGAGACGGCGAAGCGGAAGATGCTGGTGGATTTTCACGGCGATCAGAAACCGGCGACGATGGTGCGCACCTGGCCGAACTTGATCAGCACAGAGGGTGTGCGCGGGATGGAGTGGAGCAAGTGGAGCGCGGAGACCGATCCGGATCATGATGTGACCTTGCCGTTCACGCGCATGTTTCTGGGGCCGATGGATTACACGCCGGGAGCGATGATTAATGCGCAGAAGAACATTTTTAAGGCGGTATTCGATCGGCCGATGAGTCAGGGCACGCGGTGCCATCAACTGGCGATGTATGTTGTTTTTGAAAGTCCGCTACAGATGCTTGCGGATAGTCCCTCGAATTACTTGCGGGAGCCGGAGATTATGGAGTTTCTCGCGCCGGTGCCTACGGAATGGGATGAGACGAAAGTGCTGGACGGGAAGATCGCGCAGTATGTTGCGGTGGCGCGGCGGAATGGGAAGGATTGGTACGTGGGGGCGATGACGAATTGGTCTCCGCGGGAGTTGGAGATTGATTTCTCGTTTTTGCCGGAAGGCAATTTTACATTGCAGGCTTATCAGGACGGAGTGAACGCCGACCGCATGGGCAGCGACTACAAGATAAGCAAGACGCCGATCAATCGTGGGACGAAGTTGAGGATCAGGTTGGCGCCGGGTGGGGGTTGGGCGGGAAGGATTACGCAATAGTGTTGAGGCTGCCGGGCCATTGCAGAGATCGCCCCTCCGGGCTGGGCGTTTTTTGTTTCACACCCAGGACTTTGTCCTCGGCTAAAGTCTTCGGCATCCCTCCGGGATTATGGGTAAGCGCGCTGTCGCGTTATGACAGATATTAAACATACTGATTTCTGCCGCTCAAAATATTTCCTCAAATTATTGAAACCGGGCGCAAGGAAATAGCGGCGGCTAAGAACTTGGAGTTACAATGCGAGGGCTGGATGGCCGTTATGTCCGCAATTTACGCCAAGAGTTTCCTCGGCGGTCTTGCCGCTCTCGTAATCGCGGTTTTTTTATTGCCGCTCGGTTTCTTTATTGCGTCTTTCTTTTATAAAGCCCCACCCGGAATCGATGGCACGGCTATGAGTTGGGACTTGCGTTCGCTGATGGGTAGTCCGTGGTATTTCGTCCTTCCCATAGCTGGCCTGCTCATCTTTGGCCTCGGCTTCCTGTGGGAGTATCGCAGGGCCTCGCGGCAAATTCGATAGGCTGAAGCTGCGGATTGGTGGGACTTCATGGGACATCCGAAATTGGATTTGAGTGGGAAGACGGCGGTGGTGATTGGGGGGACGAGCGGGATTGGGCTTGCGCTCAATAAGGGATTGGCGTTGGCAGGGGCTAATGTTGTGCCTACCGGGCGGCGGGCGGAGTTGGTGCGCAAGGCGGCCGAGGAGGTGACGGCGCTTGGACGGCGTTCGCTGGCGCAAACTTGCGATGTTACGGACGAGAAGAGCATCGAGCAGCTGCTGGCTGCGGTCTTGAAGGAATTTGGCAGCGTGGAGATTTTGGTGAATTGCGCTGGGCGGACGAAGCGCACGCCTACGCTACAGGTTCCGGAGGAGGAGTGGAACGGGATTCTGGACACGAATTTGAACGGGACGCTGCGGACGTGCCGCGTATTTGGGCGGCACATGATCGAGCGGCGGTATGGGCGCATCATTAATATCGCGTCGATTGCTTCGTTTGTTGCGCTTCAAGAAGTTGCAGCATATGCAGCGAGCAAGGCGGCAGTGGCTTCGCTGACGAAATCGCTGGCCATTGAATGGGCAACGAAGGGCGTTTGCGTGAACGGGATCGCTCCCGGAGTGTTTCGCACGGAGTTGAATGCCGGGCTGCTCGATGGGACGGAGCGGGGAAAAGAATTTCTGCTGCGCACACCGATGCGGCGGTTCGGGCAGTTGGATGAATTGGCGGGTGCGGCCGTGTTTTTGGCTTCGGAAGCGGCAAGTTTTGTGACCGGGCATGTGCTGGCGGTGGATGGAGGATTTCTGGCTAGCGGAGTGAATCAGTAGGACCAGGTTCACGACAGCACCCCAAAATGGGGTCGGAAGATGGGCGGTGGGTCAATTTGATTAGTTCAACTAAAGACTCGCGGGCACGCTATAGTGCGATGCAATGAGCTGCCATTTACCGCCGGACTTCATCCACACGTCCGTTAGCCGATCGTGATAGTCATAGGATTTTCCGCTAAACTCGCCGCGTTCGTGATAGGCCGCGGTCAGCACCGCTATGTTTTCGTGCATGCGAATCTTGACGTCCGTCAGGTCGGCGATATCCACGCGCAACGGTCCGGCGTTATAGCTGATGAACCCGACCTTTCCGTAGGTGCTGCCGTCTTCCAAAGTGATAACGTAGTCCTCTGCCAGGAGCGCCGCAACTGCGGCGATTCGCCGCTGCTTATAGGCGTCCACCCACTTCGACTCCAGGATACGAATAGCGTCCACTTCCGCTTTTTCTTGCGCCAGATCAGAAACCGCGAGGCATCCAAGCAGGGCGAGACCCAGGATCGAGAATATCCAAGTACGCATATGTTTGTTATCCGCTATCGACCTCAAGAGTTGGAGGAATCATATGCTGATTCCGCTTGGCGCATGTGAAAAGTTTTCATACTGGATATTCGTGGTAAACAGGAATTTAGCTTTAGGCTTACGCGCCTACACGCGCGGCTAGCTTGGCGCGGGCGGCGGCTACTATTTCGAGGAATTTGCGGGCGGTTTCTACTATTACTTCGGGCTTGTTGGATTTTAGGGCTTCGGATTGTACTAGTTCGCCGCCTATGCCTAGGGCGGCTGCGCCGGCTTCTATGAATTCGGCGGCGGTGTTCAAATTTACGCCGCCGGTGGGCACTAGCGGGATTTGGGGCAGCGGACCTTTCAGGGCTTTGATGTATTTGGCGCCGCCTACCTGGCCGCAGGGGAAAACTTTTACGAAGTCGGAGCCGGCGGTCCATGCTTCGATGACTTCGGTCGGCGTTAGGGCTCCAGCCATAATGAGCTTGGACTCGCGCGCAGCGAACTCGACGGTTGCGCGGTTGAAGCCGGGGGTGACAAGAAATTGCGCGCCGGCGTCGAGGCAACGGCGGGCGTCTTCGGGGTTCAGAACGGTTCCGGCACCGATGATCACTTCGCTGCCGCAGCTCTTGGCTAATTCTCGTATAACTTCGATGGCGCCGGGGACGGTCATTGTGATTTCGACGATGGGGATGCCGCCTTTGCAGACGGCTTCGGCGGCGACGCAGGCTTCGCGCGAGGAGGAGGCGCGGACTACGGGGACAATGCCGATTTGTTCGATTCGGTTGCGAACTTCGTTTTTGTTCAATTGAGATTCCTCGACGGCCTCAGGGGCGCAGTACGGCAATTTTGATTTGTTCAAGCTAAAAGCCTCAGGTCCAAAAAGCGGACCTGAGCTACAGCCTCAATCATTACATTTGTCGCGTGTGCAGCGGGCCTGCTAGCCGCAGACCCGCTGCATGCCCACAAGAGAAACATTTTAGCGGGCGATGCGGGCGCCTACTCCTTTCATTACTTGGACTACTTCTTGAAGGGTGACCATGGAGGTGTCACCGGGTGTGGTCATGGCTAGGGCGCCGTGGGCTGCGCCGCATTCTACGGACCACTGCGGATCTTGGCCGGCCAGGAAGCCGTAGATCAGGCCGGAGGCAAAGGAATCGCCGCCGCCTACGCGGTCGAAGATTTCCAGATTTTCGCGGTTCCTGGCTTGATAGAAGCGGCCATCGTAGTAGCAGATGGCGCCCCAATCGTTTAGGGTGGCGGTTTTGGCCTTACGCAGCGTGGTGGCGACGACCTGGAACGGGAAGTCCTTTACGACTTTGGCGATCATTTGCTTGAAGCTTTCGACTTCGAAGGCGGAGAGATGCTCGTCCATGCCGGGAACTTCGTAGCCGAGAGCGGCGGAAAAATCTTCTTCGTTGCCGAGCATGACGTCGACGTGGGGAGCGATGCGGCGGTTTACCTCCTGGGCTTGCTTCTTGCCGCCGAGGGATTTCCACAGGGAGGCGCGGTAGTTGAGATCGTAGGAGACTATTACGCCGTGGCGCTTGGCGGATTGCATAGCTTCGACGGCGACGTCGGGCGTGGTGGAGGAAAGCGCGCAGAAGATGCCACCAGTGTGGAACCAACGCGCGCCTTGCTTGCCGAAGATTTGGTCCCAATCGATGTCGCCCTTTTTCAGGTTGGCGACCGCAGTGTGGCCGCGGTCGTAGGAGCCGAGGGCGGCGCGCACGCCGAAACCACGCTCGGTGAAATTGAGGCCGTTGCGGGCGGCGCGGCCCACGCCATCATGCTCGACCCAGCGAATGAGGGATTGGTCGACACCGCCCTGGTAGACGAGATCTTGCAGAAGGCGTCCGACGGGATCGTCGGCGAAGGCTGTGACGACGGCGGTGTCCATACCAAAGCAGCGCTTGAGGCCGCGGGCGACATTGTATTCGCCGCCACCTTCGCAGACATCGAAGGAGCGCGTGGTGGCGATGCGCTTTTCGCCGGGGTCGAAGCGAATCATGATTTCGCCGAGGCTGACCAGGTCCCAGCGGCATTGCTGCTTCGGTTTGATTTGCAGGGTCACGTGGCTTCTCTCAGGTGATCCGCGCGGGCTCCATTTTAGGGGCCAAAAGGTGAATGAGGAAGAGCGCGATGAGGTACGCGCTGCCGGCCATCAAGAAGGGGACCATGTAGCTGCCGGTCCACTGCAAGGTGTGGCCGACCACTTCGGCGATGAACATGCCGCCGATGGCGCCGGCCATGCCGCCGATGCCCACTACGGAACCGACGGCGCGGGCGGGAAACATGTCGGAGGTCAGAGTGTAGAGATTTGCGGAGAAGCCTTGATGTGCGGCGGCGGCGAGGCCGATCACGAAGACCGCGGCCCAAAGGCTTTCGATTCGATACGCGAAAATGATGGGAGTGACGCAGAGCGCGCAAACGAGCATGGTGAGTTTACGGGCAGCATTGACGCTAGTGCCGTGACGAATCATCCGCGAAGAGAGCCAGCCGCCGGCGACGCTGCCGACGTCGGAGATCAGATAAATGACCGCGATGGGAGCGCCGATTTTGGTGAGCACCAGATTATGTTGGCGTTGCAAGAAATCGGGCACCCAGAAGAGATAGAACCACCAGATGGGATCGGTTAGAAATTTGCCGACAACGAAGGTGTAGGTTTGGCGGTGCGGAAGGAGCGCGGACCACTTGATCTTGCCAGCCGATTCGGAAGGATCGGAGCGGATGTATTCAAGCTCCGCTGGAGATACTCGAGGATGCTCGTGCGGTTTGCGGTAGAGCAGCAGCCAGAAGATGAGCCAGATAAATCCTAGCGCGCCGGTAAAAAGGAAGGTGGATCGCCAACCCCAACGGGAAGCCATCCAGGGAGCGAGTAGCGGCGTGACGATGGCACCGACGCTGGTGCCGGCGTTGAAGATGCCGGTGGCCAGGGCGCGCTCTTTTTTGGGGAACCACTCGGCGACGGATTTTATACTGGCGGGGAACACGCCGGCTTCGCCGAAACCCAGCGCGAATCGGGCGGAGGCAAAGGTGACGAAGGAGCCCGCGGCGGCATGCGCCATCGAAGCGAGACTCCAGAACGTCATGGCCAAGGCGTAACCCGCGCGCGTACCGAAGCGATCGATGAGGCGCCCGACGAGAAGCATGCCGGCCGCGTAGGCGAGTTGAAAGTAGGAAACGAGATGACCGTACTGGATGTCGTCCCAACCGAAATCGTGCTGCAGAGTGGTCTTTAGAACGCCGAGCAACTGGCGATCCATGTAATTTTTTGTGACGCCGAAGAGCAGGAGAGCGCAGATTACCCAGCGGAAATTGCCCACGCGGGCGGCGACGACGTCGCTTTCTTGTACCGCACGGATGCTGGATGCCAAGGCGGTGGGTGGAGGATTGGGGGGCGCGGGATCCATTGTGCAGAAGGTGACTATAGAAACGGGCTGGAGTTCTGTCAAACCGGAAAACGTGGAGCTGGAGTTCAGACTGACTACAGGGAGGTCCTCGCTTCGCTCGGAGTGTGATGCGCCCCTCGAGGCTCGGGATAAACTGAAGCGCAACCCCGACAACGCCGCCTATGCACGTCACGCTACCAACTGTGCATGGTGCCGTCTAGCTTGCGGTTGACGGGCAAGTAGGCGCGGCGATAGGGATACGTCGCGGCGATTTTTTCGTCGATATCGACGCCGAGGCCAGGAGTGTCACCGGGGTGCATCATTCCGTCGGCGAACGTGTAGGTGTGCGGGAAGACGCGGTTGGCTTCATCGGTGTGGCGCATATATTCCTGAATGCCGAAATTGTGGACGCTGAGATCGAAATGCAGCGCGGCGGCCATGCAGACGGGGCTCATGTCGGTGGCGCCGTGACAGCCGGTGCGGACGTGGTAAAGCTCGGCTAGGCTGGCGATTTTTCGCAGATGGGAAATGCCGCCGGCGTGGACTACGGCGGCGCGGATGTAGTCGATCAGCTGCTCTTGGATTAACTGCTGACAATCGTAGACGGAGTTGAAGACTTCGCCGACGGCGATCGGCGTCGTGGTGTGTTGGCGGATCCGGCGAAAACCTTCTTGCAGCTCGGCGGGGGTGGGATCTTCGAGCCAGAACAGATGATAAGGCTCGAGTTCTTTGCCTAGGCGGGCGGCTTCGATGGGCGTGAGGCGGTGGTGCACGTCGTGGAGCAGCGGGAGTTCGGAGCCGAATTCTTTGCGCAGGCGTTCGAACAAGCGCGGGACAAAATTCATGTAGAGATCGGAGCTCCAGGCGCTTTCTACGGGGGCGTCTTTTTCGGCGGGCTCGTAAAACATTTTGCCGCGACCGACGCCGTAGGTGCTGTCGAGTCCGGGAATGCCGCTTTGCGCGCGAATGGCTTTGTAGCCGAGCTTGGCGTATTCGGCGACGGCGGCGACGGTGTCGTCGATGTCTTTCCCGCTGGCGTGGCCGTAGACGAGGATGGCTTCGCGGGAGGCGCCACCGAGTAACTGATAGACAGGAACGTTGAGGGCTTTGCCCTTGATGTCCCAGAGAGCGGTGTCGACCGCGGAGATGGAGGCCATGGTAACCGGCCCGCGGCGCCAGTACGCGCCTTTATAAAGGTATTGCCACGTATCTTCGATGCGGCGGGCGTCGCGGCCGATGAGAAGTGGAATGACATGATCGGAGAGGTAGCTAGCGACGGCGAGTTCGCGGCCGTTGAGGGTGGCGTCACCGAGGCCGTGGATGCCGTCTTCGGTGGCGATCTTCAAGGTGACGAAGTTGCGGCTGGGGCTGCAGATAATTACTTTCGCGTCGGTTATGCGCATGGCGGGTTAGATCCTCTTTGAATCTTCAGGGTTGAAAGCGGCGGCTAGCCGCCGCACTCCAAAAATTGCGAGCAACTTAGACATTGTTGCGTGGACGTTCGCGGCGAACGTAATCGGTATCTTGCACTGGTTCGGATTCGCATTCGATGGCGATGGTGGTGACCGGATGATCGGGAGCGTCGGCGGGCAAGCCGGTGAAGCGAACCCGGAAGCGATCTTGCTGGAATTTGACCTGCTGGCCGCTGGCGAGGAGGTGGGCGGATTTCACGCGAGTTTTTAGTCCTGCTAGCGCAACCGTTTCGCCCGGCCAAAAATAAACGTGCATGTAAAGGGTGTTGCCCTTGCGCGTGAAACCGGCGTAGTTCGAACGGTGCGGCTGGCAGCGGTCCTGGGTGTGGATGGAGTCGGCGTTGCGCGAGGTCCAGCGGCCGACTTCAGTCAGAATGCGGACGGACTCTTCGGGAATGGAGCCGTCGGGCTTGGGACCGATGTTGAGGAGATAATTTCCGGCGTCGTGGGCACAATAGACGAGATTGCGCACGATGGTTTTTGGAGTCTTCCAGGCGTCATCGGCCTGGTGATAGCCCCAACTTTCATTCAGGGTCATACAGGATTCCCAGGCGCGGCCGCGTTTGTCGGCGACGATTTCTTGTTCGGGTGTAGAGAAGTCGCCAGGAAGAGCATTGCGATTGTTCACGATGATATCGGGCTGCAGCTCGAAGACCATTTTGTTCATGCGCTCGGATTCCCAGCCACGGGCGTCGAGCGGCCAGGAGACGTCGTACCAGAGCACGTCAACTTTTCCATAATTGGTCATCAACTCGCGGATGAGGCCATGCGTGTATTCGACGAAGCGCTTGCGGGCGTCTTCATTGGTGGCGCAACGCGCGCCGTCCGGGTGATGCCAATCCATCAACGAATAGTAGAAACCGAAGCGCAAGCCTTCGGCGCGGGCGGCTTCGACGTATTCATGAACGAGATCGCGGCCTGGACCCTGTTTTGGCGCGCAGTAATTGGTGAGCTTGGTGTCGAAATTGCAGAAACCTTCGTGATGCTTCGACGTCATCACCATGTATTTTTGGCCGGCTTGTTTGGCCAGCTTGGCCCAGGCGCGCGCGGCATTCGGTCTGGGCTGGAAGCGCTTGGCGAGCTGCTCGTATTCAGCCACTGGAATGCCTTCGTTCTCCATCACCCATTCGTGACGGCCCAGCACGCTGTACAGGCCCCAGTGGATGAACATTCCAAATCTCGCTTCGTGCCACCACTGCATGCGACGCACGCGGTCGGCATCCTCGGCGGCAGAACTTTGCGGCGCTTGTGGCTCCGCAGGAAGTGCTCCTATCCTCGGAGAGCCAGCCAATGTGAGCAGCGATGCTCCGGTGCCAGCCAGCCAATCGCGGCGCGGTATGCCGTTGGGTTTCATGAGCAGTAGTCCTCCTGTTGTCGTTCCACTTGGCCTACGGTTCCAGCTTGAAGATTCGTTCCATCAGGAGCCACTTCTCTCCCGGCTTCGCCGCGGGCAGGGGCGTCTGAAATTTCCACATTAATTCTTCCCACTCGCGGACTTTCGGATTGGCGCGGTCAGCGTTGGCCTTGGCGTCAAAGGAGAATCGCTCGTTGACTTCCATGATCATGAACATGCGCGTTCCGAGCAGATAAATCTCCATATCGACGATGCCGGCATCTTTGATGCTGCGAGTAATTTCCGGCCAGATTTTCTCGTGATGGCGGCGGTATTCGGCAATCAGGTCCGGGGCATCCTTGAGATCGAGCGTGAGGCAGTATCGTTTGTTCATCGCGATTTCACAAATTCCAGCGTCAAACCCGCTTCACGTCAAAGCTCGGTCCAGATGTACGTAGCCACCATCCACAATGACATGCTGGCCGGTGATGTGACCGGCCTGGGCCGACATGAGAAATAGAACCATGGCGGCAATTTCGTCGGGCTCGGTCATGCGCTTACCCAGGGGAATCTTGGCGGTGATGCGTTTGAGTTTCTCTAGAGGATCGGGAAAGGTGGCGAGCCATTGCTTGTAGAGCGGCGTCATCACTTCGGCGGGGAGTAGTGCGTTCACGCGAATACCGTAAGGGAGCAACTCCGTAGCCCACTCGCGTGTAAGAGCGAGGATTGCGCCTTTTGCCGCAGCGTAGCCAGACGTACCTCCTTGCCCGGTCATGGCGACTTTGGAGGCGATATTCACGATGCAGCCATGAGATTTTTTCAAAGCGGGCAAGGCGTAATGAGCCATGTTGTAGTAATGATGGAGATTGATCTCCAGGGAGCGAACGAATTTCTCCGGACTGCCATGCTCGAGGCCCGCATTGTCGTTGATGCCGGCATTGTTGACCAGTACGTCCAGGCCGCCGAAATCACGCAGGATCGATTCGACGGCAGCGGCACAGTTCGCAGCCGGCAACAAATCGGCGCAAATCGAGCCGCAGGACGCGCCGGTCTTCTGCAGGGCGGCTTGCAGCTGCTTCCCGGCGTCGTCGTCCTTATCCACCCAAACGGGAATCGCACCCTCGCCCGCACAACCACGGGCGATGGCAGCACCAATACCCTTAGCGCCACCGGTGATCAGAACGACTTTGCCCTTAAGCTGCAAGTCCATGTTGTGCCGGTTTCAGGTTGTAGAATCGAGCAGCATTGCCACCGAAAATCTTTTTCTTGTCGGCCGGGGAAACATTTCTCAGGTAGTCTTCGATGAGTTGCTTGACCTGACGATATGTTGCGCCCAGCAGACAGACCGGCCAATCGGAACCAAACATCAAGCGGTCGGGGCCGAATGCATCGAAGACGGTATCGAAATAGGGTTTGAAATCGTCGGCCTTCCAGTGCTTCCAATCCGCTTCGGTGACTAGCCCGGAAACTTTACAGAAGACATTCCGGTTTTGCGCGATCTTTCTTATCTGCTTCGCCCACGGCTCAGTCTTACCGGCCTTGATCTCTGGTTTGGCGCAGTGATCGATGACAAAACGCTGCTCGGGAAGCTGGGCTACGAGGTCAATGGCCGCGGATAATTGCCTGGGATAAATGAGAATGTCGTACGTGAAACCGAATCGATGCAACTGCGCGACGCCCTTGACGAAGTTCGCGCTCACGAGAAATCGATCGTCCGGCTCAGCCTGAGCGATATGGCGAAAGCCAAGGAGCTTCGGGAAGTGCGAGAAATGTTCGAGGCGCTCCGCGAGACGAGAAGAGAGAAGGTCGATCCAACCGACCACACCGACGATCTGGGTGCTCGCTTCAGCGAGATCAAGCAGAAACATCGTTTCGTTTTCGGACTGATCGGCTTGTACGGCGATCGATGCGTCCATAGCGTTGGCGGTCAGCTCCCCGGCGAGTTGTGCGGGCAGGAAATCGCGCTTCAACAATGCCATAGCGTCGGTGATCCACGCGTCGCGCACGGGATCGTAGTGCCAAAAATGCTGGTGCGAATCGATATTCATCCGAGGTTACGCGGCACTAAGGAGCTTTCGCTCATCCACGAAGGTTGAAGAATCCTCCGTCAATCGGATAGTCCGTGCCGGTGATGAAGGCGGCCTCCTCCGAGCAAAGAAAAAGAGCTAGCGCGGCAACTTCTTCGGGCTCGCCCATGCGGCCGATAGGCTGCGAAGCCGACAGCTTCTGAAACATTTCTTGCTCGCGGCCCGGATAGTTTTTCTTCAAGTAGCCGTCGACAAAGGGAGTATGCACGCGAGCGGGAGAGATGCAGTTGCAGCGAATTTTGTGCGCGAGATAGTCCTTGGCTATCGAATAGGTCATGGCCACGACCGCGCCTTTGGTCATGGAATACGCGAAGCGGTCGGCAAGCGCCGCTGTTCCGGCGATGGAGGCCATGTTGAGAATCGCGCCACCGCCCTGCGATTTCATATGAGCAATCGCGGCGTAGGTACAGTTGTAGACGCCCTTGACGTTGATGCGGAACAGGCGATCGAAATCAGCTTCGCTCGTCGTTTCGACCGTTCCTATGTGCGAGACGCCCGCATTATTTACAAGAATGTGCAGGCGTTCTTGCCGCGCGAGTTTGTCGAAAACTTCCCTCGTGCCTTTTTGATCGGAAACGTCGCAGGCGTACGCTTTCGCATCGCTACCGGATGCGGCAATCTCTTGTGCCGCTAGGGTACCTGCTTTTTCGTCAAGATCAAGAATCCGGACGGCCGCGCCTTGCTGCGCGAAGCGTTGCGCGATGGCGCGGCCTATTCCGCTGCCCGCGCCGGTGATTACAGCGACCTTGCCGTCGAGGCGAAACGCATCACGATGTGGCGGCGTGGCGCTCAGAGCGAGACCCCTCGCTTCCAAGGAATGAAATCGTTTTGCGCCAGGAGTTCAGCCTTGGTGTGAAGCTCGCCGCTGGCCACTTTTATGACGCGCTCCAGAATTTCTTCGCCCATCTGTTCGATGGACTTTTCACCGGAAATGATCGCGCCGGTGTCGATATCGATGATGTCCA
>Ga0307479_10002647_pt1 | contig 16261 bp, 13 predicted proteins | sample atmos_gasesECM4C_FD_203743 | JGI IMG/M metagenome (GOLD analysis project Ga0307479, IMG submission 203743) | Hardwood forest soil microbial communities from Morgan-Monroe State Forest, Indiana, United States - atmos_gasesECM4C_515 | ecosystem: Environmental > Terrestrial > Soil > Temperate... | reverse complement strand
CAGCGACCGCCGGCGCGGCAGCGGCGGCAGCGCCGGCTCGCCGAGCGGCGGCGGCTGCATCCGCGGCGCCCCGGCCAGCAGGCCCTCGGGAGTCAGCGCGCTCAGCACCTCGGTGCGGTCCTCGGCGTCGCGGGCGTCCGCCGCGCCGCCGGCGCGCGCCTGGGCCGCCAGCACGGCGGGAACCCCGGACGCCGTGCGCGCGGCGCCTTCCTTCGCGCCCCACAGGTAGCGGGCGCGATTGAGGCGGTCGAGCAGCAGGCTGTGGCGCGACGGGCACTCCTCGCGGTAGTAGCGCTGCATCGCCTCGTAGATGCGCAGCTCGTGCAGCACGTGCACCTTGACGCGCCTGCCGCTGGCAAAGGCGATCTCGTCCTGGCAGACCAGGTTGCGCGGGTCCTGCATGGCGACGTCGAGCCGCCCGCCCGCCACCCGGAAGGGGATGACGCGACAGCGCCGGGCGAGCTTCTCGGGAATGAGGTGCAGCACCTCTTCGGGGATGCCGCGCAGGTCGTCGACGGCGGCGGCAGGCACTCCCAGCTGCTCGGAGAGCGATCGGGCGAGGAGGTCCTCGCCCAGCACCTCCATCTCGAGCAGGCAGGTGCCGAGGCGCCCGCCCACCGCGTGCTGGTTCTGCAGCGCGCGCGTCAGCTGCTGGACCGTGATCCAGCTCCGTGCGACCAGGAGCTGCCCGAGCTTACTCATGCTCGCGACGCCGTATCTTTCTCAAGGGCTGGATCTGGCGAACGGAGAGTTGGAGGTCGATTTCCTAACTGCTTGTCTGGAAGCCACTTATCTGCTGACAGAAGATTATAGAAGCGGCTCTGCGCCCTTGTAAAGCGGCAAGCGGCGCTGCTATTCTGGTTGGATGGAAACGCTGACGCGCCGCCTGCGCCCGCCGCTCTGCTCGTTGACCTCGTTGACCACGCTGGCGCGGCTCGCCTGGCTCCTGGCCGTAGCGCCCATCGCGATCGCCACCCCCGTCGCCGCCGCGATGCTAGAGCCCGAGACGGGTCAGCAGCCGGCGAGCACCCTGCCGCCGGCCAACACCGTCCCGCCGGCGAGCGCCGGCCGTGCCGCCCTCCCGCCGGCAAATGCCGGCGACTTCGATTTCCTGGTCGCCAACCTGCTGGCCGGCGACGGTAGCCTGCCGGAGGCCCTGGCGGCCTTCGAGACCGCCGAGAAGGCGCGACCCGACTCGGCCTACATCCATCTCGAGCACGCCCAGCTGCTCGCCCGCCTGGCCCAGGGGGCGCGGCTGCCCGGCGCTCAGACCAGCTATCTGCGCAAGGCGGCCGAGGAGGTCGGCAAGGCGCGCCAGATCGCGCCAGAGAACCTCGACGTGCTGCGCGGCGTCGGGCTGGTCTATCTCGAGCTGGCGAGCCAGGACCCGTCCGCCCTGCCCACCGCGCTGCACGCGCTCGAGACCGTCCACCAGCAAGATCCGGACGACGTCCAGACGGCGATCAATCTCGGCCGCATCTATCTCGACCAGCAGCAGCCGGCGAAGGCGGCGGCGGTCTTCCGCGAGCTCATCGCCCACGCCCCGCAGCAACGCGCCGCCTATGCGCTGCTGGTCGAAGCGCTGCTGCGCGACGACAAGGCCAAGGAGGCCGAGACGGTCCTCTCGCAGATCCTCGACTTCGAGCCTGGCGCGCTCGAAGCGCGCCTCACGCTCGCGGAGCTCCAAGGCCGCCGCAACGACTACGCGGCGGTGCTGGCGACGCTGCGGGCGGCGCCCGAGCCGGGGCGCGCCGATCCGCGCCTGCAGCGCCAGCTGGCCTGGGCCTACTACTTGACCGGCGACATCGACCAGGCGCTGGCGACCGTCGAGCCCCTGCTGCGGTCGCCCTCGTCCGGCTCGGATCCGGACGACGTCCAGCTGCTGCTGCTCAAGGGCCTGACCCTGGCCGCGCAGGGCCACAATCAGGAGGCCGGCGAGCTGCTCGAGAAGCTGCGGAGCGCGCGCCCCACCGACTCGGCGCTCGCCACCATCCTGTCGAAGGTGCTCGAGCGCGCCGGCAGGCCGGAGGAGGCGGCGCGCGTGCTCGCCGACCTCGACGCCAACCTCGCCAAGGCCGGCAAGCAGGAGGAGGAGCGGCAGGCCCGCCTGGCGCTGGCGCAGGCATACTACGACGCCAAGCAGTGGGACCGGGTGGGCGAGACGCTGCAGCCGTTGCTGCGCCTGGGACCGAAGGACGCAGCCCACGAGCCCGCGCTTTTGCTCGCCGCGGACGCCCTGGTGCAGCGCAAGAGCTACGACGAGGCGCTGAAGCTGCTCGACAAGGGGCAGTCCAATCCGCCGTCTGCGAGCCTCGCCGCCAAGCGGGCCGAGGTGCTCTTCCGGACCGGCCGCGACGCGGAGGCGGTGCGCCAGCTCGGGGACCTGGCCGCCGCCAAGGATCCGCTCGCCGCCCTGGCCGCGGCGGAGACTTATCAGCGCCTCGAGAAGTACCCCGAATCCATCCCGGTGCTCGAGGCGCTGCTCGCCCGGGAGAACCCCGGGCTGCAGCCCGCGGGCGCCAAGGCGGCGCGCTTCCTGCTCGGCGCCGCCTACGAGCGCAGCGGCAGGCGCGAGCAGGCGGTGGCCGAGTTCCGGCGCCTGCTGGGCATCGATCCGGACTATCACGCCGCGCTCAACTACCTGGGCTACATGTTCGCGGAGCGGGGCGAGAACCTCGACGAAGCGCAGAAGCTGATCGAGAAGGCGGTGGCGCTCGAGCCCGACAACGGTGCCTACGTCGACTCCCTGGGGTGGGTCTACTTCCGCCTCGGGCGCCTCGAGCAGGCCCGCGCCGCGCTCGAGCGGGCGACCCGGCTCGAGACCTCCGACGGCACGGTCCAGGAGCACCTCGGAGACGTCTACGCCGCCCTCGGGCAGCCGCGCCAGGCGGGCGAGGCCTATCGCCGCGCGCTCGAGCTGACGAGCGGCGATCCCGCCAAGGTCGACGAGGTCAAGCGCAAGCTCGACAGCCTGGCCGGAGGATCCGGCCGGCCGTAGGACCCCCAATCCCGCCCGCGGGCCCGGGCACCGGGTGCGCAGCGGGCACCGCCAAGGCCATCCCCTGGAATCACTCACCGCCGCCCTCGCGCCCCTCCGCCGCCCGCTCGTCATCGCCCTGCTGGTCGCGGCGGCGGGATGTGCGACCGCTCGCCGGGCCCCGCCGCCGGCGACGCCGGCCGCCTCGCCGGCGGTTGGGGCGCCGGAGCCGCCCGCCTGGCAGGTCCCCGCGGCCGCCTACGGCTCGCAGATCCTCTACCGCGTCGCCGTGTCGGGCGCCGAAGGCGAGGGGAGCCTCAAGCTGACCCTGCGGTTGGCCGGGCCGAACCGCTACCAGGCACAAGCCGTGGACCCGCTCGGCCGCGCGGTCTGGGGATTGGACGTGGACGGCGAGACCGGCCTGTGGCTCGACCATCGCGGCCGCGCCTACTGCCGCCTGGCGGGCGCCCTGGATCTCGCCTTCCTGCCGCTCGGGCCGCTCTCGCTCTCGGCCCTGCCGCCGCTGCTGCTCGGCCGCCTGCCGGTGCCGCCCGCCGACCCCGCGGGCGCCGTCGTCGGCACCGCTCCGGCCGGCGCCGGCACCCTCGTCGGCTACCGCGACGGCGCCGGCCGGAGCTGGAGCGCGGTGACGCGCGGCGGCCAGATCGTCAGCTGGGGCCTCTGGCAGGACACGGCGGCGCCCCCGCTCCTCTCGTGGGTTGCGAGCGACGGCTGGTCGGTCCTCTCCGACCGGCGCAAGGGCGTGCAGGTGAGGTGGCGCGAGACCCTGCGCGAGCCCCTGCGCCAGCTGGCCACGCTCACCCCGCGCGCCGGCTACCGGGAAGCGACCTGCACCACCTCGCCGCCGCCTTGACCACGTCCATTCCAATCCCGTCAAGAAGGAAAACCAAGCCAAACGGCCGCCACGGACGCTGCGCGCACCGCGCCGCCGCCCGCGGCTCGCGCCCGCCCGGAACCGGAAGGAGGGTAGCTCCGGACCGCAGGAGCTACCCAGGAGGTTTGACAGTCCTGTGGCGGGCCTCTAGCATAGGGCGCCTGGCGAAGGACGGGGTCCTCGACCACCGCGGCCTCGGGCCGCGAGGATGAGGTGTGCGCCTCGCGCACGCCGCGGCCTCGGCGTTTCCTCGGTCACTCGGGTATATAATGACGCGATTGACGCCCGGCGACGTGTAAAGAGTGGAGCTCCCCGGACGCGGTTCTCCTGCAGGCGCCGTGCTGTTCCGGTGTGCGGTCGCGGACGCGAGGCGCTGGCCCCTGCGGTGACCACGCCGCCTCATCGCCGCTCTTGGACACGCTCAGGGTCCAACCAGGGATGGTGAGAGGACGTTACATGGAGATCACAGAGGTCAAGGTCTTTCCGATCCAGGAGGAGAAGCTCAAGGCATTCGTGTCGATCGTCTTCGACCAGTGCTTCATGGTGAACGACATCAAGATCATCCAGGGCAGGGACGGCCTCTTCATCAGCATGCCGAGCCGCAAGAAGAAGAACGGCGAGTTCAAGGACGTGGCGCATCCACTCAACAACGAGACGCGGCGCATGATCGAGGTCAAGGTCCTGGGCGAGTACGAGCGCGTGCTGGGCGACCGCGGCGAGCGGCTGCCCGCGCCGCCGCCCGCGGTGCGCGCCGCCGTCGCCGTGCCGGACTCGCTCGCGGCCGCGGCCCCGGGCGCGCTGGCTGCCGCGGCGCCTGGCGTGCTGGCTGCCGCGGCGCCGGGCACGGACGGCGGCTCGGCGGCAGGGGCGTTCGGCATCGTGCCGGCGTCCGCCGCGCCGGCGCAAGCACCGGCCGCCGTCGCGGCGCCGGCGGCCGTCGCGGGAGCGCCGGATGGGCCACCAACTCCTGGCAGGCCGGCGGCCGGCCAGGAGCCGCCGGCGGCCGGCGGCGGCGAGGCCGCGCGGCAGGCGCCCGAGAAGACCCTGGAGGAGATCGAGGAGATGCATCTGCGCGACTCTTTCTGGACCGTGACCTGACGGACCCTGCAGCGGTTGGCGTAAGGACGCGCGCTGCTTCCGGGCGCGGAAGGTACGCGGGACGGGCCGGGCGCCTGGCGGACCTCCGGGGTGATGCGAAACTGGGGCGTCGCCAAGTGGTAAGGCACGAGACTTTGGATCTCGCATTCGGAGGTTCGAATCCTCCCGCCCCAACCAAGCCTTTCCTTCTTCCCTGGTAGAAAGAAGGTAGTTCGCGCGAAGGGGAGGGGGGCGCAGGCGGACTCTGGATCTTTCGTGAGCGGAGGACTATGCCCGGCGAGCTCAAGATCTTCGGCGGACGCGCGCATCCGTTGTTGACCCAGGAGATCTGCGACTATCTCAACCTGCCGCCCGGCAACGTCTCGGCGCGCAATTTCTCCGACGGCGAGATCTTCTGCCAGATCCAGGAGAACGTCCGCGGCTCGGACGTCTTCGTGGTGCAGCCGACCTGCGAGCCGGTCAACGAGAACCTGATGGAGCTGCTGATCATGCTCGACACGTTCAAGCGCTCCTCGGCGTCGCGGGTGACCGCCGTGCTGCCCTATTACGGCTATGCGCGGCAGGACAAGAAGGACCAGCCGCGCGTGCCAATCACCGCCAAGCTGGTGGCCGACCTGATCTCGCGCGCCGGCGCCGACCGCGTGCTCACCATGGACCTCCACGCCGACCAGATCCAGGGCTTCTTCGACGTGCCGGTCGATCACCTGTTCGCCGCGCCGGTGCTGCTCGAGGCAGTGCGCGAGCTCGCGCTTCCCGACCTGGTCATCGTCTCGCCCGATGCCGGCGGCGTCGAGCGCGCCCGCGCCATCGCCAAGCGCATGGAGGTGGGGCTGGCGATCGTCGACAAGCGCCGCACCGCGCCCAACGAGGCGGACGTCATGTTCGTCATCGGCGACGTCGAGGGCTGTAACGCGCTGATCGTGGACGACATCGTCGACACGGCCGGCACCCTGACCAAGACCGTCGAAGCGCTCAAGGCCAAGGGCGCCAGGCGCGTGCTGGCGGCGGGCGTCCACGGCGTCCTCTCCGGTCCGGCGCTGCAGCGCATCGCCGAGTCGCCGGTCGAGGCGGTGCTCATCACCAACACCACGCCGCTCGACCAGAAGCTGTCGCGGTCGCACAAGCTGCGGCCCCTGTCGGTCTCGGCGCTGCTCGGCGAAGCGATCCGCAGGATTCACGAGGACAGCTCGGTGAGCTCCCTGTTCGTCTGATACCCTTTCCATGCGTTGCATCGGCGCGACGTCCGATCGCAAGGCAACGGCAACGAAGCGAGGAAACCATGAGTGAGATGACCATCGAAGTGCAACCGCGCCAGGAGACCGGCACCAACAGCAACCGCCGGCTGCGCTTGCGTGGCCAGATACCGGCCGTGGTCTACGGCGGCCCCGGCAGGGATTCGACGCCGATCCACGTCGACCGCAAGCGGCTGGTCGAGCTGCTGAAGCGCTCGGGCGGCGACAACGCCGTGTTCCTGCTCAAGCTGTCGTCGACCGGCCAGGAGCGCCACGCGATGATCCGCGACATGCAGCTCGACCCGATCACCCGCGAGATCATCCACCTCGACTTCCTGCGCGTGGTGATGACCGAGAAGGTGCGCGTGCAGGTGCCGGTCGAGCTGATCGGCATCGCCTACGGCGTGAAGACCGAGGGCGGCGTGCTCGACTTCTCGCACCGCGAGGTCTACGTCGAGTGCCTGCCGGGCGACATCCCCAAGACGATCGCGCTCGAGGTCGGCGAGCTGCACCTCGGGCACCACCTGACCGCCGGCGACCTGCGGCTGCCGCCCAAGGTGACGCTGCTCGACGAGCCCGAGCGCGTGCTGGTGTCGGTGATGCACTCGAAGACCGAGGTGGCGCCGGCCGCCGCCGCGGAAGCCGAGGCCGAGCCGGTCGAGGCGGGCGCCGAGCCCGAGGTGATCAAGAAGGGTAAGACGGAAGAGGCGTGAGCCGCCTGATCCTGGGGCTGGGCAACCCGGGAGAGGAGTACGCCACCACCCGCCACAACGTCGGCTTCCGGGTGGTCGAGGAGCTGGCCCGCCGTTTCGCGGTTCGCCTGGACCACCGGGAGTGCAACGCCTCGACCGCGCGCGCCCCCCTCGTCCTGCTGGCGCAGCCGCAGACCTACATGAACCGCAGCGGCTTCGCGGCCCGCTGCCTCTTGGAGCTCCACGGCCTCGCTCCCGAGGCGATGCTGGTCGTCTACGACGAGGTCAACCTCCCCTTCGGCCGCCTGCGCCTGCGCCGCTCCGGCAGCCCGGCCGGGCATCGCGGCATCGAGTCGATTCTCGAGAACCTGCGCACCGACCAGGTGCCGCGCCTGCGCATCGGCATCGCCGGCCCCGACGGCCCGGCCGCCGGCGATGCGCTGGTAGATTACGTGCTGTCGCCTTTCACTGCGGCCGAGGAGGAGGCCCTGGCGCCCATCCTCCAGCGCGCCGCCGACGCCTGCGAGACCTGGCTGCGCGAGGGCATCGACGCCGCGATGCGGCACTTCAATGGCGCGTGACGAGGGGCCGGCCGACGGCCCCGCGCGCCTCTCACGCACCGCGCGCCCGAGCGTCTCCTCCTCCTCACGCCTGGATACTGATAGCATCTGAGGAACTGGTAAAGCGGAGCGGAGGACTTTCATGAATCGCCATGGCCTCGTGCCGTCTCTCTACCTTGGCCTCCTGCTGCTCGCGGTCCCCGGCACGACTGCCGCCCAGGGCGATCCTGACCTGCCGCCGCTGGCGCGCGGCCGCATCGACAAGGCGACCTACCTGCGGCTGCGGGGGGAGCACGTGGCGACCCTGCGCGGGCTGCAGACGCCGGTGCCCGCGTACGCCCGCATCAAGGCCATCCGGTCGCTCGAGCAGCAGCAGCGGGAGCGGGCGAAGCTCGCCGCGGCGCTCTCGGGCCTGGTGTGGGCTCCCATCGGCCCGGCGCCGCTCCCCTTTGGCCAGACCGTGGGCATCTCGGTGTCCGTCAGCGGGCGGGTGACCGCGATCGCGGTCCATCCCACCGATCCCGCCAAGGTCTACGTCGGCACGGCGTACGGCGGCCTCTACCGCTCCCTCGACGGCGGCACCACCTGGACCCCGCTCATGGACCAGGCTCTTTCGCTGGCGGTGGGCGCCGTCGCCATCGATCCCGCGGACCCCACCCGGGTGTGGGTGGGCACCGGCGAGGGCAACGGCAGCGGCGACACCTATTTCGGCGTCGGTCTCTACCGCATCACCGGCGCCGAGTCCGCCTCGCCGTCGCTGGAAGGCCCCTTCACCCTCGACCAGAGCGGGAGGGACGTCTTCAGTTACGCCGCGGTCACCAGGATCCTCATCCATCCGTCTGACCCCAACACCGTCTTCGTCGCCACTGCCGCCGGCTACGCCTCCCACTCCCGCTATCTCTCGACGCCGCCCTACGGGCTCTACCGCTCGCAGAACGCCCTCGCCGCGGACCCCCGCTTCTCGCATCTCACCTTGGGCGTCAACACGCCGATCGGCGATGCCATCCTCGAGCCGGGCAACCCCGACCATCTCCTCTGCACGGTGTCCGATTCGTCGAGCGCGGCGCTCGCCGGGGTTTGGCGGACGACCAACGCCAATGGAGCGGCACCGTCCTTCAGCCGCACGCTGCCGCTGGCGCTGGGGACCCGCGGCATGCTCGCCGCCAACCGCGTCGGCGCCACCGTCAACGTCTTCCTGACCACCGCCGATCCGGCCAACTCGTTGCGCTGCGCCCCTCAGGAGGCCGGGGCCCTGCGGCAGTCGACCGACGGCGGCCAGACATGGGGATCGCCGCTCGCCGCCGCCGCCGGCTTCTGCGGCCGCCAGTGCTACTACGACTCACCGGTGGCGGTCGACCCCGGCAACGCCAACCTCGTCTACCTGGGCGGGTCCTTCGACAACGGCACCTGCGCGGTCTCCTTCACCCGCTCGACCGACGGCGGCCAGAGCTTCTCGGCGCAGGGGACGAGCGATCGCGGTCTCCATGCCGACGCGCACGCCATCGCCATCGCGCCGTCCAATCCCTCGATCATCTATCTCGGCAATGACGGCGGCATCTGGAAGTCCACCGACCAGGGCCGGAGCTGGAGCGACCTCAACAACACCGGGTTCAGCGCGACGCAGTTCTACAGCCTCGCGCTGCATCCGGTGGACCGGGAGCTGATGATCGGCGGCACGCAGGACAACGGCACGCCGATGCGCTTCGCGGACGGCACCTGGTTCCAGGCGCTCGGCAGTGACGGCGGCTTCACGGCCATCGACAGCAACGCCGCCGACGTCGTGAAGTTCGACCTCTATGGAACCTATTACAACCTGGTCGGTCCCGGCGGCTTCATGGGCTTGTCGCGGGCGGCCAGCGTCGTCTGCGCGTCGGTCGGCGACTGGGCGTTCCGCGGCTGCGGCGTCCCGTACGATACGGGGCCAAATTGCGATGGCGTTCCCTTTGTCCTCCCCAACGGCCTCAACTGCAACGACTCCGCCGTGCTCTTCTACGCGCCGCTGGTACGCGGGCCCGGGCGGCCGAACACGCTCTACTTCGGCACCGACCGGCTCTACCGCTCGACCAATCGCGGCGACACCATGACGGTGGTGAGCCAGCAGTTCGTGGTGCCGTCGTCGGCGCCGCGCCCGGTGCCGGTGAGCGCCATCGCCATCGCGCCCAGCGACGACCGCATCCGGCTGGTCGGCATGGCCAACGGCCAGGTCTTCCTGACCACCGGCGGCGGCTCGAACCTGGCCGACGTCACCGGGCCGATCCCGCACCTGTTCATCGGCCGCATCGTCATCGACCCGACGAATGCCGACGTCGCGTACGTCACGCTCGACGGCTACACCTTCCAGTCGGGGCAGGCGGTGTGGAAGACCACCAACCTGACCTCGGGCAATCCCACCTGGCAGGCCGCGGGCAGCGGCATTCCCGACATCCCGGTGAACGCCTTGACCCTCGATCCCACCAATTCGCAGCTGCTCTTCGCGGGCACCGACATCGGCGTCTACTACTCCGTCAACGGCGGCGGGCAGTGGCAGCCCTTCAGCACCGGCCTGCCGCGCGTGCCGGTCCTGGACGTCGGCTTTCAAGGCACGCGGCGCGTGCTGCGCGCCGCCACCCACGGCCGCGGGATCTGGGAGGTCGAGCTGCCGGCGCCCTGCGTCGCGGACGCGCAGACTCTCTGCCTGCTCGGCCCGCGTTTCAGCGTCAAGGCCAGCTGGACCAACCAGTTCAACGGCACGTCCGGCAAGGCCTTCGCCATCCCGAGCACCGGCAGCACCGGCTTCTTCTACTTCACCGACCCGACCAACTACGAGCTGATCGTCAAGATCCTCGACTTCGGCAACGTCGTCAAGGTCTTCTACGCCGAGCTGACCAATCTGCACTTCACCCTCACGGTCAGCGACGCCCTGACCGGCGCCGTCAAGACCTATCAGAACACTCCCGGCGACTGCGGCGCCATCGACGAGACCGCCTTCGGCGCGGCGTCGCCGGAGCCCCCGGCGACCGGCGCCGTCGCCAAGAGCGGCACCTGCGCGCCCGGGAGCCATACTCTCTGCCTGCTCGGCCGGCGCTTCGCGGTGACGGTCACCTGGATGAACCAGTTCAACGGCACCTCCGGCCTGGGCAGCCCGCGCAGCCTCAGCGACCAGTCGGGGCTGTTCAGCTTCACCGACCCCACGGACGTCGAGCTGGTGATGAAGGCCGTCGACTTCGGCGACCGCACGGCCTTCTTCTGGGGCGCCCTGTCCGATTTCGGCTACGACATCGCGGTCGCGGACACCGTCGGCGGCACTACCAAGACCTACCACAACCCGCCCGGCACCTACTGCGGTGGCCTCGATAACGACGCCTTCCCGCCGTAAGCGAGCCCGGGGGAGCGGTGTGAGGGTGTGAGGGTGCGAGGGCCTTGCCGGGCCGGGCGGGGCCGGGAGCGGCCGGGCGGGCCCGGCGGGCGAGGCAGGCGCCTGGCGTCACTCCTGGCGCAGGGCGCTGACCGGGTCGGTAGCCGCCGCGCGGCGCGCCGGCAGGTAGCTCGCGGCCGCCGCCACCAGCACGAGCACCGCCGCGACGGCGAAGTAGGTGATGCCGTCCGTCGGGCTCACCTCGAAGAGCAGGCTGCGGATCCACCGCGCCAGTCCCGAGGTGGCGACGAGACCCAGGACGACGCCCAAGAGGGTCATGCCGAGGCCCTGGCCGACGATCCGCCGCAGGATGTCTCCCCGCGTCGCGCCCAGCGCCAGCCGCACCCCGATCTCGTGGACTCGCTGGCCGGCCAGGAACGAGATGACACCGTAAGTGCCCACCGCGGCGAGGACCATCGCCAGGCCGGCGAACACTCCCAACAAGACGGCGAGGAAGCGCCGCCTGGCCATCGAATCCGCCAGCGCGTCCTCCATCGTCCTGACGGAGGAGAGCGGGAGAAGCTTGTCGACGTCCTGGATGGTGGACTTGAGCAGGCTCGCGAGCGGCAGCGGGTTGGCACGAGTGCGCGCGACGACGGCCACGTCGAGCCGCATCCTCTGGGCGAAGGGGACGTAGACGTCGGGCTCGCTCGCCGCCGCCAGATCGCGGCTCTTGACGTCACCGACGACGCCCACGATCCGCATCGCCGGCGCGTCGCCGCTGCGCAGTGACCGGCCGACGGGGTCGCTGTCCCCGAAAAAGCCGAAGGGGAGGGGGCGGAGAACGACGGCGTCGACCACGGTGAAGATCGCGGAGTTGGCACCGATGCCGAGTGCCAGGGTGGCCAGGGCCACGAGCGTGAATGCAGGGTCCTTGCGGAGCTTCCGAGCGGCGTAGGCGAGATCCTCGATCAGCGCTCTCAAGGTGGCCTCCTTGCTGGATCACGGCGTCATGGGCATCATGGAATCGTCGAGCAGGATTCTGGCACAGAGACGGAACGTCCCCTAACCCCGGCCGCGGCCGGGGAAGGGGGACGCCGCACGGCTCCTGTAGCCTCAGTTTGGTTCTTACGGCGGGAAGGCGCTGTTGTCGAGGCCGCCGCAATAGCTGCCGGGCGGGTTGTGGTAGGTCTTGGTGGTGCCGCCGACGGTGTCGGTGACCGCGATGTCGTAGGCGAAGTCGGAGAGCGCGCCATAGAAGAACGCCGTGCGGTCGCCGAAGTCGACCACTTTCATCACCAGCTCGACGTCTGTCGGATCGGTGAAGCTGAACAGACCGGACTGGTCGCTCAGGCTCCGCTGGCTGCCCTGACCGGAGGTGTCGTTGAACTGGTTCATCCAGTTGACGCTGATCGCGAAGCGCCGGTTGAGCAGGCAGAGGGTGTTGGTGCCGGCCGCGCAGGAGCCGCTCTTCGCGATTGCGGCGCGGCGCCCCCGCTTGGCCGCCGCCGCGAAGCCGTGCTCGTCGATGGCGCCGCAATCGCCGGGCGTGTTCTGGTAGGCCTTGACCGCGCCGGTCTGGCTGTCGGTGACCGTGATGCTGAAGCGCAGGTTGGTCAGCTCGGCGTAGAACACCTTCACGACGTCGCCGAAGTTGAGGATCTTCACGATCAGCTCGAAGTTCGTCGGGTCGGTGAAGTAGAAGAAGCCGGTGCTGTCGGTGCTAGGAATCGCGAACGCCCTGCCGGAGGCGCCGTTGAACTGGTTCTCCCAGGCCGCCTGCACGCTGAAGCGCCGGCCGAGCAGGCACAGGGTCTGCGCGCCCGCGACGCACGGGCCTCCGGGAACCGCCGTGGTCGCGGCGACCTCCGGGGTGAACGCCGAATCGCCGAAGCCGTTCTCGGCGCGCACGTGGAAGGCGTAGGCGGTGCCCGGCTCGAGGCCGGAGACGGTCACATGGTCGGTGCCCGCGGGCAACAGCGGCAGCAGGTCGGCGAAGGAGCCGCCGTCGAGCAGCCGGCTTTGCACCCGCACGTCGGTCTCGTTGGCCGAGTTGAGGGTCCAGGCGAGCGCGATGTCGGCGCTGTCGACGGGCGTGGCGGTCAGCTCATTGGGCGTGGCCGGCGGCCCGTTCGGCGAGCTCACCGTGATGGTGCCGTGCATGCCCAGGCCGGGGGCGCCGTGGATCTCGCAGTGATAGGGGATGGTGCCGGGGCTGTTGAAGGTGAGCGTGAAGCTCCAGAGGTTGGTCGACGGGTTGCCATCGCCGCCCTGGCCGTCGCAGCCGTTGGCGCAGCGGAAGCTGCCGTCGTCGGCATGGACGTCATGGAAGCCTTGAGAGGTGTTCTGGAAGGTGACGCTGTCGCCGGCGGTGATGGCAAGGTCGGCGGGGGTGAAGGTGAGGCTCGAGGTGGTCATGACGGTGAAGTTGGCCGCCGCCGCGGGCATGGCGGCGGCGGCTCCCAGCAGGCAAAGCGCCGCCACGGCGGCGTGGAGGTGCGGTCGGTCGAGGCGCATCGGCGACTCCTATGGGCGTGCAGCAAGGGCCCTCGTTGGGTGGCGCCGGGCGAGGCTCAGCCGGGCGGCATTCGCCCGGCCGCGTCGCAGAGGGAAGGCCTGGCGCCCGGCAAGCGCGACTGTCCTGTATGTTCCCGGCACGGCCGCAATGGTTTCGCGAGGGGGTGAGCACCCCGGTGAGCGCCCCATGGTCACCCGGCCGGCGCGCCGCGCTGGCGCTGGTTGACGCTGGTGACGCTGGTCGGGGCTTGGCGCTTTCCCGGCGGCCGTGTACAATGCAGGGCTTCGCGGCGGCGGCGCGGCCCGGGTGCACGGGTCGCCGGTCCCGCCGCGCTCGTTCCTCTCTGTTCCGCGTGAAGCGGGACTGACCCAGGCCATAGGGAGGTCCTTCACCCACATGCGCACATACGAGTTGGTGTTCGTCGTCGACCCGCGGGTCTCCGACGAGGACGTGGTCGCGATGACCCAGGAGTACAAGCAGATGATCGCCGCCGGCGGCTCTCAGGTCGTGAAGGAGGAGAGCTGGGGCCGGCGCAAGCTCGCCTATCCGATCGCCAAGCTCAACGAGGGCAAGTACGTCCTGCTCGGCATCGAGAGCGAGGGCGGCAAGAGCTCGCTGCCCGAGGTCGAGCACCGGATGCGCCAGAACGACAAGATCCTGCGCTACTTGACGGTGCGCACCGACGAGGACCTGAAGCGCGCCGCCTCACGCCACCCCAAGGCGGCGGCGCGCGGCGCCGGCGGCGGCGAGACGCCCGCCGGCGAGGGCGCCTCCGGGCCTGGCGGCCTGGCGGCGGCAGGGGAGGCATAGCGCCATGGCCCGCCCGAGGAAGGTCTTCTACCGCCGGCGCAAGGTCTGCAAGTTCTGCGCGGACAAGATCGACTACGTCGACTTCAAGGACGTCAAGCTCCTGCAACAGTTCATCCCCGAGCGCTCCAAGATCCTGCCGCGGCGGATCTCGGGCACCTGCGCGCGGCACCAGCGCCTCCTGCAGCAGGCGATCAAGCGGGCGCGCCACCTGGCGCTGATCCCGTTCACCACCGATTGAGGGGGGCCCGACGTGAAAGTGATCCTGCTCAGCGACCAGCGCCACCTCGGCAAGCGCGGCGAGGTGGTCGACGTCAAGCCCGGCCTGGGCCGCAACTACCTGCTGCCGCAAGGGCTGGCCCTCGAGGCGACGCACGCCAACATGACCTCTTTCGAGCAGCAGCGCGCCAAGATCGATGCCCGGCACGCGCAGGAGCGCGAGGCCGCGTTGGGCGTCGTGGCGCGGATGACCGATCTGCGGCTGGAGATCCCCAAGCGCGTCGGCGAGACCGACACCCTCTACGGCTCGGTGACCGCCTCCGAGGTCGCCGAGCTGCTCGAGCGCAAGGGCTTCGCCGTAGACCGCCGCCGCATCGACCTCGAAGGCGGCATCAAGACCCTGGGCGAGCACAAGGTGCGCATCGAGCTGCACCCGGAGGTCGTCGCCGAGGTCACTCTCACGGTGGTGCGGGAAGAGTAGAGGGGTGACCGACACCGGCGCTCCGCAACCGCCGCGCCGCGCGCTCGAGATCGACGACTTCCTGGTCGAGCCCACCCGCGACCTGGCCGATTGGATCTGGCTGTGGCGAGAGGACCGCGAGTTCCCCATCCGCAGCCACCGGGGACCGCTGGGCCGGCTGCTGGTCGCCTGGAAGCGCTTGCTACGGCCGCTGGTCAAGGTGCCCCAGAACGACCTCTGGGAGCGGCAGCGCGTCTTCAACGTCGTCTTGCTCGAGCACGTGCGGGACGCGCAGCAGCAGCTCTCGGAGCAGGTGCGGGACGTGCGGGTCCAGCTCTCGGAACAGCTGCGGGATGCTCGGATCCAGCTCTCGGAGCAGCTGCGGGACGTGCGGCAGCAGCTCGGCGAGCAGCTGCGGGACGTGCATCAGCTGCGGCAGCGCGACGACCAGCGGATCGCCTATCTCGAGGCCCTGCACACCGAGGGCATCGACGAGATCATGCGGCACAACGATGCGCTCTTCGCGCGGGTCGATCAGAAGTTCGACCGCTATCGGCGCGAGGTGCGTGACCTGCTGGGGAGCCTCGGCGCCGCCCTCGCCACGGTGGAGTCGGCGGCAGGCGAGCCGGCGGGGGAGCCGCTCGGGACGCCTGGGCCGGGAGCGGCGAAAGAGCCGGGAGCGCCGGCCGACCTGGCGCTGGCGCGCGGCGAGCACGCCTATCTGGAGCTCGAGCGGCGCTACCGCGGCACCGAGGAGGAGATCCGCGCCCGCATCGCCAGCTACCTCCCCTACCTCGCGGCCGGTGGGCCGGCGCTGGACCTGGGCTGCGGTCGCGGCGAGGCGCTCGCCCTGCTCCGCGACCACGGCATCGCGGCCCGCGGCGTCGACGGCAGCGCGCGCATGGTGGCGCTGTGCCGGGAGCGCGGCCTCGAGGCCGAGCTGGGCGACCTCTTCACGGCGCTGGCCGAGGCGCCGGCCGCGAGCCTCGGCGCGGTGCTCTCGTTCCACGTCGTCGAGCACCTGCCCATCGCCTCGCTCGACCGCCTGGTGCGCCTCGCCTGGCGGGCGCTGCGCCCGGGCGGTGTGCTGATCCTCGAGACCCCCAGCCCGCTGTCGCTGGTGGTGGCGGCGCGCAACTTCTGGCTCGATCCGACCCACGTGCGCCCGGTGCATCCCGAGAGCCTGCACCTGCTCTACGAGCTTGCCGGCTTCGACCCCGTCGAGCGCCTCGACCTGCGCCCTTTTCCCGCCGCGGAGCGGTTGCCGGAGATCGACCTGGTCCGGCTGCCGCCCGAGCAGCGCGCGCTGGCGGACTCGGTCAACCGCCTCCGCGACCAGCTCGACGAGCTGCTCTACGGCTGCCAGGACTACGGCATGATCGGCGTCAAGCCGGCGGCGTCGGAGGCCTCCTGAGCCGCACCGGCGGACCGACGAACCTGAACGTCGCACGACCAGGGCCGGCGCCGCC
>Ga0307479_10002646_pt1 | contig 16262 bp, 13 predicted proteins | sample atmos_gasesECM4C_FD_203743 | JGI IMG/M metagenome (GOLD analysis project Ga0307479, IMG submission 203743) | Hardwood forest soil microbial communities from Morgan-Monroe State Forest, Indiana, United States - atmos_gasesECM4C_515 | ecosystem: Environmental > Terrestrial > Soil > Temperate... | reverse complement strand
GGCCACCGTCCTGCCTCATGGTTCCCAGAGCGATGCGAAGCATCGTCCGCAGACGCGCGCGGAAGGCGCGCTCCTCGCCATGAGGGTTGGGAGCTAATATGCGCCCTTGGCGTCGGCCTCCTGGCTGGTCTGCACCAGCTCCAGGCTCTGCTCGATCTTGCCGAGCAGCGAGGCGAGCGCCTCGCGCTCGCGTTTAGAAAGGCAGGCCAGAATCTCCTGCTCGCGGTGCAGCAGGCGCGGGATCAACTCCTCGTAGAGCGTCCGTCCCTTGCGCGTCAGCTGCAGCCGGAACTCGCGGCGGTCGGCGGCGTTTTCGACCCGCTCGATCACTTTCCGCTTCAACAGCGTCGTGACCGCGCGGCTGATGGTGGATTTGTGCGTGCGGGTGCAGTCGGAAATATATTGCGCGCTACAGGCGTCGCGCCGAAAGCCGAGCGTCGCCAACACTCGCCATTCTGGAATGTCGAGCCCGTAACGCTCCTGATAGTCGGCAGCGAGCGCGGCCGAGACCTCGGCGGCCAGCCGGTTCAAGCGGAACGGCACGAACTGAAACAGGTCGAGCCTGGCGCTTGACGATACCACGCTCGTCTCTTCGGCCACGCGCGCGCCGGGCGCGGCGCCATTTGCCGCGGCCTTCGTGCGCTTCCGCGCACGGTTTCCAGCCTCGTTCGAAGATGCCGTCCGCAAAATCGCTTCCTTTTCCACCCTTGACGCCGGTCAACGCCGGGCTAGAATAGTTGCAACTGAAACTAATTGGCAAGCCCCAAAATCCGGCGGAGAGCCGGTGAGAAGAAGGGCAGGTGAGGAATGTCGCAAGCCAGCACACAAGCCAAAACCCAGTTCGGCTATCGCCGCCATCCCGATCAGGACCGCGCAGGCAGCCAGGCGGCCGAACACGCCGTCGTCGTGGTCGGCGCGGGGCCGGTCGGTCTGTCGCTTGCGATCGACCTCGCGCAGCGCGGCCGGCGTGTCGTACTGCTCGACGACGTCGATCGCATCGGCGAAGGCTCGCGCGCGATCTGCTTTTCCAAGCGCTCGCTGGAATATTGGGACCGGCTCGGCGTCGGCCAAAGGATGGTCGACAAGGGCGTGGTGTGGAGCGTCGGCAAGATCTTTCACGGCAACTCCGAGCTCTATCAGTTCAACCTCCTGCCCGAAGCGGGCCACAAGCGCCCGGCCTTCATCAATCTGCAGCAGTTCTATGCCGAGGCCTATCTGGTCGACCGCGTCCAGCAGTTGCCTGAGATTTCGCTGCGCTGGTGCAACAAGGTGGTGGGTCTCGAGCCGCGCAATGACGGCGTGGCGGTCCAGGTCGCGACGCCCGACGGGCCGTACCGGTTGCACGCGCAATATGTCGTCGCCTGCGATGGCGCCCGCTCTTCGCTGCGGCAGATGGTCGGCGCGGAGTTTTCCGGTCAGGTGTTCGAGGACCAGTTCCTGATCGCCGACGTCAAGATGACGGCGGAATTTCCGACCGAGCGCTGGTTTTGGTTCGATCCGCCGTTTCACGCCGGCCGCTCGGCGCTGCTGCACAAGCAGCCCGATGATGTCTGGCGCATCGACCTGCAGCTCAGCCGCTTCGCCGATCCCGCGGTCGAGAAGCAGCCGGACAACGTCCGGCCACGGATCGCGCGCATGCTCGGCCACGACAAGTTCGAGTTCGAGTGGATCTCACTCTACAAATTCCAGTGCCGCCGCATGGAGCGCTTCATCCATGGCCACGTGGTCTTTGCCGGCGATGCCGCGCATCAGGTCTCCCCGTTCGGCGCACGCGGCGCCAATTCGGGCCTGGAGGATGCGGAAAACCTCGCCTGGAAACTCGACCGCGTGCTTTGCGGCACCTCGCCGGAAGCGTTGCTCCAGAGCTATCACATCGAACGCAGCGCGGCGGCCGACGAGAACATCAGGGAATCCACCCGCTCCACCGATTTCATGGCGCCGAACTCGCATCAGGAGGCACGGCTGCGCAAGGCGGTGCTGTCGCTCGCTGGAGATACCGAGTTCGGCAAGCGCATGGTCAATGGCGGGCGGCTCTCGGTGCCGTCGATCTACCAGACGCCGCTCTCGACCGCGGATACTGACGACTGGAGCTGCGGTCCGCCGCCTGGGGCGTCGATGGCGGATGCGCCGCTCGCGTTCCGCGATGGCCAGGAGACGTTTCTGACCGACGCCTTCATCAGCGTCGGAGCGGATTTCACCTTGCTCGGCTTTGCACCGGAGGAGGAGCCGGAGGCTGTGAGCGCGATCCGGATCGGGGGCGAATACGGCTATCTGGATCCGCAAGCGCTCGCCGCCTCGCGCTACGATGCCGCGGCTGGCACCACCTATCTGCTGCGGCCGGACGGCTATGTCGCAGCGCGCTTCAAGCATCCGACGCCCGCCTTGATCGACGCGGCGCTGGCGCGCGCCACCGCTCTCGCGTGAAGGGACGATCATGCCGCTCTCGACCAGCTCGAATTTCGCAAAGCCCGACGACGCGTTCCGCGCCGTCGTCGAGGCGCATCGCGGCCTGAGCGACGAGCAGAGCGCCGATCTCGATGCCGCACTGGTCCTGATTCTGGCCAACCATATCGGCGATATCGAGGTGCTGCGCGAGGCGATCGCGCTCGCCAAACGGCGCGTGCTCGACGCCCAGCAGCAACAACAGCAGCAGCAACAGTAAGTGGAATGACAATGCGTGCAGCCGTCATTGCGAGCGAAGCGAAGCAATCCGGAGCCGCGCGCTCGACTCTGGATTGCTTCGGCGCTTGCGCGCCGCGCGGTGACGGAACCAGGTTGAAAGACTAGCGCAAGAGGGAATGAATTGATGGCGAAAGGGTTTGCATCCACCGGCGATCTTGCCGAGAAGAAGGTCACGTTCTCCGAGATCGGTCCCGATCTTTATGCCTTTACCGCGGAAGGCGATCCCAATTCCGCTGTTGTCGTCGGCGACGACCTCTGCCTGGTGTTCGATGCGCAAGCGACGCCCGCGATGGCGAACAAGGTGATCGAGCGGGTTCGCGCAGTCACCGACAAGCCGATCAAATATGTCGTGCTGTCGCATTATCACGCGGTCCGTGTGCTCGGGGCCTCGGCCTATCGCGCGCAGGCGATCGTCGCGTCCGAGGAGACACGGCGCCTCGTCGCCGAGCGCGGCCAGCAGGACTGGGACTCGGAATACGGCCGCTTCCCGCGCCTGTTCCAGGATGCCGAGAGCATTCCAGGCCTGACCTGGCCGACGCTGACCTTCGACGGCGAGATGACGATCTATCTCGGCAAGCGCGAGGTGCGCCTGATGCAGCTCGGCGCCGGGCATACGTCTGGCGATATCGTCGCCTGGGTGCCGGATGCGGAGGTGATGCTGTCGGGCGACCTGATCGAGTACCACTCGGCCTGCTATTGCGGCGACGCCTATTTGCGCGAATGGCCGGCGACGCTGAATGAGATCCGCGACTTCAATCCGAAGGCCATCGCGCCGGGCCGCGGCGACGCGCTGAAGGGGATGGAGACCGTGCGCGAGGCGATTGCGATGACACGCGACTTCGTCACCACGCTCTACGGCGCCGCCGAGATCTCCGTCGCCAGGGGCCGCAGCCTGAAAGACTCGATGGCGGCGACGCGCGAGGTGATGGACCCGAAGTTTTCGAACTTTGCGATCTATGAGCACTGCCTGCCGTTCAACGTTTCGCGCGCCTATGACGAGGCCGGTGGCATCGACGACCCCGTGATCTGGACCGACAAGCGCGATCGCGAGATGTGGGCCGCCCTTCAAGGAGGATAGAAATGAACATCAACACCTCTCCAGCCAGTCTGGGCAAGAGCTCGGCGCAGGTCACGCCGGGCTACATGTCCGGCTTCGGCAACTCATTTGAAACCGAAGCGCTGCCCGGCGCGCTGCCGATCGGGCGCAATTCGCCACAGCGCTGTGCCTACGGGCTCTATGCCGAACAATTGTCAGGCTCGCCGTTCACCGCGCCGCGCGGCACCAATGAGCGCTCCTGGCTCTATCGGATCCGGCCGTCGGTCAAGCATTCCGGCCGCTTCGGACGCGTCGATGCCGGGCTGTGGCGCACCGCGCCCTGCCATGAGCAGGAGATCGTGGTCGAGCAGTTGCGCTGGGATCCGACGCCGATCCCGCAAGGCGAGATGACGTTCCTCGCGGGCGTGCAGACCATGACCACGGCCGGTGATGCGGCCACCCAATGCGGCATGGCGGCGCATGTCTACCTCATTACCAAATCCATGATCGACCAGCATTTCTACGACGCCGACGGCGAGCTGCTGTTCGTGCTGCAGCAGGGACAATTGCGCTTCGTGACCGAATTCGGCCGTATCGATGCCGAGCCGGGCGAGATCGTGGTGATCCCGCGCGGCATGAAATTCCGCGTCGAGATTCCCGCTGGCGCCGCACGCGGCTATCTCTGCGAGAATTACGGCGGCGCCCTGACGCTGCCGGAGCGCGGCCCGATCGGCGCCAATTGCCTCGCCAACGCGCGCGACTTTCTCACGCCCGTCGCGGCCTATGAGGACCAGGACACGCCGACTGAGCTTTTCGTGAAGTGGGGCGGCGCGCTGTTCAGGACCGAATTGCCGCATTCGCCGATCGACGTGGTGGCCTGGCACGGCAATTACGCGCCGTATAAATATGATCTGCGCCGTTTCTCGCCGGTCGGCGCAATCGCGTTCGACCATCCCGATCCCTCGATCTTCACCGTGCTGACCTCGCCGTCGGAGACCGCGGGCACCGCGAACATCGATTTCGTGATTTTTCCGGAGCGCTGGCTGGTCGCGGACAACACCTTCCGCCCACCCTGGTATCACATGAACATCATGAGCGAGTTCATGGGCCTGATCTACGGCGTCTATGATGCGAAGCCGCAAGGCTTCGTGCCCGGCGGCATCTCGCTGCACAATTGCATGCTGCCGCACGGGCCCGATCGCGAGGCGTTCGAGCATGCAAGCAACGGCGAATTAAAACCGGTGAAGCTCACCGGCACCATGGCGTTCATGTTCGAGACGCGTTTCCCACAGCGCATCACCGCGCATGCGGCGTCGTCGCCCGCCCGACAGCATGACTATGCCGATTGCTGGAAGGGCCTCGACAAGCGTTTTGACCCGAGCCGGCCGCAGCTACCACCGGCTCAGTGATTCCGGGGCGATGCGAAACATCGAACCCGGAATCTCGAGATTCCCCGGTGCGCAATTGCGCACCTGTGGTCTGGTCGTTCCGACCATCCCGGAATGCGGCGGATGAGGTTCGTCGAGACGAGAAGGAATTAAAGGAGTGCCCCATCCCAACGATCCGAAACTTCGCTCCTTCATCGACGTGTCTCCGACGTCGGATTTTCCGATCCAGAACCTGCCCTATGGCGTGTTCTCGGCCCGCGGCCTGGCGCCGCGCATCGGTGTCGCCATCGGCGACGACATCCTCGATCTCTGGGAGCTCGAGCAGGATGGAAGGCTGAACGTCGAACCCGGCACGTTTGCGGTGCCATCCTTGAATGCTTTCATGCATCAGGGCGCAAAAGTCTGGTCGCAGACGCGGGCGCGCATCAGCGAGCTGCTGCGCGCCGATCATCCGGAGCTGCGCGACAATGACGAGCTGCGCAAGCTGGCGCTGGTGCCGATGCGCGAGGCAAGACTGCATCTGCCGATCGCGGTCTCGGGTTACACCGACTTCTATTCGTCGAAGGAGCACGCCACCAATGTCGGCGTAATGTTCCGCGGCAAGGACAATGCGCTGCAGCCGAACTGGCTGCATATGCCGATCGGCTATAATGGCCGCGCCTCGACGGTCGTGGTATCCGGAACAAAAGTGAAGCGGCCGCGCGGCCAGTTGAAGTCGCCGAATGCGGATAGCCCCGGTTTCGGCCCGTGCCGGCGGCTCGACTTCGAGCTCGAAATGGGCGTCGTGATCGGCCAGCCCTCGGCCATGGGCCAGATGCTTGACGAGGCGCAGGCCGAAGCGATGATCTTTGGCTTCGTCATGCTCAACGACTGGAGCGCGCGCGACATCCAGCAATGGGAATATGTGCCGCTTGGCCCATTCCAGGCCAAGGCGTTCGCGACCTCGATCAGCCCGTGGGTGGTCACGCGCGAGGCGCTGGAGCCGTTCCGCCTGCATGGGCCGGAGCAGACTCCGGCGCCATTGCCCTACCTGAAGCAAGCATTGCCGAACAATTACGACCTCGAACTCGACGTCGCCTTGCGCACGGGCGAGATGGGCACGGCGCAGAACATCTGCCGCACCAACTTCAAATACATGTACTGGTCCTCGGTGCAGCAACTGGTGCACCATGCCTCATCGGGCTGCGCCATGAATGTCGGCGATCTCCTGGGGAGCGGCACCATCTCGGGGCCTGAAAAACATCAGCGCGGCAGCCTTTTGGAAATCAGCTGGAACGGGGCCGAGCCGATCGAGCTGCCCGGCGGCGCGAAACGCACGTTCCTCGAAGATGGCGACCAGCTCGTCATGCGCGGCTGGTGCCAGGGCGACGGCTATCGCGTCGGCTTTGGCGAGGTCGAGGGCACGATCGTGCCGGCGGAATAAGGCCGTCATTGCGAGCCTGCCGGTCCGCGCGAAGCGCGGCCCCCGGCGAGCGCAACTAGCGCTCGCCTTGAGATGACAGGCACCGCGAAGCAATCTAGAATGTTGCCCGCGGAAAGACTCTTGGATTGCTTCGGCGCCTGCGGGCCTCGCCATGACGATGTGGAAGCAGTTCACCGCGCCCCCGGCGGCACGTCCCTGATCCGCGCCGCATGATCGGCGACATCCGCGCGCGAATACTTCAGATGCACACGCTTGTCCGATGCCGGATGACTAGCGACGCACACGCCGTCCCGCCATTGCTTTGCTGGACGTATCGGCCGCGGCACAAAGCCGCCGCCGCAGTTCGGGCAGACGTTGAACAGTTTTGTCTCGACGCAGTCGGCGCAGAACGTGCACTCGTAGGAGCAGATCCGCGCCTCGATCGAAGCCGGGGGCAGGTCCTTGTCGCAATATTCGCAGTTGGGACGTAGCTGCAGGGCCATGGCGATCTCGTCCGGCTCGAAGGGCGCCTATCATCGCAAGGTGGCGTGTAAATGCGAAGGACGTATTTCCCTCGATTTGTGCCGCGATCCCTGTCATCGCCAGCGCAGCGAAACAATCCAGCCTATCCGCGTGGTGGGATCTGGATTGCTTCGCGGAGCCTGTCATCTCAAGGCGAGCGCTAGTTGCGCTCGCCGGGGGCCGCGCTTCGCGCGGACCGGTTGGCTCGCAATGACGGGAGATCCTACGGACCCGTCTTCCACGCGCTGACGATCTCATTGATCTCGGCCGTCACCGGTTCGCGAATCGCCGACTGAGTCCGCGAGAAGCGCGGCGCGGGTGCCGGCTGAGTCACGCCGTGGCGCTCGACAAAGACGCTGCGCGCTGCCATGTGCGGGTGTTTCGGAGCCTCCGCCATGGTCAGCACCGGGGCAAAACAGATGTCGGTGCCTTCCATGACCTGGCACCAGTCCTCGCGCGTCTTGCGCTTGAAGACGTCCTTCAGTCTCTCCCGAAGCGCCGGCCACGCCTTGTGGTCCATCTGCGGATCGAACGCGGGATCATCGGCGAGACCAGCGTGCTGGCGCAAGAGTGCATAGAACTGTGGTTCGATCGAGCCGATCGAGATGAAATTGCCGCAGGCGCATTCGTACACACCGTAGAAATGCGCGCCGCCATCCAGGAAGTTTCGCTCGCGGCCCTCGCTCCAGCGGCCCATCGCGGTCATGTCGAAAAACATCGACATTAGCGATGCCGCGCCATCGCACATCGCGGCATCCACCACCTGGCCCTTGCCCGATCGCGCGGCTTCCAGCAGCGCCGCCAGCACGCCGACCACGAGATAGAGCGCGCCGCCGCCGAAATCGCCGACGAGGTTGAGCGGCGGCACCGGCCGTTCGGCCGTGCCGATCGCGGCCAGCGCGCCGGTGAGCGAGATGTAGTTGATGTCGTGCCCGGCGGCCTGCGCCAGAGGGCCCTCCTGGCCCCAGCCGGTCATGCGGCCATAGACCAGCTTTGGGTTGCGCGCGAGCGCGATGTCGGGTCCGAGCCCGAGCCGCTCCATCACGCCGGGCCGAAAGCCCTCGATCAGCGCGTCGGCCTTTTCGAGCAGGTCGAGCACGCCTGCGATCGCGGCCCTGTCCTTCAGATCAAGCTCGACGATCCTGCGCCCGCGGGTCGCCACCGCCTTCAGATTCTTTTTCACGCCGACGCGATCGAGCGTCACCACATCGGCGCCCATGTCGGCGAGCAGCATGCAGGCGAACGGCCCCGGGCCGATGCCTGCGAATTCGACGATGCGAAAGCCCGCCAGCGGTCCGGAGCAACGGGTCTGGAACTCCGGCAGAGAGTTGTCGGGCATGGTGATGCTCCATCGAACTGGACGCATGCGGTCGGTTGAAAACGCGAGCGGCGCGCATTGGGTTGCGCGCCGCCGGCACAAACGTCTTGGGTCGAGGCGCGATCACCCTGCCGCAGTAACGGCGCGCTGGGCCATGATCTTGATCAGGTTGGCGCGGTAGTCGGCTGCGGCGTGGATGTCGCTCATCAGGTTGTCGGCGGAAATGGTCACCCCGTCGAGCGCAGAGGCGGCCCAGTTGGTTTTCAGCGCGGTTTCGATCGCGCCAACGCGCGCGACCCCGCTCTGGAACGCGCCGGTCACGGCAACCCGGACGTCGCCCGCCTTGGTCTTGACCGCGAACACGCCGGTCAGCGCAAAGCGCGAGGCCGGATGCGGGAATTTTGAATAGCCCGCTTTCGCCGGGATCGGGAAGCTCACGGCCGTGATCATCTCGCCGTCGTCAAGCGCGGTCGTGAACAGGCCCTTGAAGAAGTCACCGGCCGCGATCGTCCGCTTGTTGGTTGTGACGGTGGCGCCGAGCGCCAGCACCGCGGCGGGATAGTCGGCGGCCGGATCATTGTTGGCGAGCGAGCCGCCGATGGTGCCGCGATGACGCACCGCGGGGTCGCCGATGGTCGACGCCAGATGCGCGAGCGCGGGAAGCGCCTTCTGCACGGCCGCGCTATTGGCGACATCGTAATGCGTGGTCGCGGCTTTGATCGTGACGGCATCGCCCGTCACCTCGATCCCGACGAGGTCCTTGATCCTGCCGATATCGATCACGTCGGACGGTGACGCCAATCGCTGCTTCATGACCGGAAGCAGCGTGTGGCCGCCGGCAAGATATTTTGCCTCGTTGCCCTTGGCGAACAGGCTTGTGGCTTCATCGACCGACGAGGCGCGGTGATAGGTGGTCTGGTACATGGGTGCTCCCTGCTGGCTTTGCGCATATCGCAGCCGTTGCGTTTCTCTCTCGTTCACCTCCCCCGCTTGCGGGGGAGGTCGCCGCGCTCTTGCGCGGCGGGTGGGGGCCCCGCGTCAATCGCAGAAGGCCCCGGCCCCGGCCCTCCCCCGCAAGCGGGGGAGGGAAAACTGACTAGGCGCCGTGGATCGCGTGCCAGACCCGGTCCGGGGTCGCCGGCATCTCCAGCGCGTTGTTGCCGATCGCATCCGTGATGGCGTTGATGACGGCAGCGGAAGAGCCGATCGCACCGGCTTCGCCGCAGCCCTTCACCCCCAGCGGATTGCCGGGGCACAAGGTCGTGGTGTGCGAGAGCTTGAACGACGGCAGGTCGTCGGCCCTGGGCATGGTGTAGTCCATGAAGGAGGCCGTCACCGGCTGGCCGTTGCCGTCATAAAGCGCGTGTTCGAGCAGCGCTTGTCCAATGCCTTGCGCCAGCCCGCCATGGACCTGGCCCTCGACGATCATCGGGTTGATCAGCCGGCCGAAATCGTCCGCCGCCACGAAGTTGACGAACGAGGTCTTGCCGGTCGAAGGATCGACCTCGAGCTCGCAGATATAGGCGCCGGCCGGGAAGGTGAAGTTACTGGGATCGTAGAAGGCGCTCTCCTTCAGGCCCGGCTCCATGCCGTCGGGCAGGTTGTGCGCGGTGTAGGCCGCGAGCGCCACCATCGGCAGCGCAATCTTCTTGTCGGTGCCGGTGACCTTGAACTCGCCGCCCTCGATCACGATGTCGGCCTCGGAGGCTTCGAGCTGGTGCGCGGCGATCTTCTTGGCCTTGGCCTCGACCTTCTCCATCGCTTTGAGGATCGCGGTCAACCCCACCGCGGCCGAGCGCGAGCCATAGGTGCCCATGCCGAACTGCACCTTGTCGGTGTCGCCATGGACGATCTGGATCTGGTTGATCGAGATCCCGAGCCGGTCGGCGACCAGTTGCGCGAACGCGGTCTCATGGCCCTGGCCGTGGCTGTGCGAGCCGGTCAAAACCTCGATGGTGCCGACCGGGTTGACCCTGACTTCAGCGGATTCCCACAGGCCGACGCCGGCGCCCAGGCTGCCGACCGCCTTCGACGGCGCGATGCCGCAGGCCTCGATGTAGCAGGACACGCCGATGCCGCGCAGCTTGCCTTCCGCCTTGGCTTTCGCCTTGCGGCCTGCGAAGCCGGCATAGTCGATCGCCTTCATCGCCGCATCGAGCGAGGCATTAAAGTCGCCGGCGTCATAGGCCATGATGACCGGCGTCTGATGCGGAAACTGCGTGATGAAGTTCTTCTTACGCAATTCAGCCGGATCGACCTTGAGCTGCCGCGCCGCGGTCTCCAGCATCCGTTCCAAGAGGTAGCTCGCCTCGGGCCGTCCCGCGCCGCGATAGGCGTCGACCGGGGTGGTGTTGGTATAGACCCCCATCACCTCGGCATAGATCGCCGGGATGGTGTACTGGCCGGACAGCAGCGTCGCGTAGAGATAGGTCGGCACCGACGAGGAGAACAGCGACATGTAGCCGCCGAAATTGGCGTAGGTCTTGACCCTGAGCCCCGTGATCCTGTTGTCCTTGTCGAACGCCATTTCGGCCTTGGTGATGTGGTCGCGGCCATGGGCGTCGGTCAGGAAGGATTCGGTGCGGTCGCCGGTCCACTTCACCGGGCGGCCGATCTTCTTCGACGCCCACAGCGCCACCATCTCCTCGGGATAGATATAGATCTTCGAGCCGAAGCCGCCGCCGACATCGGGCGCGATCACGCGCAATTTGTGCTCGGGGGCGATGTTGTAGAACGCCGACAGCACCAGACGCGCCACATGCGGGTTCTGCGAGGTGGTGTAGAGCGTAAAATGCTCCTCCGCGGCATCGTAGTCGGCGATCGCAGCCCGCGGCTCCATCGCGTTCGGCACCAGGCGGTTGTTGGTGAGCTCCATGGTCACCATGTTCGCTGCCTTCGCGAAGGCGTCCTTGACCGCCGCCTCGTCGCCGAGCGCCCAGTCATAGACCTGGTTGCCGGGGGCTTCCGGGTGCAGTTGCGGTGCACCGGGCGCGATCGCGGCCTTGACGTCGGCGACCGCCTTGAGCTCCTCGTAGTCGACCACCACGGCTTCGGCCGCGTCGCGCGCGAGATTCTTGGTTTCCGCAATCACCACCGCGACGGCCTGGCCGACGAAGCGCACGGTCTCCGGCGCCATCGCCGGCCACGCTCCCATCTTCATCGGCGAGCCGTCCTTGGAATGGATCATCCAGCCGCAAATCAGGTTGCCGACCTTGTCGTCGACCAGTTCCTTGCCGTTCAGTACCGCCACCACGCCCGGCATCTTGAGCGCGGCGGACGCGTCGATGCTTTTGACCTTCGCATGCGGGTGTGGGCTGCGGATGAAATGGGCATGGGTCATGCCCAAGAGCTTGACGTCATCGACGTAACGGCCCTTCCCCGTGATGAACCGCTTGTCTTCCTTGCGCACGACGCTGGCGCCAATGCCTTCAACACCCATGTCCTGTCCTCCCGACCGGAATTTGATTGACCGCCCTTTCCATCGAAAGCAGCGGCGGTTTGTTCGATTAAGACGTCGTGCCGCTTATTCCGCGGCCTGCGCGACCTTCATCCGGCCCGCGGCATCCAGCACTGCCTTGACGATGTTGTGGTAGCCGGTGCAGCGGCAGATGTTGCCTTCGAGCTCGTGGCGCACGGTCGCCTCATCCAGCATCCCGCCGTGGCGGTTGACGATGTCGATCGCCGACATGATCATTCCCGGGGTGCAGAAGCCGCATTGCAACCCGTGATTGTCGCGGAACGCCGCCTGCATCGGATGCAGCTCGTCACCCCTGGCGATGCCCTCGATCGTGGTCACGTTCGATCCCGCCGCCTGGCCCGCCAGCACCGTGCACGACTTCACCGCGCGGCCGTCGATATGCACCACGCAGGCCCCGCACTGGCTGGTGTCGCAGCCGACATGTGTCCCCGTCAGGTTCAGATGATCCCTGAGCAGGTGCACCAGCAGCGTGCGGTCCTCGACCTCCACCGCGGCCTGCTTGCCGTTTACCGTCAATTGCACTTGAGACACGCGCTTCCTCCTCCTGGACGATTTTGCTTGGGCGGGATTAGAAACATCGGGTGGGAACTTTGCAACTGGGATTTTTGGACGAGAAATCATTGTGATGTCACCTTCTCCGGGATCGGGACCCTGATCCCTTGCGCCGAAGGCGCGGGACGCGGGGCGCGGGAGCGGCGGTTCGGGCAAATCCCGCAATTTACCGGGCTTTATCGATTTCTGGCCTAGCATGCGTGACCGGCCGGGGACGCGCGTCCCCGTTTCGGGACGTTTTTTCATTCAAAACGACATGGGGGGCGGGGTGGGACCATCTGGCGAGGCTGGGCAACGATCGTGGCGGTTGAGGCTTCCAACCGTTCGACTGCGCACCAAGGTGATGGCGGGATTCGCCATCGTGCTGGCGATCTCGGCCTTTAGCCTCGGCTTCGCCTATCTCGGGTTCGAGCGGGTGTCGGCCGGTTTTGCGTCGTATCGCAACGGCGTCTCGGAAGCCGATCAGGCCCGCAATATCGACCGCGAGCTGATCTCGTACCGCCTGCTGGCACGTTATTATGTGCTGACCGGCAAGGAGGACGATGCCAAGGCGGCGTTGACGGCCGGCGCCAACCTGAAGGAAGCGATCAACAAGGCGATGAAAAGCGCTGCGAAAACCGCTCGGCTGGAGTCGCTCGCGAAGCTCGAGCAGGAGTTCCGCGCCTTCAGCAAGGATTTCACGGCGATCATCCAGGCCAAGCAGCAAGGCGCCAACATCGTCCGGATGGAACTCGCCCGCGGCGAGATCATGATCGACACCAAGCTGAGCTCGATCGCCAGCGCCGCGGCAGAGGCGAAGCTGCAGGCTGACGAGTTCGAGGCGAAGCACATCGCAAGCCAGTTCCAGGCCATCAGGGCGCAGGTCTCTACCTTTACCAACAACCACTACCAGGCCGTCGCGGAAGGCGCCCTGACCCGCATCGCCAGCATCGAGAGCGCGCTCGGTGCCTTCTCGGCGACTGAGCCCGACGTCGCCACCGGGCGCAATGAGGTCGCCAAGCTTCTCTCCGACTATCGCCAGTCGTTCAGCAGACTGGTCGACAATTTCAAGCTGATCGACGATCTCGTGACCGAGATGAGCGGATCGGCGGGCGCCATCATGCAGGGCACCTCGGCGCTGAAGACCGATCTGGTGTCCGACCAGGAACGCCTGGCCTCCGAGTCGAACGTGATCGCAGGCGAAACCGAGCAGCTGATCATCCTGCTCGCGGCCGGCGGTATCGTGCTCGGCGGCCTCGTCGCGTTCCTGCTCGGCCGCAGCATTTCGCGGCCGATGACGGCGATGTGCAGGGCGATGCACGACTTGGCTTCCGGCAATTTTGACGTGGTGCTGCCGGGCTTGGGCCGCCGCGACGAACTCGGCGAGATGGCCGGCGCCGTCGAACAGTTCAAGCTGCAGGCGATCGCCAGGGCGCAGCAGGACGCCGCCGAGCAGGACGCGCAGAACAAGGCGGCGGGCGCCGCGCGGCGCGCCGAGCTGATCCGCTTTGCCGATGATTTCGAGTCCGCGGTCGGCACCATCGTATCCAACGTGTCGGCCTCCGCGGTCCAGCTCGAACAGTCCGCGGGAACCTTGACCCGAACGGCCGAGACCACGCAGAGCCTGTCGAGCCAGGTCGCGGGCAATTCGGAGGAAGCGTCCAGCAATATCCAGGCGGTGGCGACCGCGACCGAGGAGCTCTCGGCATCGGTCGGCGAGATCGGCCGCCAGGTGCGCGAATCGAACCGGATCGCGGAATCGGCGGTCGCGCAGGCGGGAGCGACCGACCAGCGCATCGGCAAGTTGTCGCGCGCCGCGCAGGAGATCGGCGACGTGGTCAAGCTGATCACCGCGATTGCCGAGCAGACCAACCTGCTCGCGCTCAACGCCACCATCGAGGCGGCGCGCGCCGGGGATGCTGGCCGCGGCTTTGCGGTGGTCGCCTCCGAGGTGAAGTCGCTGGCGAGCCAGACCGCGAAGGCCACCGACCAGATCTCCAATCACATCGCCGGCATGCAGGAGGCGACGCAGGAATCGGTCGCCGCGATCAAGGCGATCGGCGACACCATCACGGAGATTTCGAGCATCGCCGCGTCGATTGCGAGCGCGGTCGAACAGCAGGGGACGGCAACGCGCGATATCGCCCAGAATGTGCAGAACGTCGCCCGCGGCACCCGCGATGCCGCCGCCAATGTGCTCGAGGTGAACCGCGGCGCCACCGAGACCGGTGCGGCGTCGGAGGAGGTGCTGTCATCGGCAAAGACGCTGTCGGTCGAAAGCAGCCGGCTCCGCGCGGAGCTCGACCGCTTCATGGCCAATATCCGCGCGGCGTAACCCAAACTCTCGTCGTCATTCCGGCGCGCGAGCGAAACGAGCGAACCCGGAATGACGAGCCTCGCGTTGATACCCCTCACTCCCTCCCGAACAGACGCTTAAGCTCGTCTTTCGCGCGCTGCAGCCGGTCGCGCTGGGCTTTCGGCAGGTTCTTGCCGGCGCGATTGATGTAGAAGGTCAGCATCGACAGCGCCGAGCGGTAGGCGCCCGCCTTGCGGCGCTTGCTTCGCTCAGCCGAGCGCTTGAGCGATGCCGCGATCCTGCGGGCGCTCGACAGCTTGAACACGCCACGGTCGAGATCGAGCGCGTCGCTCTGTTTCGTCACGCGCTGTGACCAGCGCCGAGGTGCCGCCCGTCTGGTCGCGGATGTCCCGGTGCTACGCTTTTTGCGCGTGGTCGTCTTGCCTGCAGGTCGTGCCCTGCTGCGCTCAGCCATGGTCAACTCCTTGCGTTTGTTTGGAAAAGCATCGTCGCCCCGATCGGTTCCTTTGGCCACGGGGGGAACTTGATCGCCGGTCCGGACGTTGTCGCGGCGGCAGCAATTCGTTTGCCGGCAAATCTTCTCGTTTGCCTGCAAGTCTGCCGCCTCAAAGGCACGGCAGGATCTCGAGAAGCGTCCTGAAACATCTTCTTGCTTTGGTCCGATCCGATGGAATTGCAGTCAGGCCTCGCATTCAACGAAGGCGCCGCGCCGGATGCGCCCGCGTCAGCCCATGACAACGTCATCGCAACGGACATTCCCGCGCGTCTCGATGCGCTCAGCTGGAGCGGATTCCACACCCGCGTCGTGTTCGCGCTCGGCATCACCTGGGTGCTGGACGGGCTGGAGGTGACGCTCGCCGGCGCACTGTCCGGCGCGCTGAAGCAGAGCCCGGCGCTGCACTTTTCCAATGTCGAGCTTGGCTTTGCCAACAGTGCCTATCTCGCCGGCGCCGTGCTCGGCGCGCTCGGTTTTGGCTGGCTCACCGACCGGATCGGCCGCAAAAAACTGTTCTTCATCACGCTGTCGGTCTATCTCACCGCCACCGCCGCGACCGCTTTGTCCTGGAGCGTCGCAAGCTATGCGCTGTTCCGTTTCATCACCGGCGCCGGCATCGGCGGCGAATACACCGCGATCAATTCGGCGATCCAGGAGCTGGTCCCGGCGCGCTATCGCGGCTGGACCGACCTCGTCATCAACGGCAGTTTCTGGCTCGGCGCAGCGCTGGGCGCGGCAAGCGCGATCGTGCTGCTCGATCCTGCCGTCGCCGGGCCTGATGTCGGCTGGCGGCTCGCTTATCTGACCGGCGCGTGCCTCGGCCTCATCGTGTTTGCGATGCGCTTCTGGATTCCCGAGAGCCCGCGCTGGCTGATGATTCACGGCCAGCCCGTGCGCGCGCAGGCGATCGTCGCCGAGATCGAACAGAGCGCGCGCGGCTATCGCGCGCCGCCGCAGCCCTATCCAAAGGTCCGCTTGAGGATGCGCGATCACACGCCGCTGCTCGAGGTCGCGAAAACCCTGGTCTCGACCTATCGGCAGCGGACCCTGCTCGGCCTTGCGCTGATGGGCGCACAGGCGTTCTTCTACAAT
>Ga0307479_10002645_pt1 | contig 16263 bp, 17 predicted proteins | sample atmos_gasesECM4C_FD_203743 | JGI IMG/M metagenome (GOLD analysis project Ga0307479, IMG submission 203743) | Hardwood forest soil microbial communities from Morgan-Monroe State Forest, Indiana, United States - atmos_gasesECM4C_515 | ecosystem: Environmental > Terrestrial > Soil > Temperate... | reverse complement strand
AAAGAGCGATGATGATTTTCGGCGCGAGATGGAAGAGGCGGTCCGGAAATTCTCACGCCAAACTGTCCGCGACGAAATCTGGAAAACATTCGGCCAGTCCATTTTTTATCATCAAAGCGATTTCAGTGATGAAGCCGGGTTCAAAAGTCTGGCCGAGCGCCTGGACAAGATCGACAAGGAACGTGGCACGCGCGGCAATCGTCTCTTTTATTTTGCGGTCGCACCGGACCAATTCGAGCCGATTCTAAAGCATCTTAAGACGGCGGGCTTGAATAAGGCCAAGGAAGGAAGCTGGGCGCGAGTGATCATCGAAAAGCCGTTCGGCAGCGACCTCGCTTCAGCGCGTGAGTTGAATCGCGTAGTCAGTAATTCATTCAGTGAAGAACAGACATATCGGATCGATCATTTTCTCGGGAAAGAAACCGCGCAGAACATTTTAGTGCTGCGCTTTGCCAACGCGATTTTCGAGCCACTCTGGAACACGCGCTACATCGATCACGTCCAGATTACCGCCGCGGAAACGCTCGGGGTCGAAGGACGCGCTGGTTATTACGAGGGCGCCGGCGCATTGCGCGACATGGTGCAAAATCATTTACTCCAATTGCTTTGCTTGATCGCGATGGAAGCGCCAAGCGACTTAAGCGCGGACAGCATCCGCGACGAAAAAGTGAAAGTGGTCCGTTGTCTGCGGCGAATGGCCATCACCGAAGTGGCGAGCAATGTTGTCCGTGGTCAGTATGCCGAGGGCGCAATCAATGGAAAATCGGTGCCAGGTTATCGCAACGAAAAAAACGTCGATCCAAAATCGATGACCGACACCTTCGTGGCTTTGCGCTTGAACATCGACAACTGGCGCTGGTGGGACGTGCCGATTTACATGCGCGTCGGAAAACGATTGCCAAAGTCGGGCACGGAGATTTCCATCCATTTCAAAAAAGCGCCGATGGTCTTGTTCAACAAAGAGACCAACGACGCGAACGTGCTCGTGATTCGAATCCAGCCGGACGAAGGCATTTCGTTACGGATGCAGGCGAAAATGCCGGGAACAAGCTTTCGAATCGAACCGGTGAAGATGGATTTTCATTACGGGACGTCATTCGGCAAAGCGAGTCCGGAAGCGTACGAGCGTTTGTTGCTCGACGCGATGAGCGGCGACGCAACTTTGTTTGCCCGCTGTGATGAAGTCGAACAGGCCTGGTCGTTCATCGACATAATCGAAAATGCCTGGTCGGAAAAAAAGAACGCACCCGAGTTGTTCTTTTATCCAGCAGGTTCGTGGGGACCGGAAGAAGCAGACGAACTTCTGGCGCGGGATGGACGCGCCTGGCGGAGGTTTTGAATTATGCCCCCCGCCGCGGAAAATTACTCGTTAGGCCAGCCGGTTGAGATCGGCAAGATCCCTAAGGAACTCAAAAAACTCTGGCAGGAAGGCGAAGGCGCGATGACCCGCGCGTCGCTCATTAATCTGGCCATTTACAGCGAAAAGCCGGGGTCACTCGAAAGAAACACCCAAGTCATTGTCCGGATCACTGAGAATCATGCCTGCCGCGCGCTAGTGATTGGAGCGAATCGAAAAACAAAAGAGAATCGGGTCGAAGCCTGGGTCAATGCGCATTGTCACGTGACACGCGCCGGGAGCAAACAAATTTGTTCCGAACAAATTTCGTTTTCGCTGCAAGGTCCATGCGTCAAGCTTTTGCCAAGCATCGTTTTTTCCCACCTCGACTCCGATCTGCCGCTTTATCTTTGGTGGCAGGACGATTTTCCCGACCCGATGGACCCGCAGCTTTGGGAGTGGGTCGATCGATTGATCTTCGATAGCCAAACGTGGAAGAATTTTGGCGTGCAAATGCGCCTGGTCGAAACCGCGCAACAGGAAGCGAAACAGCGAATCGTGCTTTGCGATCTCAACTGGACCCGGCTCGACAAGGTCCGCTATGCCGTCGCGCAATTTTTCGATCATCCGGCATCGCATCATCATTTTGGCACAATCGAAAACCTCAACATCGATTATGCGCCCGGATTCAAATCGACGGCACTGCTGTTGCTTGGCTGGTTGGGCGCGCAGCTAAATTGGAAGGTTAACGAGCCGGCACGCAACGGGAGCTGCAGGTTCGTGGATACGAATAATCGTAAGATCAACATCGAGCTGCATGAGCGGAAAGGCGGTCCGATCGGCAAGGTCACAATAAATTCCAGCGGCATTCAGTTCAGCGTCGCATCCGCGCAATGCCGCGACCTTCTCGAAATCTCACGGAGCGGCGAGAATGAAACCGCGTTGCCGCAAATGATGCCGGCACAAAGCAACGATCCGGTTGATCTCATGACACAGGAGTTGTTGCGCGGCGGTCCACACCGGGTGTATCTCCGCGCGGTTAACTGCGTTCGCGAGTTGCTGTGAGCTGTAGCGACGACGCTCAGTCGCCGTGAGTTAACTCCCAAGAGGGTGCCTCGACAGAGCAAGGCGGCTACCGCTCGCACGCCTTGTGCTTTACCGACCGTGTGCACAAGAAAATCCTGGCTCTACTTCTGATCTCCGCCGTCTCGTTCAGTTTCGACGGATGCTCATCCATGAGCGCGCAAGCTCGCCGGGAACGGGCTTATCGTCATTATGTCGCAAAGCAAATGAAACAGCGCAATCGCGCTATGGCTCGTGCCCAAAAAGCGGCCAATCGCCAGCTCAAGCTGAAGATGAAATCGCCAGTGCCAAGCGAGCCGCAAGTGACATCGCGTGCGGAAACTGTTCCGGCAGCCTGGTCCGAGCCGATGGTTCCTCCGGTGACCGTCTCCGCGTCGGACGCGATCGCGAACCAAAGCGACAACCAACCCGCGCAGCCGTAACGCTAATCGCCTTTAACCGGGATCGGTTTTCCATCGGCCCCGAGCGCTACGTAAGTAAAGACGCCGTTTGTGACTTTGACGCGTTCGCCTGTCCGATAACGTGTCACCCAAACATCGACACAGATTTTCATTGAAGTGCGACCGATTTTCTCAACCCAGGCATAGCAGGCGACGGTGTCACCTACGCGCACGGGATTAAGGAACGACATCCCTTCAATCGCCACGGTTACAACGCGCGACTTCGCCACTTTCCCGGCCAGGATCGCGCTGCCCAAGTCCATTTGCGAAACCAACCAGCCGCCAAAGATGTCGCCATCGCGATTAGTGTCCTTCGGCATGGCGATCGTCTGAATCACAAGCTCGCCTTTCGGTTGATCAGAGAGACTCATCTTTGTTTTTAACCACGAATGGACACGAATTTACACTAAGAAAAATTCCTCATTCCACTCTCCAGTAATTCGTGTGCATGCGTGTTAATTCGTGGTGGTCTTACAAGATCAACATGCAATCGCCGTAACTGTAAAACCGATACCGTTCACGGATCGCTTCTCTGTACGCTCGTAGCAAGAATTCACGGCCGGCGAACGCGCTTACCAACATGAGCAAGGTCGAGCGCGGCAAATGAAAATTCGTCAGCAATGCGCCGACGACCTGAAACTCAAATGGCGGATAGATGAACAAATCTGTCTCCCCCGATCTCGGTGAGATTTTGCACTCGTTAGACTTGACTGCTTTAAGCAGTCGAGTTTCTCGGGCAACTGATTCAAGTGCGCGGAGTGTTGTTGTTCCGACGGCGACGATCCGCTGCGCATTGTCGATCTTAGCGGCGGCATCTTCCGGAATTGAAAACGATTCGGCGTGCATCCGGTGCTCCGTGATATTTTTCGAGTGGACCGGCCGAAAAGTTCCGGGACCGACGTGGAGCGTTATGAAGGCGTGCGGCATATCGGATAAAATTTCCGCTGTGAAATGAAGACCGGCAGTCGGCGCGGCAAGCGCGCCCGGTGTTTGCGCGAAGACAGTTTGGTAACGCTGTTCGTCCATAGATTCGCTCTCGCGGCCGATGTAGGGCGGAAGTGGCATCGACCCGCGCGCATAAAGATCGACATCCTGGTCCAGCGCGACGATCCGTTCGCCGTCGGGCAAAATTTCTTCCACCCGCAAGCTTACGTTGTCGATCTTTGCCGTCGCACCGAGCCGCATTTTTCGGCCTGGCTTGATCAAACATTTCCAGCGCGCAGGTCCGATCTTTTCCAGAAACAAAAAGTCGACGGCGTGATCGTCCGAAAATCTTCGCGCGGCAAGAACGCGAGTGTTATTCAAGACCACCAAATCGCCCGGCTGCAAAAGGATTTTCAGGTCTCGAAACTGTCTATGTTCGATCGTTTGAAAGTCGCGATGCAAGACCATCATCCGCGAATCGTCCCGCCGCAGCAGCGGACGCTTGGCGATCAGCGCTTCGGGCAAGGGATAATCATAGTCGCTCAGCTGCAAACTCATCGGCCCAATCATACATCAAGGTAGGGGCGATTGACCTCAATCGCGCACGGGCGGTTCGGTGAACCGCCCTACCAAAGTGAGTCAAAATTATTTGCCGATCCGCGTAAAACTCCACATTATGCGATTGATGCAATTTCCGCAGGCGCTCGAAACGGTTCTTCAAACCCTCGAGCGAATGCGCGATGAAAGTGGTCGTCGTCCGTGCGCATCGCGAACTGTTCTGGATGCGCTGAAACAAATTTCGTCGCCGCATAAGATCGAGATTATGGAGGAAGAAGCGCCGTCCGCCACGCCCGAGCAAAACGAAGGCGGGTCGTCTCCCAAAAATAATTTGGGCGGTCCGAGCCGGACTGGCGGTTACAGCGCGACGCCCTCCAAAACGGGGAAAGTCGACAAGTTAGCGGCGGTTCAAACGCGGGTCTGCGCCTGCATAAAATGCCCGAACCTCGCGAGTTCGCGGACGCAGACAGTTTTCGGCGTCGGCAATCCGGACGCGGAGATCATGTTCGTCGGAGAAGCGCCCGGCGCAGACGAAGACAAGCAAGGCGAGCCCTTCGTCGGCCGTGCCGGCCAATTACTGACCAAGATCATCAAGGCAATGGGTTTCCCGCGCGAAGAGGTTTACATTGCCAACGTTCTCAAATGCCGGCCCGACGTCCCGGCCGGTTCGTTCGGGAATCGCCCGCCGACGCCGCGGGAGATGCAAACCTGCCGGCCATATCTGATGGAGCAGATCGACATTATCAAACCGAAAGTGATTGTCGCTCTCGGCGCGGTGGCGGTTGAAGGACTGCTCGGAACGCGTGCGCCGATGCGCGAATTGCGCGGGCGCTGGGATTCGTTCAATGGCACGCCGTTGATGATCACTTATCATCCGGCGTATTTGTTGCGAAACCAGTCACCGTCGGAAAAGCGCAAGGTTTGGGAAGATATGATGCTGGTGCTGGAGCGGCTGGAGAAGCCGATCAGCGAGAAGCAACGAAATTATTTCTTATAGCCGCGCGCGATCAGCGTGATAACTCGCGATAGAGCGATTCGATGCGAGATCGCGAGCCAACTCCGAAAATTAATGATGCCACGATCCCGCGCACTTTGCCTCGCGGGACTTTGATATGTCGGCGCAATGCAGTCGCGCCGGCATCGCGTAAAAGCGCAAGCGTGCGCGCCCCGATCAGCGCCGGAAGCACTGTCGCGATCCGAACGCGGCGGTTTCGAATTGCGCGGGCGTATTGTAATCCAGCCTCGATCCCACGCTCCGCCTTCTCCCACCATTTGCGAAAAATTGGCTGAAATCGTTCCGGTTCGCGCAAAATTTGGGAGGGCTCCATCGCCGCTACACTCAGGTCTTCGTTCGGAAAATAACAGCGGCCGGCGCGAAGATCGTCTCCGGCATCGCGCAAAATATTAATTAACTGCAGGCCCATGCCGTAGCGTTTCGCCATTCCAAGCATTTCGTCTTCGCTTCGCGCGGTAAACTTTGGCAGGTGCCGAAAACAGAGCCGGGTCCAAAATTCTCCTGCACTGCCAGCGACGAGATAGGTGTATTCATCGAGCTCGGCTGACGTTTCCAAAGCCATGATTTGCTTTGGATTCCGGAAACGCACGAGATCGAGGACCTGGCCGCGATTAATTTGCTCAAGCACAGCCCGGACTTCTTCGCGGTCGAGGACTTCGCTTTGATCGAGCGAATCCAAACATGGCTGTAACGATTCAATCAGCGCGCGCTCGGCTTTGTCTTGCTGCAATGGCGCGAGCGACGCGCTAAGATCGACAATCGCATCGCCCAATGCCTCGCCCTGGATTCCGCGCGCGAGAATACGCAAATTTTCGGTCCGCAAATCGATCGGCACCTCCGCCGTATCGGCGATCGTGTCCGATGCGCGCGCAAGCAAATAGCCAAGCGAAACGGGATCGCGCAATTTTTTTGGCAAGAGTCGGATTGAGAGATAAAACGAGCGCGAGACCGACGCCAAAATCGAGCCGCGCAAGATCGAAACTGAAATGCCGGATTCTGCGTGCTGGCCTAACGAATCTTCAGCGGCCGACATTTTTCACCTCGATCCGGCTCGGGTCTGAATTGCCTAGACCTACGGTGGTGGCGGCTTGAACGTAACTCGCCAGTCGACCGATGGGCGGAACATTCGATTTCGAGCGCCAGTCCTCGAGCCGCTTGAGCGCGATCGTATCGAGCGCCACTGGATCCTTGCTCGCGTAAAGAGTCGCGTGATGGAGGGCAAAGTTCGGCTGCGATTGCGGACCGCCCGCATATTGCGCGGCGAGACCGTCCATCAGATTGAGAATGACTTTCTGAGAAATGACCGGATTAGCATAAATGATGGCGACGCTTTCGGCGCCGAAACCGGTGCCGAGTGCAAATCGCCGCCAGTTGTCGATGTTGGGAATGGTCATGTTGTAGAGACAGCCGGCAATGCCGTTGGTCGTGCTGTTGCTCATCACCGGAACGTTAATGATTTTCGTCACGTCACTCGAGATGATGCGCGCGAAGTGGCTGACGTTGCTCGTATTTTCGGTGTCCGACAAAGGCGCGCTTCTTCCGCCGTCGCTGATGTAATCGACGTCGCCCCAGACCAGTTTTCCGAGTAACGGCGCGGTGAAAGTCGCCTTCAGATCGTAGCCGTCCCGAGGTGCGATGGCTTTCAATTCAAAGCCATCGGCCTTTTTGTAGCCGGCGCCTCTTACTCCTTCGAGCGAACGATCCCAAACGACGATGCTGCTGCGAGGATGGCCGGCCGCGACCAAACCATCGACAATCGCGGTCACGACATCATGATGAGTAGTAAACAATTCCCCGCCCGCGGCCGAAATTTTAATCCCGACTTTATCGTTAGGCGCAATCAACAATCCCCAGGCTCTGGCAAGGTCCGGCTGACCCGTCACCGCTAAGATTAGCCGATCGACCATCGAACGAACTACGCGCGGATTGGTTTGGTAACCGGCAATCGCGTTGGCGTCGTGCACGGTGTAGACGATTGATTTGTCCGGCAGAGGCGTCGACCTTTGCGCAAATGCCGTGCCGATGGCGCAAAACCAGACCAGAGCTACATTTCGAAAGCTTGTCATGTCGAGCGGCAACGTGACGTTGCATCCAGTTGATAGCGCCGGAGGCGCCACAATGCGAGCTTGCCCTGAGCGAGCGCAGCGAGTCGAATGAAAGACATCTCTTACTATTTCTGTTCCTGCGGTGCAGTCGGAAACATTTAGAGATTCCTCGACTCCGCTCGGAATGACAACAAAGACCAGACAAATTTGTGAGTAATCCCGCGCATTACATCCCGAACGATGTTGCCGACATCGTCCGCCATATCTACGTTCACATTCCATTCTGCGCGCGGATTTGCCCGTACTGCGCGTTCTACAAAGAGCTGCTGGATCGTTCGCAAACGCAGCGATTTTGTGAGGCGCTTCTGAGCGAGCTCGGGCAACAGGCGAAAGATCGACATCTTCTTCCATCGACAATTTATTTCGGCGGCGGGACGCCGACGGCGCTGACCACGGCACAATTGGAATTTTTGCTCGGCGGTTTCAGTAAAGCGCTCGACTTATCGGAACTGATCGAATGGACAACCGAAGCAAATCCGGGAAGCGTATCAGCCGGTAAATCGGCGCTGCTCCGGCGGCTCGGAATCAACCGAATCAGTCTTGGCATTCAATCCTGGGATGATGGTTTGCTGAAATTGCTCGGACGCGAGCACAATGCAAAACAGGGCGAGGAATCGTTCGCGATTTTCCGCAACGCTGGATTTTCCAACATCAACGTCGACCTGATGTTCGGGCTGCCGGGACAAACGATTCAGCAATGGCAAAGCACGTTGGAGCGGACCGTGTCGCTCGGGCCCGAACACATTTCGACCTACTGTCTGACCTACGAAGAAGACACGGACTTTTTTCTGCGGCACACCAGCGGCGAGTTCAGGCAGAATTCGGATGCCGATGCGGAATTTTTCGAGATGACGATGTCGATCCTGGAAGCGGCCGGCTACGAGCATTATGAAATCTCGAATTATGCACGACCAGGTTTTCGCTCGGCGCACAATCGCGCCTATTGGTCCGGCTCCGATTATTTAGGTATCGGCCCGAGCGCCTTTTCGACAGTCGGGATGAGCCGTTGGCAAAATGTCTCAGACTTTCGCGCTTACTCGGACGCTGTTCTATCCGGAAAATCGATGATCAGTTCGGTAGAGCATCTAACGGCCGAGATGAAGCGCGCCGAAAGAATCGCGCTTGGATTGCGAACAATCGACGGGACTCCATCCAAATTACTGGAGGTGTTTCCAAACGAGACGCGCGAATTTGTCCGGCTGGGTTTACTCGAAGAAGCGCGCGGTAGTTTCCTTTTGACCCGTGCGGGAAAAGCGCTCGCTGATTCCGTGGCCGAGGCGTTTGTTTGATTTATTCGACCGCGCCATATCGCCGCTGGCGTCGCCCATATTCTTCCACTGCGGCAAACAAATCCTTTTTCGTGAAATCGGGCCACATTTTCTCGGTCACGTACATCTCAGTATAGGAAAGCTGCCAAAGCAAAAAATTCGACAAACGCATCTCGCCTGATGTGCGAATGAGGAGATCGGGGTCCGGATAATATCGGGTGTAGAGATGTTTGCTGAACATTTCGACATCGATCATCCCCTTGTCGATGTGCCCGAGCTCGATGGCACGGAGCAAACTCTTGATCCCGTCGATAATTTCGAGCCGCCCGCCGTAGCTCAGGGCAAGAATTAAAGTGACACCGGTGTTGCTGGCCGTCGTTTCGATGGACTTGTGCAATTGCTGCTGGCAAACTTCGGGCAAATCGGTCAGCCGCCCGATGGCTTGCAGCCGAACGTTTTTCTCGATTAGCTCGGGTGTTTTTTCCTTCAGGAACTTTTCCAAGAGCTTCATTAGCGCGAAAACTTCGCTTTTCGGCCGCTGCCAGTTTTCCGCTGAAAAAGCGTACAGCGTCAGGTATTCAACCTTCAACTCGGCGCAGCCTTCGACGCATTCGCGGGCGGCCCGCGCTCCTTTTTCGTGGCCCTTGATCCTGGGCAAGCCCTGCGCTTTGGCCCACCGACCATTCCCATCCATGATGATTGCGATGTGTCGCGGAACGGATTTGGCGCCTGGAGGCATCGTTAAAGAAAGATCGTCTGCGCACGCTTGGGGCCGACGCTGACGATTGAAATTTTTGCGCCGGTGAGCTGACCAAGTCGTTTCAGGTAATTTCTTGCGCGCAAAGGAAGTTGCGAAGGTTTTTTCGCGAAAGTCGTGGATTGCTTCCACCCGGACATCTCTTCGTAAATCGGCTCGCAATTGTCCAGCTGCACCGCATCACAAGGCGGAACTTCCAGGCGTTTACCGTTTAGCCGGTATCCGACGCAAACCCGAATCGGATCGACATCATCCAGCCCATCCAGGTTCGTGACCGCGAGCTCGTCAATGCCGTTGATCATTGAGGCGTATCGGGTGGCCACCGCGTCAAACCAACCGCAGCGTCGTGCACGCCCGGTGGTCGCGCCGAATTCGCGGCCCAGCGAATGAAGCATGTTCGCGAGATCTTGATCCTCAGTGGGCAACGGCCCCTCGCCCACGCGGGTGGTGTAGGCCTTCATCACACCGACCACCCGATCCATCCGATGCGGCGGCACACCAGTTCCCGTGCACGCGCCGCCCGCTGTGGTATTGGATGATGTTACATACGGATAGGTGCCGTGGTCGATGTCGAGAAACGTGCCTTGTGCGCCCTCGAACAAAATTTCTTTCCCCCGCTGAAGCGCGCGATGCAGATAAACGACCGTGTTTGTAACGAACGGCCGCAACTTCTCGCCCGCGGCCAGATAGGTCTCATGAACCTCGCGGTAATTGATCGGCTTTGCGCCGAGCGCCTGAAGAATGCTGTTGTTTTCGCGAATCTTCGCCTCCAGCTTTTTTGCGAACAAGATCGGCTGCATCAGATCGGAAATGCGTAAACCGGTCCGCGCCGCTTTATCGCCGTAGGCTGGACCGATCCCGCGTTTGGTCGTTCCAATTTTCGCCCGGCCATGCCGCAATTCACGCTGTTCGTCGAGTAATCGGTGATAAGGCATAACCAGATGTGCGCAATTGCTCACCAAAAGATTCTTGCCGATTTTTACCCCGACTTTGCGCAACTGCTCGATTTCGGCCACCAGCGCGATCGGATCGACCACTACGCCGTTGCCGATGACGCAGACTTTTCCGCGGCGCAAAATTCCCGAAGGAATGAGATGGAGAATATACGTCGCGCCGCCGTGAACAATTGTATGCCCCGCATTATTACCGCCCTGACTGCGGACAATGACATCGGCCTTGGTGGTGAGCACGTCGATAATCTTGCCCTTTCCTTCATCGCCCCACTGCGCGCCAACTAGGATCGTGTTTGCCATTTCAATTCAAACTGGGGCAAAAAATTTTCCCGACGCATCTGGCAAGACGCAGTCGGGACTTGCCCACGAATGATAAGAACCGCGTGTCTTCGCGCAAGCGGTTTTCAAGGCCGGACTTTTGAAAAAAGAAACGACCGCCCTGAGCAGGGCCTGCGTAGCAAAGTTGATGCGCACCATTCTACTCCTCATCCTGATTCTGTTGCTCCTCGGAGCTTTGCCGACCTGGCCGTACAGCACCGGCTGGGGGTACTATCCGAGCAGCGGGCTCGGATTGATTCTGGTGATCGTACTAATCCTGTTCCTAATGGGGAAACTCTGACGGGCTGGACGAATTAATCTAGTGAGCGCTCGTGCTCTGGGAAGCGAGCGCCTTTTTCAGTGCGTAGGCTGATTCGCTCGATCCGCCACCGCTGTGCGCGTGAGAAAAATTAGGGAGCTTGTCCCAATTGATTCTCGCATCATAGGTAAACGTGTTCATCGCGACGCGATAACTGCCCCCGTTTGTTTGCAGCCGTCGATGTGATTCAATGAAGGTCGTCGGATCATAATAGTTGCTGAGATCTTGCGCGAACTTATCGCGGCTCATGCCGATTGCGATGTTCTTGCGCACTTCGAGATGCAAATGCGCATCATAAAGACCATGCGCATTTCCGATCTCGGCAATCTGTTGACCCCGCTTCACTTGCTGGCCGCGACGCACCAGAATCTTGTTAAGATGTCCGTAGAGTGAATCAACATTGCGCACACCCAAGCCCTCACGGAATGCGTGGCGAACAATGATCACGTTCCCCCATCCTTGGTGACAATCGCGGGCAAAAACAACGACGCCATCGCCGATGCAATAAACCGGATCGCCAAGATCGGTGTCGCCTCCGCCGACGCCGTCCCAATCTTCGCCGAGATGTCCGTGCGACTTGAATCCACGCGCCTTGTAATATCCGCGCGCATCCGGTTTACCTACCGGCAAATCGAAACCGTCGGCCAATTTTGTGAGTGCACTCTGCGAGGGGAAACCGAATGATTGAACCGGTGGCAGCAGCGGCTCGCTCGGGTGTGGCTTTCGATCCACCGGACGCACCGTAGTTGCGACGATTCCCGTCTTTGGCGCGGGCGCGGGCGGCGGAACATCCGCTGAGCTCGCATCCGCTTCGATATCGTGATCTTCCTCTTTTACTTTCTCGGCGGCGACCGCTCCGGCCTCTCGCATTTGCTCGATGGTGAGCTTGCGTGGCTCAACCAAGGCCACCTTTAGAGGATTGACTTCGACGATCGGTTGCGCGGCGACGCGCTTGATCGGCGGAGCGACGGCGCCGGATTTCTCGCGCGGAATTTCAACTTGTTGGGCAAAGATCTTCCCCAGGGACAAAGCAAAAACCAAAGTACAAATAACAACCTTCCCGCCCATGGCGCCGCCTTTGATAAACAAAGCGCGCCGAGGTGGCAAGCAGTTATTCACAGGCCGCGGTGAAAAAGTTCGGGCCGCCTATTTTCGCTGAATGCGCACCACCGGTAGAGGAAATCGCAGCCGCAATTCGTCCTGCAAGTAAATCTCCACATGGTGCAGGCCGAATTGCTGAAACTGGACGCCGCCGAAGTAATGAACGTTGGTGGCATGGCCTTCCATTTCCTTGAGCTCAAATTCCACCTCCGCCTGGGCCAGCACATTTTGTTCGTCCACCCCAACGATGCGCGACCGTTGCTTGAATTTGCCAGCCCCACTGCACCAGCGGGTCCAAATGCACAACCGCATATAATTGATCGGCAACGACGGCGCCGCGATCACGTTGAGCACGCCGACCAGCGTGTTCATGCCGTTGAACTCGCAACGAACATCCTCGCAGAGGACGCAGCTTTGCAGATCTGGGAGAATTGCTTCGGTAGATTCCATTGATTCAAATCGAACCGCGCATCAACAGGATGATGAGAACGATCGCGAGTGCGATCCGGTAAATTGCGAACGGCACGAAGCCCTTTGTTCGCACCCACCGCATGAACCATGCGACCACCACAAGCGCAACGAAAAATGAAACGACGAATCCGATCGCCAGCACGACCCATTGATGAGCGTCCACTGCTAGCGGAGCGATGTTTCCTTCCGCGACCGTTTCGCGGCTGGGTTTCAGCGTCTTGTAGAGATCGTAGAGAGTCGCAACCACCATCGTCGGCATGGAGAGAAAAAATGAAAACTCCAGTGCAGCCGGGCGCGATAAGCCCGCGATTTGTCCGGCTGCAATGGTGCTCATTGAGCGCGATGTTCCGGGAAAAACCGCCGACAGAATTTGGCAGGCGCCAATCCAAATTGCCTGGAACAGATTCATGTCTTCCATGTGCGCGACTCGCGCGCGCGTGAACGTTGCATCGACAATCCACATCACGATTCCGCCGACAAGTAGGGCGATGCTGATCACCCACAGGCTTTCCAGATTTTTGCCGATCACTTTGGTCAGCGCCCACGCCGGCAACGCCGTAACCACGAACGCGATCATCGTCAGGCTCAACGGATGGGTCAGAAAATTGCGGTCGCCGCGTTCGCCGTTTGGAAATGTGCTTAGAAATTTGAGGATCCGATCCCGAAAATAAACCGGCAACGCCAGGATGGCGCCGAGTTGGATCACGATCGTGTACATTTTCCAGAAGCTGTCGCCCAGATTGAGTTGAAAGAGCGCTTCGACGATGCGGAGATGTCCGGTCGAGCTCACCGGCAAGAATTCCGTCAGTCCTTCAACAATACCGAGCAAGATCGACAACAAAAAATCGTTCATGTGAATGGAAGCAAACGTCGAACGCCCGACGCCCAACGCCCAACGCCAAAGTCAGAAAATCTCAGGATCATTTCGCATTGTTTTCTGCAGTGAGAACGCTGGCAACGAAGATTCTGATTAATTCTTCGGCTTCGTTGAGACAGACGCCCAGGTGAGAGATGTCAGTTAAATCCAATCGACCGACGAGCCGCAACCATCGTTTAGTCTCGCGCAATTCCTTAAGGCAGATGCGCAATTTATGAAGAAAATCCGTCCGCGATTCGGCTGCCTCAACTTCGCCGTGATTCGACAAAGGCGATGTTCCGCAACGCCAGAGTTGACCGGCAATATGATTTCCGGCTTTGGTGCTTGGCAACAATTCAACTATCTGAAGGATTTGCGCTGCGAATTCGAGCAGTCTGTCCTCGAGATCGTAAGGCGCGCGCTTGCCGTACTGTCGAGTCGGCAATTCTTCGGCCCGGACAAAGTGCCCAGTCCCACATTCGATGTTCGACGTTCGGCATTGAGCGTTCGGCGTTCTCTTCACTTTTTTCATAATACGGCTTCGCCTCCGCGCTCGTCCGTCCGGATCCGGATTGCTTCCTCCACTTCTGTCACAAAAACTTTTCCGTCGCCAATTTTTCCGGTCTTGGCCGATTGCAAGATCGCTTCGACCACGCGCTGAGCGCGATCGTCATCGACCACGATTTCGAATTTCACTTTCGGCAGAAAATCGACCGTGTATTCGCTGCCTCGATAAATTTCGCTGTGACCCTTTTGCCGCCCGAAGCCGCGCACTTCGCTCAGCGTCATTCCTTCAATGCCAACTGCGGCCAGCGCGTCCTTTACCGCTTCGGTTTTAAATGGCTTAATGATCGCCTCGATTTTCTTCACCGCGCCAAACTAGCGAGGCGTGCTTAAACGTAAATCGATAATTCATTCGGTGTTTCAGCTTTCAGTTTTCACCTTTTAATTGGCTCAGTTCTGCCTTCACCATTTCGCGAACGAGCTGTTCGAAACTGCTGCTCGGTTTCCAGCCGAGCGTTTCGCGAATTTTATCGGCGCAGCCGACCAAACGCGCCGGCTCAATCGGTCGATCGAACGCAGGATCCTGCTTCACGTATTTTTCCCACGGTAAATCGACAACTTTGAACGCGGCCTCGACAAAATCGCGAACCGAATGGGCTTCGCCGGTCGCGACTACATAATCGTCCGGCTTCTCGTGTTGCAGCATCAGCCACATCGCCTCGACATAATCTTGGGCGCGACCCCAATCACGTTTGCTTTCCAAATTTCCGAGCACAAGATCGACATCCAGCCCGCTCGCAATGCGCGCCACCGATCGCGCGATCTTGCGGGTAACAAAATTCTCACCGCGCCGGGGCGACTCATGATTGTAAAGGATGCCGTTGCAAACAAACATGCCGTAGGATTGGCGGTAGACGCGCGCCAACTGAGTGGCGAACGCTTTCGCGCAGCCGTACGGGCTCGTCGGTCGCATCGGCGTCTCTTCGGTCTGCGGCGACTCAGATGCGTTCCCAAAAATCTCCGAGGTCGATGCATGATAAAATTTCACGCCCGGTGATTGATCCCGAACGATCTCGAGCAATCGCAGCGTCGCCATTCCAACTTCATCACACGTCGATTCCGGCAATTCGAAGCTGAGACCGACATGACTCTGGCCGGCCAAATGATAAAGCTCGCCCGGCCCGATTTCGCGAAAAATGCGGCGCAACGTCGTCGTGTCCGACAAATCGCCGTAATGCAGAAATAAATTTTTACCGTAAGTTTTTGGATCGCGCCGCAAATGCTCGATTCGCGAACGAAGCAGATTGCTCGTCCGGCGCACGATTCCATGAACCAGGTAGCGCTTTTCCAAAAGGAGTTCGGCTAAATAGGAGCCGTCCTGTCCGGTAATACCGGTAATGAGTGCAATTTTAACGTTGCTCACGGCGATGATCTAACCACGGAACCGGAAGTTGAAAAGTTGAGATGTTGAGTAGTTCAACGATTAAGCACAGACTTCGGAGCAAACTCGCCGCTAAGTGATTGTTCCGAAACTACTTCGCAAAGCCATTCGGTCGATTCAGCGTCGCGCCATTAAATTGGTTCTTCCGAATCCGCGGCCCGGTTATGGCGAATACTCCATGATTTACGACACGCTCAATACTTACCGCGGGGCGAGCGACTATCTGATCGATCTTGCTTTGCGCGCCGCACAAGAAGCCTGGCATACCGAATTGACTGAACTCAGCGCGCGGGTCGCGGCCGATGGCAATGATTTCACGCGAGTTTGGCCGGGCGAACATTATCGGTTGCTCGCCGCTCTGGTAAAATTGTTGCAACCGAAACGCGTCGTTGAAATCGGGACATTTCGCGGGCTGTCGGCGCTCGCGCTCAAAAAATGTCTGCCGTCCGCCGGCAAAATCACCACCTTCGACGTCGTTCCATGGAATTCATTCGCAGATACTTGCCTCCGGCCCGAAGATTTCCAAGATGATCGGCTGCGACAGCAAATTGGCGATCTCTCTAACGCGGCGGTGTTCGCGTTGCATCGTAACCTGATTCAAGAAACGGAGCTATTGTTCGTGGACGGACCGAAAGACGGCATTTTCGAGCGCGAATTCCTCCAGCAGCTGGAAACCGTTGATTTTCATAAACCGCTTCTCGTGGTCATGGATGATATTCGCTTTTGGAACATGCTCGCGATTTGGCAGGAGATCGCACGACCGAAACTCGATCTGACCTCATTCGGCCACTGGTCGGGAACCGGGCTGGTGGAA
>Ga0307479_10002643_pt1 | contig 16278 bp, 11 predicted proteins | sample atmos_gasesECM4C_FD_203743 | JGI IMG/M metagenome (GOLD analysis project Ga0307479, IMG submission 203743) | Hardwood forest soil microbial communities from Morgan-Monroe State Forest, Indiana, United States - atmos_gasesECM4C_515 | ecosystem: Environmental > Terrestrial > Soil > Temperate... | reverse complement strand
CGCTGATCGGAAATCTTTTCAGGCGGAGAAGCGTGACCACTTCGTCTCAGGAACTGCTGTTCTTCCTTACCCCGCGAATTATCCCCGGATAATTCAGCGGACATTCTTCCAACTGGGGGCTGGAACGAGGAGACTTGAGTCTCCTCGTTCTATTTATGGACTCGGCATCCTACCATCGCCGCCAGCAAGCGCTGAAAGCGCTCCTGGACAAGTCTCGGATCGATTCCATGCTGATCACTTCTCTGGCTAACTGGTTCTATCTGACGGGCTTTACGGGGGAGGCGGGCGCGCTAGTGGTGTCGCGAAAGGGCGCAACGCTCGTGACCGATGGGCGATTTACGGTACAGGCAAGGGAGGAAACGGCAGGGGTTCGCGTCCGGCAGCTGGAGAAGACCCTGTTTCAGACGGTTGCGGGGACACTCAAAAAGTGGCGCACGCGGAGGGTGGGTTACGATCCAACGCAGTTGACCGTAGCCCAATTACATAGCGCGCGGAAAGCCACTGGGAGCCATTTGCGGTGGATTCCTGTTCCGGGAATGACGGAGAGCCTTCGAGCGCGCAAAAACCCGCAGGAACTGGCTCAGATGCGCAAGGCTGCCACCCTGGCGGGGCAGGTCGTAGAGTCTGCACTCAATCTGCTAAAGCCCGGAGTGCGGGAACGAGAGATTGGCGCGGAGATTGAATACCAGATGCTCAAGCGGGGTGCGTCAGGGCCGGCCTTTGAAACCATCGTGGCGTTTGGGGAAAGGACAGCTTTGCCGCATGCCCGGCCAACGTCCAAGCGATTGAAGAAAAATGAGTTGGTGCTCCTAGACCTGGGTGTTATACTCGGCCACTATTGCAGCGACATTACGCGGACGGTGTTTGTCGGACGCGCCTCGAAACGCCTGAAAACTTGGTATAGGGGGGTGCTGGAGGCGCAGGCCGTGGCAATCTCGGCGGTCCGGGACGGGGCAGCCTGCGGAAAGGTGGACGCGGCAGCGCGGGAAGTCCTGGCAGGCTACGGCGTCGACCAGCTTTTCGTACATAGCACCGGCCATGGTCTGGGATTGGAAGTTCATGAGGCCCCTCGGGTGGCGCGAGGCGAAAAGCGGCTGCTTGAGGCCGGAAACGTCATTACCATTGAACCTGGCGTATATGCGGAAGGTGTTGGGGGCATTCGCATTGAAGATGACGTTGCGGTGCACGCGGGAAGCACAGAAGTACTGACCCGCGCATCGCGGGATTTCATCGAACTATAGAGACATGAAACGCAAACAGGCCGCAAAGCCCGACCCCACATTCAATAACCCCGAAATCCAGCAAATCGAGCAGCTTTTGCAGTTCATGACCGAGCACAACCTCGAGGAGTTCGAGTATTCGCGCGGCGATTTGCATATCCGGTTGCGGAAGCCGTCGGCCAACGTAGTGTTGGCTGCGCCGCGTGCGGCGCCCGAAATCATCGTTGCAAATGCCGGTGGGGCGGCAGCAGGGGCCGCCGAGCCAGCCGGAAGTGCAATGTCAGCTGCGGAGGCGCGGGCAAACGAGGAACTCCACCTGGTCAAGTCTCCCATCGTGGGAACGTACTACGGATCTCCAAGCCCCGGAACGGAACCTTTCGTGAAAGTCGGCACCTTCGTGGAGACCGGCCAGACGCTTTGCATCGTAGAAGCCATGAAGCTGATGAACGAGATCGAGTCAGATGTGGCCGGCGAGGTGATGCGCATATTCGCGGAAAACGGCCAGCCCGTGGAATACGGCCAGCCCCTGTTCGGCATCCGCCCAAGCCGGAAGAAATAGCCGGCCTGCCCGCCAATGTTTAAGAAAATCCTAGTCGCCAATCGCGGGGAAATTGCCCTGCGGGTCATCTGCGCGTGCAAAGAATTGGGCATCGCCACGGTAGCCGTGTATTCGGAGCCGGATCGCAACTCGCTGCACGTGCGGTTCGCCGATGAAGCGGTGTGTATTGGGCCGGCGCGCAGCAGCGAAAGCTACCTGAACATCCCCCAGGTAATCAGCGCGGCGGAAATCACCAACGTAGATGCCATCCACCCGGGATACGGGTTTCTCTCCGAGAATGCCAACTTCGCCAAAGTGTGCGAAGCGTCGGAAATCACGTTTATCGGGCCACGGCCCGAAGTCATCGAGCTGATGGGGGAGAAAGACCGGGCACGGCGCGAAGTGAAAGCAGCGGGGCTGCCGACGATTCCGGGAAGCGACGGCGTTGTAGAGGGTGAAGAGCAACTGGCAAGTGAAGCGGCGCGCATCGGCTACCCACTCATCCTGAAAGCCTCTGCCGGAGGCGGGGGACGGGGCATGCGCGTGGTGCGCAAACAGGAAGACCTGCTGTCTGCGTATCAGACGGCGCGGAGCGAGGCGCAGCAAGCTTTCGGCACCCCCGATGTGTACATGGAGAAGTTCCTGGAGCGTCCCCGGCACATTGAGTTTCAGGTGCTGGGGGACCAGCACGGGAAAGTGATTCACCTGGGCGAGCGCGAATGCAGCGTGCAGCGGCGGCACCAGAAACTGGTGGAGGAATCGCCGTCGCCAGTGATGGACGGCGCGCGGCGGAAAGAGCTGGGCGCCACGGTCGTGAAAGCACTGGAAGGGATTGGCTATACCAACGCGGGAACGGTGGAATTCCTGATGGATGAGGACGGCTCGTTTTACTTCATCGAAATGAATACGCGCATCCAAGTGGAGCATCCCGTGACTGAACTGGTCACGGGGGTGGATTTGATCAAGGCCCAAGTGCGCATCGCGGCGGGAGAAAAAATGGAGAGTGCCACGGGCGCGATCGTGGCTTCGGGGCACGCCATCGAGTGCCGGATCAACGCGGAGGATCCGGATACATTTGTGCCGTCGGCGGGACGGATCACGACATTCCAAGCCCCTGGAGGCACAGGAGTACGCGTGGATTCCGCGGCTTATGCGGATGCGGTTATCCCGCCCTACTACGATTCGATGATTGCCAAACTGATCGTCAAGGGCCGCGACCGGGCGGAATCAATTGGGCGCATGAAGCGAGCGCTGGAAATGTTCGTGATTGAGGGCATCAAGACATCGATTCCGCTGCATCGAAGAATCCTGGCAGATCCGGAGTTTGCCGCGGGCAACTACAACACACATTTCATCGAACGGCTGCTGGGAACGAACGGAAAATAAACGAGCATGCGCCTTGTTCTGCCGCGCCTGTATGTGATATTAGACGCGGGATTGCTTACCCTTCCCGAGACAGACTGCGCCCTGAAGCTTGCCGAGGCCGGTGTGCGGCTGCTGCAATACCGGCACAAGAACGCCTCCCCGGGAGAGTTGTTTGAATCGGCAAGGCGAATCTCCGCTCTTTTGATTCCCCGAGGCGTAACGTTCATCGTGAATGACCGCGCTGATGTGGCGGCGCTTGCCGGCGCAAGCGGCGTTCACGTTGGCCAGGAGGATTTGAGCGTCGAGGGCGCCAGGGGCGTCGTGGGAGCCGGCAAGCAGGTTGGCGTCTCGACACACAACCGCGCGCAATTCGAACAGGCGGTTGCCACTTCGGCGGACTATATTGCTGTGGGGCCCATCTTCTCTACGTCCACAAAAATGAATGCGGATCCCGTTGTGGGAACGGAGTTTATCCGCGAGGTGCGGCCGCTGACCGAGAAGCCGATTGTGGCGATCGGCGGAATCACCCTGGAACGTGCTGTGGAAGTAGTCCGGGCGGGCGCGGATTCCGTGGCGGTGATTGGGGACATCCTTCGCGCGCCTGATCCGGGGGAGCGCGCGCGCCAATATCTGGAGCTTCTGGGGACAGCGGATCATGCGGCTGGCGTTTGAGGCGGGACGCAAATGAGTGATAGCACCCAGGCAATTGCATCGCCACGGACGGCCGGCGGGGCCGGGTTCGTGCGAGCCTTCGGCTTGTTCGACGGCACGATGATTGTCGTCGGCTCGATGATTGGTTCGGGCATCTTTATCGTCGGCGCAGAGATTTCGCGAGAGACAGGCTCGGCGGGAGGGCTGCTTCTCACCTGGATTATCACCGGCTTGCTAACCATATCCGCCGCGCTTTCCTATGGCGAACTGGCGGCGCTCTTCCCACGCGCGGGCGGCCAGTACGTTTATTTGAGGGAAGCATACTCGCCGCTGTGGGGGTTTCTGTACGGCTGGACGCTGTTCCTGGTGATTCAGACGGGAACAATTGCCGCTGTGGCGGTAGGATTCGCGAAATATCTCGGCGTGCTTTTGCCGTCGGTGTCGCCGCAGACCTGGATTGTTCATCCCATTGCGCTGGGCTCGAAATACGCGATCAGCTTGTCGGTGCAGCAACTCATCGGAGTTTTGATGATTATTCTGCTGACGTTTCTCAACACGCTGGGGGTGACCCTCGGCAAGGTGATACAGAACATTTTCACCAGCGCCAAGACACTGGCGCTGGCGGGATTGATTTTCTTGGGGATTTTTTTGGGGAGGAACGCCGGAGCCATTACGGAGAATTTCAGCCGCCTGTGGGCCCTGCACAGCCCGCAAACGCTGGAGCCGGGCGCAAATTTTCTGCGAGGCTTTGTGCCGACGATTACGGCGGCTAGTGGTGCGTTTGGTTTGTTTGTCGCCTACGGTGTTGCGCAAGTCGGGTCCCTATTTTCCGCGGACGCGTGGAACAACATCGGTTTTACGGCGGCTGAAGTGAAGAATCCGAAGCGCGACGTGGCGCTGTCAATGGCTTTCGGCACGATCATCGTCATCACGTTGTATTGCCTGGCAAATTTTGCGTACCTCTGCACGCTGCCGCTGGTGCAGATTCAGACCGTTCCCGATGACCGCGTGGCCAGCGCGGCGCTAAACGCCATCTTCGGTCCTGTAGGCGCCGCCATCATGGCGGGGGCCATCATTATTTCCACGTTTGGCTGCAATAACGGACTGATTCTTGCGGGCGCCCGCGTCTATTACGCCATGGCTAGGGATGGGCTGTTTTTCCGTGCGACGGGCACGCTGAACAAAAGAGGAGTGCCCGGCGTCGCACTTGTCATTCAAGGGGTGTGGATCACGCTACTCATCTTAATGCGCACGCAGAAAGTGGACGCAGGCGGCAAAATCATCTATGGGAATCTTTACAACGATCTACTCAATTACGTCATCTTTGCCGCTTTGCTTTTCTATGTGCTGACGGTCGCCGGAATTTTCTCGCTGCGGGCAAGACGCCCCGACCTGGAGCGTCCGTATCGTGCGTTCGGTTATCCATTGGTGCCGGCTGTTTATATTGCTGCAGCCACTGCGATCATGGTGATCTTGTTGCTCTACCAGACGAAAACAACGGGCGTCGGGCTGGTCATTGTGCTGATCGGGATACCGGTTTACTGGCTGCGTTCCTGGTGGCTGCCAAAAGCAGAGCGCTCCAATTAGAAAATATTGTTGTAGGGGGCGGCTTCGCCGCGCCTCTACAATGCTGTAGGCCAAATTGGAAGTGGGAGAAAAGAAAAGCGGAATTGTGAGAGGAGGAGTTGCATGGGCAACCCCTTGTTTGCAACGAAACCGATCGAAACGCTGATGAAAGAGGCGCACGAATCGGGAGAGCATAGCCTGAAGCGCGCTCTCGGCCCGGTTAACCTGGTGACGCTGGGAATTGGGGCCATCATCGGGGCGGGAATTTTTGTCCTGACGGGCTCGGCCGCGGCGCAATACGCCGGCCCGGCAATCATGCTGTCGTATATCGTAGCGGGACTGGGCTGCGTGTTTGCGGGGCTTTGCTACGCAGAATTCGCGTCAATGATCCCAATAGCGGGGTCAGCCTATACCTATGGGTATGCGACGCTGGGAGAGATTGTCGCCTGGATTATTGGCTGGGACCTGATTCTGGAATATGCCTTTGGCGCGGCGACGGTCGCCAGTGGATGGAGCAGTACGCTTGTCGCCTTCCTTCAAGATTATGGAATTAATGTGCCGCCACAAATCTGCGATGTGCCAGGTGCGCAATGGGCCCTCTTTGAGGGCCGCTGGGCGCCGATATCTACTTTCAATTTGCCAGCCGAGCAATTGGCGCGACTCCCACATGCAACGGCCAGCTTCAACCTGCTCGCGTTTCTAGCTATCTTGGGGGTCACCACGATTCTTATTGTGGGAATTAAAGAGTCGGCAAACTTCAACACGGGCATCGTTTTCGTGAAACTCATTGCAGTGCTGACCTTTATCGCTGTCGCGCTCCCCTTTGTTTTGAAGCACCCCGTTATGGCACATGCCAATTGGAAGGTGTTTCTGCCGGCGAACACAGGAACATTTGGCGCCTACGGTTGGTCTGGCGTGTTGCGAGGGGCTGCAGTGGTGTTCTTCGCGTATATCGGTTTCGACGCCGTATCGACCGCGGCGCAGGAAGCGCGCCAGCCCCAAAAGGACATGCCCATAGGCATTTTGGGGTCGTTGGTGGTTTGCACCTTCCTGTATATCGTAGTGTCCGGGTTGCTGACCGCAACCGTGCATTATTCCCGCCTCAATATCGGGGCGCCGGTGTCACTGGCCATCCGGGAGACTGGCGTGAAGTGGGGCAGTTATGTTGTGAACGCGGGAGCGCTCGCAGGGTTGAGCACGGTGATGCTGGTGATGTTGTTGGGACAGTCGCGCGTCTTTTACGCGATGGCGCACGATGGCCTGCTTTGGAAGTGGGCGGGCGACGTTCACCCGCGCTTCCGCACTCCATGGAAGTCTACGGCGGTCACCGGATTGGGTGCAGCCCTCTTTGGCTCATTAGTCCCCATTGGCAGCTTAGGGCAGATGGTCAGCATCGGGACGCTTCTGGCATTTGTCATCGTATGCGCCGCCGTCATGATTCTTCGCGCCCGCAGGCCGGACCTGGAGCGCCCTTTCAAGACGCCCCTGGTCCCGGTCGTGCCCATCCTGGGAATCATTGTGTCCTTGGCGCTGATGGCCTCTTTGAACAGGATCACGTGGGTGCGACTGGTCGTTTGGCTCATCATCGGGATGGTCATCTATTTCACTTATAGCGTGAGGCACAGCAAGGTTCGCCAGGGTTTGAAATAAATCTTCGCAGCCGGGCAGGACACGCTCGCTCCAAATCCTTCTGCAGGTTCAGTCGTAGGCGCGGTACTTTTATCGGGCGGCGCATCTTCAGGTAAAGTATTCTTTCTCACGACGATTCCATGAAACGCTTTCTCGTACTTCTGAGGGAATTCTGGCGCCAGCTTTCGAGGCTGGACCTGGTTTGCGCGGCGGTTGCCGTTGCGGGAACGCTTTTCGCGTTGTTCGGCATGAGTGGGGGCATTTTCAGTTTCCTGGAATTCCTGGCGGTGCCCGCGGGGCTTTATCTTCTGGTGCGCTTGATCGGCTGGTGGAGGAACAAGCTGCTGTGGAGCTTGCGGAACCGGCTCATTGTTGCTTATCTCTTTATCGCGGTTGTCCCCGTCGTTTCCATCGTGATTCTGGTGGTTCTTGCGGCGAGAATTCTTTACTCACAACTGGGCGCTTATCTTCTCTATGAGGACCTTCATCAGCGCATCGCGCTGGTGGCGGATATCGCGGAGCATATTGCCATCGCGCATGAGACGCTCCCCCCGCACGTCACCATGAGCGAATCAGAGCGGGTTCTTGCGGCGGAATCTCATGCCGTGCATGACAAGGAACTGCCCAAGCTGCAAATCACCTTTACCGATGACCTGGTGCTGCTGCAGAGAGTGGCGGCAGACAAACAATCGTTTGCGGGCCTGGTCCAGGAGGAAGACCGGCTTTCGCTGATCAGCATGCGAATGATTCGGGATCCCCGGGGGCGGCGCAACGTCGTTCTTCGCGTACCTATTGCAGATCTCGGTCGTAAGGGAGGCGCGAACGATCAGGTCGTTACATCGGAGTTTCTCAGCACCATTGCACCGGACCTGGGAGTGATTCAACTGAATGTGATGGAGAGATACGAGGGCAACGCGCCGCCGGGAGTGCTGTATACGTCCGGCGAGAAACAATATCGCGTGGCCAGGCGCATCGTGTCCGCCCATCGCGCGCTGCAGGCTCCAGTGTTTTGGTTCGACTCGGCGGTGAACGTGGTGTCGCGCCTGGATTCGGTTTTTGTGGCAAAAGATGGGAAGGTGGATCCAGCCCGCCCGCTGCTGGCGGTTTCCAACGCCCGGCCCTCACGGTTGAACGCCAGGATTTTCACTTCGCTGGGGGAACTGCGAAATTCCTACGTCATCTTTTTCATTCTCGTGGGGATCATTTTCCTGGTGATAGAGGCCGCGGCGTGGGCCACGGGAATTGTCCTGACGCGACGCATCACCCGGGCGGTCGCCGATCTTTATGGAGCCACGCAATTTGTGCAGGCAGGCGACTTCTCCCATCGGATTCCCGTGGAGCGGCGTGACCAGCTTGGCGCCCTCGGGGAATCGTTCAACCAAATGACCGGCTCCATCGGCACGCTCATCGAGGAGCAAAACAAGCGGCAGCGCCTGGAAAACGAAATTTCCATCGCCCGTGAGGTGCAGAATCAGCTCTTTCCCAGCACGCTGCCGTCTGTACCCGGCGTGGAGATCGAAGCCATCTGTAAAGCGGCGCGCTCGGTAAGCGGCGACTACTATGATTTCATCCAGCTCAGCCCCACGCACGTGGCCATCGCCATTGCCGACATTTCGGGGAAGGGAATTTCGGCGGCCTTGCTGATGGCCAGTTTGCAGGCGGCTCTGCGCAGCCAGACGCTCGCCGAAGGAGCTGAGCATCTGAGCACCGCGGAGCTGGTAACCCGGCTGAACCGGCACCTGGTGCGCAACACCGGCGACGACCGTTTCGCCACGTTCTTTGTCGCGGTGTACGACAGCGCGACGCGCACCATACGCTATACCAACGCGGGCCACTTGCCTTCTTTTCTGATTGGCAACGGCTCGTCGCAACTCCTGGACAAGGGCGGGATGGTGCTCGGCGTCCTGGAGGAATATGAATACGAACAGGGCATCTTGCAAGTAGCGCCGAATTCGCTGCTGATCGGATACAGCGATGGGCTGGTGGAGCCGGAGAATGTCTACGGAGAGCAATTCGGGATCCAGCGACTGAAGGAAGCTGCTGTCCAGGCGCAAAACGCGTCGCCGCTGATGGTGGCCGAATCATTGATGGCGGCGGCGGAAGAATGGGCCGGAACGCCGGAACAGGCGGACGATATGACGGTTATCGTTGCGCGGCTAAGATAGCACGCGGTCCGCTTCCCTAAGCTATACTGAAGGTTACTCCCAGAGATTTTCATGGGGTGAACAATGTCGCTGCGAAATCGGGTGGCGCTGGTAACGGGCGGCAGCCGGGGAATTGGGCGCGGATTGGCGCTGCGGCTGGCGCAGGACGGCGCGCGTATTGCCATCGCTTATCGCTCCAACAAAATAGCCGCGCAGCAAACATTGCGCCAGCTGCAGGCGGGGGGCGCGGACTGCGTAGCCGTGGAGACAGACGTTACGGATTCCAATCGCTGCGACCAGCTCATCAAGACGGTCGTGGACCGCTACGGGCGCCTCGACGTGGTGGTCAACAACGTGGGCGATTTCCGCTGGGGAACCGTCGCGGAGTCCTCTCTTCCCGACTGGCAGGGTATCTTCTTATCGAACCTTATGACCGTTTTATACATATGCCGCGCCGCGCTGCCGCACATGAGAAAAGCGCGCTGGGGCCGCATCGTGAACATGGGCGCGGTTGGTGCGGAGCGCGCCTTCGGCCAGGCAAAAATCTCGGCCTATTCCGCGGCGAAAGCCGCGGTCGTCGCTCTTTCGCGCTCCCTGGCGCTCGAAGAGGCCAAAAACGGCATTACTGTGAACGTCGTCAACCCTTCCAGCATCGACGAAAATGAACTGACCTTGGATGAAGCGCGACGCATGCGCGACGCGCGGTTCCCCATCGGCCGGCCCCCCACAGTCGAGGACGTGGCGTCAACAGTGGCCTTTTTCGCTTCCGAAGAAGCCGAATATGTCACGGGACAAGTAGTCAATGTCAGCGGCGGCTGGATGCTTTGACGGCCGCGTGAACCCCTCATGAAAGCCCTCACCGCTGCCGAAATGCGCGAGGTGGACCGCCTAACGACCGAGCGCTGTGGCATCCCAAGCCTGCAATTGATGGAAGCTGCAGGGAAGCATGTGGCCGACGCGGTGCTACGCCAATTTGGTCCGGTCCCGCCGCAACGCGTAAGTATTCTCTGCGGCAAAGGAAATAATGGCGGTGACGGCCTGGTCGCGGCGCGACACTTGAAGGCCGCGGGGCTTGACCCGCGCGTGTATCTATTTGCGGCTTCCAAGGAAGTGCACGGGGATGCCGGCACGAACCTGGCGCGCTTTATCAAGGGCAAGGGCCGCATTGCCTCGATCAAGAATGAGAGCGAATGGCAAGATGCTTGGCCAGCCATTGCAAGTTCCGAAGTTATCGTCGACGCGCTTCTTGGTACGGGGCTGCGCGGCGCGGCAACGGGAATCTTCGCGCGCGCCATCTACGATCTCAATGAGCTTTCGGAATACGCTACCGGCCTGCGTCCGGCGCTCCTTCTTGCCGTGGACACCCCGTCGGGACTGCCTTCGGACGGCGAGCGTGCCGAGGGCCCTGTTCTTCGTGTGCACGACACTGTCACGTTCACGGCACCCAAGATCAGCCAGCTTATTTCTCAGGAAGCAGATGCTGTCGGAGCGCTGGAAGTATGCCCCATTGGTTCTCCGTTAGAGCTCGTCGAAGAAGTAGGTAAAGGGACGCTGCGTTGGGCTGGCCCAGATGAATTCACCGGTTATTCCCTCGTTCGTTCTCCTAAATCTCACAAAGGCTTTTTCGGTCATGTGCTTCTCATCGCGGGCTCGCTTGGCAAGTCCGGGGCGGCGATTCTTTCCGGGGGCGCGGCTTTGCGCACCGGCGCGGGCCTCGTGACCATTGCCACTCCGGACATTGTCTGGCCTGTGGTTGCGGCGGGCCAGCCCGAGTACATGACGGAAAGCCTGGAATCGACCACGGAAGGCACAATCGCGCTAAGGAACTTGGAGGGGACTCACTTTCAGGAAATCGTGAGGGGCAAAACGGTCCTTGGAATCGGCCCCGGCCTCGGAACCACGCCCGAAACGCAGGAATGCATTCGCACGATAGTCCAGGAAACATCACTACCGACCGTCTTGGATGCAGATGGCTTGAATGCCTTTGCCAGTAATGGCGATCTGTTTCGCGAGCGCGCCTCAGGCTTCCTTGCACTCACGCCGCATCCCGGCGAAATGGGGCGGCTCTTCAGCACCACGACGCTGGCGGTTCAATCGGAGCGCTTGAAAATGGCGCTGGACGCGGCGCGCCGCTGGAATGCGCACTTCGTTCTCAAGGGTTATCACACGGTCGTGGCTTCGCCCGAAGGGCAATCCTTCGTCTGCACGACAGGCAACGCGGGCCTGGCGAAGGGGGGCAGCGGAGACGTGCTCACCGGGATTCTCGCGGCACTGATTGCGCAATTCGGGCTGGACGATGGGGCACGCGTGCTGGCTCTCGGCGTGTACCTGCACGGATTGGCTGCGGAGATTGCTTCGCAGGCCACGGACATGTCGGGCTTGCTCGCCAGTGAAGTGGCGGATGCTGTTCCGCAAGCGCGCTTGAAACTCCTCAAGGAGTTGCGCCAGCTTGGCTGAGGAAACCATCACGCATTCGGCGGAAGAAACCATCCAGTGGGGAAGGGAATTTGCCAAGCGCCTGAAGGCGCCTGTCCTGGTGCTGCTCCTGGGCGAGCTGGGGACCGGAAAGACCACACTGACCAAGGGATTGGTTGCCGGTCTCGGCGCGGCCAACGAGGACGACGTCACCAGCCCCACCTTCACGCTCGTACACGTCTACGGCAAGCAAGCCAGGGTGTACCACGCCGACCTATACCGCATCGAGAGCTTCCACGACTTTGAGACCCTCGGTCTGGAAGACGTGTTTGCTACACCCGCCGTGGCCATTCTGGAGTGGCCGGAAAAGTTCCCACTTCCTTCGCCTTGGCCCTTCTTCCGCGTACGTCTCGAGCATCTGGGAGGCGATTCGCGCCGGATAGCTGTTTTGGATGGGCCCCAGCACTGAACCGGGTGACCTCTCTCCTAACTCTCTGGCTACGCTAGGCCGCGGATTTCTTGCCCGACCCTTCCCTGGCTGCTAACGTGAAAAAGAGCCTTGGCCGAAGGACATGTCCACCGAACTTCTAACGTTAATTCCGTCGAAAGCGTCCGGAATCGAGCTGAAGAGCTACGGTGTCTCGATCCCCATGCAGACGCTGGCTATCGGCGTCGACAATATCCACCACGATGTGTTTCTTAGCCCCAGGTTCGTTCAGGCAGCCCGCGAGTATCTCCTCGATTTGATTCGGCAGCACACTAGTTCCACGTATTTTCCCGGCATGGAGCCGCGCCCCACCCGCGGGCCGGATTCGGTGGCCTTTCGCAGATTGCTTTCGGAGCTTTTCCAAAGCGCGCTGACGCAGGCCAAATACCACAAGAACATCGAGATCGATCTGCTTTTCCGCTTGAGCGTGCTGAAATTTCTTATTGCGGAGATCGGCAATCAGTTTGCCAACATCATTCTGGAAGGGAAGGAATGGATTCGCCAGCGGGGCGAACATTTCGAGCGAAGCCAGCACGCCCACGTCATCAAAGCGCGCCTGTCGGAGCTGCAAGCTTCGCGCCGCGCGGTGATCCGCCGGGTTGGCCAGCAGGTTGCCCAGATTGTCGCGGAGGTCGAGGATAACGCTATCGCCAAGACGCGCCGCGCTTTGTTCGGCGAAGATTTTCTCCCCTTTTTTGAGCTTTGCAAGAACCGCCTGATTTTCCTGGATGGCGGCAAGGACGACGTCTTTTTCCTTGAAAACTATATCCTTCTTGGCAATTACGCCAAAGACCCGGATCGCTTCGAGGCCATGGACGTCCTCTTCCAGGAGTTCCTGCTCGAAGCTGGGATTACCATTGCCGAAGACCCGGCTGAGAAGGAAGCCATCGCTGCACACGCCGCCCTTGTCGCCAGTGTCCAGACAATTCGCGAGGATATTGCCAACCTGGAGCAACAGCGCGAAGACACGCGAAGGCGCCTCGACCGCGGCGACGGGTTTTTCGGTAAGTTGCTAAGCTCCTCCGCCCCCGCCGACCTTAAAGCGTCTTTGAATGACATTGAACTTCGCCTCAAGCGCCAGGAATTCAAGCTTGAGGAGGCTGGCCCAAAGGTTGAGGAGGCCCGCCAGAAGCTGGATTTCTATCGCAAGAGCCATGCATCGAAGTTGGGGGAGTACCTCAGCGATGAGGAGAATGCCAAGAAACTTTTCGATCGAAATGACGGCCCGGAAGAAACTGCTGCGCTTCGCGTAGAGCTGTTGTCGAGACTGGTAGAGCGGCTCGAGCAGCACGAGATGCTTTTGCATGTTGTGGCGAGCTACGAAGTGCGTTCCATTGTTCCTGAATACTGTCCCCCAGTGCACTTGCAGCAGCTTCGCCGTGCCCTGATTTCCCGGGAGGAGCTGAAACAGGTCGAGCGGGTAATCAAGCAAGTTCCCGCGAAAAAATTGTCGCTTAGAAGCATCGAAGACATTTCCAGGAAGATCCAGCGATACACGCGTGACGAGTTAAAGGAAATCGTAGCGCGCTTCGCTTGCGATTTCTTTCGCTTCCACAAGGATCTGCGCAACGCCGAGCACCTCACCACCTGCATGGAGCGCATCAACTTAGTCACCACGGAAAAGGGCCGCGAACTTTCGCGGATGAACAACCGGCTTTATGAGTGCGTCCTGGCTGACGAAGCGCGCCCGGCGCAGGACACCGTGGTCTCGCACGTCATTATCAAAGCGGACGTGCGCGGCTCCACGCGCATGACTCAGGATCTTCTGGCACGCGGCCTGAATCCCGCTTCTCACTTTAGTTTGAATTTGCACGAGCCGGTCAAGAAACTGCTGGACCGCTATGACGCAAAAAAGGTTTTCATCGAGGGTGACGCCATTATCCTGGCTATATTCGAGACAGAGTCATCCGTCGCGTACGCGCGCCCGGTGGCCAAAGCTTGCATTCTTTCGCGGCAAATCCTGACCGTCTGCAATTCTTATAATGAGCGCGCTTCCTCGAACGACTTGCCGGCTCTCGAATTGGGCCTGGGAGTGGCTTTTCAGGGCGACGCCCCCACGTATTGGACCGACGGCGATTCGCGCATCATGATTTCAAAAGCGCTCAATCTTTCGGACCGTTTGTCCGGTTGCGCGAAATTAGCTAAGCGCATGCTGGCCAGACAAAAAACCCATTTTTCGATTTTCCAGTTCTTGAACACCATGGAAGGCGCCTCTGCGGAGGAACTGGACGAGTTTTTGATCCGCTACAACATGAACGGCATCGAGCTCAATGAAGAAGGCTTTCAAAAACTCTCCGAGGAGATATCTCTAGATTCCATCGAAATGAAGCTGGACATGCCATGGGGCAAGCAAAACGTTTCGTTGTTCTACGGCGAAGTTCCGCTGGGGGAATCCGTGGAATTGCTGGTTCTGCGCAAGGCCTTTGCGCGCCTACTACTGCCGGACGGAAAAGTCGGTAAGCCTACGGAGCATTCCTACTACGAAGTGTGCACGGCACCTGCCCTTTACGACCTGGTAGCCGCGCTGCTCCGCACCAACCAGGCCGCGACGCTGGTTTCTCAGCGCGCCTGAGCCGCCTTGAACCTGCCGCGAGCGCTCCTCTATACTCCTCGCGGAGGCGAAAGGGGTCCGGTGATCTCCCCGGCCTTCAAAGCCGGCGATTCGGTCCTTCGCGGGTCGAATGGTGGGTTCGACTCCCACACGCTTCCGCCATATCTATTTGAAAGTAATGGTTTCTATCCACCGATCAATTTTTGCAATTCTTGGTGCCCATCTCTGAGACACAACTTCATTGATAAATAAGGACATGGCGGCTTGGATGGTGGTTAATCGCACATAAACAAGTGGAGTTGTTCGTCCTAGTTCGCCTGCCAAGTGTTGCGCACATTCGGTACGACGGTCTGCTGGAGGCAGCACCGGACGCGATCGTTATCGTCAACCAGCAGGGAAAGATCGTCCTGGTCAACGCACAGACCGAAAAGCTGTTTGGTTAGCCACCCGGGAATGAAGGTACTGTACATGTCGGGCTACACGGCCGACGCTATAGCGCATCACGGATTGCTGGATTCCGGCATCGCCTTACTTCAAAAGCCTTTCACGAGAGAAAGTCTTACTCGCAAGGTGCGCGAGGTTCTGGAGTCGACAAGAGGCAATGAGCTAGCTTAACCACGGGTTCGGTTTTGAGGTCGGCACTTGTCCAGACAACACTGACCAACTTGAACTCGAGCTCCTGTGTAAACATGCGGCAAACCTAACGCAGAGACCTTCACTTTGGCATTTCAGAACTGGACAGCCGGCTTTGATCACAGGTAAATTCGGGAAGTCATCCGTGTCGCGTGAACTAGGAGGAATCAGATGTTCACGCGTGCGCGGTATCAGTTCGAAGGGACGCACTGCAGAAACGATCAAGCGCTGGTACGTTGCCGAGATTGCGAAGTTACGGGCCGACTCGGAGACGCGAGCCCGAAACAACGAAAGGCTGTAGGCCAGTCTGGGGTCAGGGGCGGTCGGAGCTCTCAAGGACCTCATTTATGATCGGAACTGTAACGGCAACTGCGATTCCAATGGCAATTTCCCGGAAATGACTCGCGACGATTGGGAGTACCGGCGGTTTACTGGTTTGATTTGCATAAGCGGGTGCACAGGCAACGTGGTCATGGGAATGGTGGTATTCCGCATCTCGTGCGAAGTCCGGGTAGTCGGCTGACATGGGCTTCCAGGTATCGCGGTACGTGACACCCAAGTCCGCTGTCACTTCGTATGCCTTCGATTCTTCAATCACTTTCGATTCTCTGCCGGAGGTGACGGTCACAGAGCTTTTGGAGGGCCTGATGGAGATCCGGCAATGAGACGGTGAGCTAACTTGACCCGCGGCTGGCTTTTCCGTATGGGGAACAATGCGAATGTCCAGCCCATAGATGGTTAGGTCCTCTGAATTTCCCGGCGTGGCATAAATCAGGGTTCCGCGCTCCAGCTCAACCAGAATTTTTGTGCCATTTTGGAACGGTCGCATTGCACTGTTTTCAGAAAGAGCCAAATGAACTCCCCCGCATTGAATCAGCGTCTGACCGTGATCCTGTGTTGTGATTTGCTCTCCTGAAAAGACGGCAGTTCCCTGACTCAACCGGGTTCCACTCAAAGCAGCATTCTCGGCTCCAGTAACAGTACAGATGGGAGAACCTACCTGCGCGGAAGCCGACGCAGCGCAAAGAACAGAGAAGAAAACGACAACGGCAAGGCGACGAGAAACACGCATAATACTT
>Ga0307479_10002642_pt1 | contig 16280 bp, 17 predicted proteins | sample atmos_gasesECM4C_FD_203743 | JGI IMG/M metagenome (GOLD analysis project Ga0307479, IMG submission 203743) | Hardwood forest soil microbial communities from Morgan-Monroe State Forest, Indiana, United States - atmos_gasesECM4C_515 | ecosystem: Environmental > Terrestrial > Soil > Temperate... | reverse complement strand
GCCATCACGGCGGCCGTTATCGCGATTCTGAACGTCAACATCCGATTTTCGTCCGCTCGCCCGCTGGTAGCGCCGGAGCCAGCGATACATCCGCGGTCCGAGGCGCCACGATGCCCGCCCGAAAATGCCGCAGACCCGAGGGTAGGTTCGCTGGTCCGTCTCTGGCTATGCAGATTCCGGAAGCTGCCAGGGCGAGCCGGTACCTATTTGCGGTCCGAGGTCGTGGGGCGGTCGGCGCAGCGAGGCCGAGGGCGTCTCGCCGAACAACGACCGATACGCCACCGAGAAGCGGCCTAATTCCCAGAAGCCGTAGTTGGTCGCGATCTCGGTCACGGTCGCCGCCGCCGGATCGGCCATTCGCAAGGCTCGGCGGGCCAGATGCATCCGGCGCAGCCATAAATATCGCATCGGGCTCATGCCCAGATGCTCCTGGCAGCAGGCACGGAGCGTGCGGTCCGATGTCCGCGTGGCCGCGCAGAGTTCCGCCACATAAAGTGTGCGGTGGGGGTTTGCCTCCAGCACCTCTTCCAATCGCCGCATTATCACTGCGTGGCGGTGATGGGCTCTGCTGGTCTCGGCGGCCTCTCCGCCACCGATGCACAAAACCATCGCATGCACAAGCGCCTGCTCCAATGCTCGAGCTACCTCTGGATGTGCCAGGATGTCAGGAGCGGACTTGGCGAGGTGGCCGGCCGCTTCATGCAGGTTCGACAGCCGTGCAAAGAGAGCCGGAGGCGGTCTGATCCGATGCGTAAAAGACGGAGTGGCCAATTCGCGACCGATGATCGCTTGTCCGGCGGCGACAAGATCCTCCAGTGTTAGGGATATGGCACCCCATCGACAGGCCGCCGAGGACCGATGGTAGCTTGCCGTACCGTACCCGATGACGATGATCTCGTCTGGCGACAGCTCCAGACCGCTGAAGTGCATTGCTGCCTGACGTTGATCGGTGGCAAAGAGAATGGGCACCCGCTCTCCGCACGGCGCGAAGTTCAGGACCCGGGCCAGGTTTTCGTCGCCGCGCTGCATCCACAAGCGGTCGAGATCGGTGCGCGTCAACTCGGAGCGGTATTCGCCGCGCGCGGTGACGACCCCCTCCACCGCCCGCGTGCGTCGAATGTTCGCTTGGTACGCATCGGGGTCGGTAAAGGTTAGAACGGCACTGTCAGGCAAACAAAAATTCCCCGTTTGTTTTTTAATCCGAGAAGGATAGGGCCTGGAAAGCCGCCTGGCTCCGCGGCCATTCCGCGCGCCCTCGCGGCGCGAATACCAGGGCTTATCTAGCCCCTGATGGGTGACAGTTATGTGACACTCCGACCTGGATCGGCAACAGAGGGGCGGCGGCGGTAATGCAAAGGGCCGCTCTGCTATTCCGCGGGGCTGGCCTCGCCTGGGTGCCGGCAGACGGCGACCGTCACGGCTATGCTTCGGCGATTTCTGGTTCCAAGCCAAGGGCGAAGGCGACGACTTCGCCGCGCTCAGGTTCGGGCACTTCGAATTTATCCAATGTGACCGATAAACAGCGCATGAACGCCGCATAGTCGGCCTTGCTGATACCCATGCCGGTGTGTGCCAACTTCATGTCGCGCCCCAGATAAAACGTCGGCCCCCCGGCGGCGGCTGCGATAAAATCGATCGCCAGTTGCCGTTCGCGGTTGTTTGTATCGACGCTGCGGGGGCTGGTCCAAAACCGGCCGAGCAGTGAATCCTCGCGCAGCCTTGGCAGCAAATCGTCGACAACGGCGGCGATCGCGTCGTACCCGCCCAATCGTGTGTAAAGAGACGCCGGTTTCTCTGGCATAAGGAGTCCCCCTGTCTGTACTGTGACGCAACCAAATCCTATTGAGCGAGCCCGATCTGGGGGCTCAACCGAAAAGCGCCGCTGTAGGGCCGCACGGTCAGACTAAGCGTTCTCTATTCTGTTGCCAAGGTATTGCGCCGTTCGTGATATGTTGGAGCAATGAACGATCCTTCAGTTCCGGGGCTGGGGCCGGGCTATCGGCTGACGGTGGAAGATGAACCCGCCGAGGCCGAAGTCGAGGTGCTGCCATATGCGTTGGAGGTCTACAATGAAGGCCGCTGGCCGCAGCATCCGCCCTGGCGTCCGCTCGCCATTTTCCTGCGCGACGAAGGCCGGATCGTCGCCGGGCTAGCAGGGGAAACCTATTGCGGGTGGCTGTTCGTAAAGTATCTCTGGGTGTCCGACAGACTGCGCGGCCGGGGCATCGGGCGCGAGTTGATGGCTCGCGCCGAAGTCCGCGCCCGCGAGCGCGGCTGCCACTCGGCATGGCTGGACACGTTCAGCTTTCAGGCGCCGGGCTTTTACGAAAAGCTGGGTTACGAGGAGTTCGGACAGCTCGACTACCCGCCTGACCATAACCGGCATTTCATGCGCAAGCGACTGACCCCGCCGGAATAGCGTTTGGTAGGCCGATGCTGGCCGATCCAGATCCACAGTCAGCAAAACTTCGCGTTCGTCCTTGCGCTAGCATTTCCAAAAGTGCATAGCCAGCAAAGTTCGTCGCGACGTATCAGCCGGTTGCTCGTCATTCCCGCAACAGCGGGAATCCAGGTTCCGACACACCTGCGGTTGCCCCTGGACCCCCGCTTTCGCGGGGGTGACGGCCGGACGGTCGGATTTCAAGAGGGAGAAGGAGTGGTGAAGCTTCGACACATCACGATTCTCGGTGGATTGCTTGCCGGCGGCATCATCGGCTTTGTCCCGGTCGACGTGCCCGCCGCCGACCCCGCCACGCAGGCAAAACCGGCGATCAGCGAGGAGGCGGGCGCCGCGCTCCTGCGCATGGGTCAGAGCCTGCGCGCCGAGCAGTACTCGTTTCAGGTGCGGACGATCCGGGTCTACGCGGAGCCCAACGGCGAGCCGCTGCACATCTTCCACACGATGAAGATCACGCTGCACCGGCCGAACCGCATCCTGGTCGAGGTGACCGGAGACGACGGGTCGAACAAGCTCGTCTTCGACGGCAAGACCGCGATCATCTATTCAGCTCAGCAAAACAAATACGCCAGCCTTGCCGTGCCGGAGAACACGATCGAGGGCATGCTGAAAGAGGCGGTCGGCCGTCTCGGCGTCGATTTCCCGCTCGCCGATTTTCTGACCGAGGCGCCGAACAAGGCGTTTCTGACCGGCGTCACCTCGGGCCGTGTGGTGAACACCGTGACGATCGACGGCGCCCCCTATGATCACCTGTTCTTTTTCCAGCCGCCCGGCATCGAGCTCGAATTGTGGCTGTCGAAGAACGAGCAGGCGCTGCCGCGCAGATTGATCGTTACTTACCGCTCTCTGCCCGGCACCCCCAACTTCATCGCCGAGTTCCCCGACTGGAACTTTAACATTAACCCGTCCGACGCGGATTTCGCCTTTCAGCCGCCGGCCGGGGCGACGCAGGTGGAGCTGAAGCCGGTTGCGGCGGCTGCGCCGCCGGCGGGCAAGAAGAAAGGAACGAAGTGATGAAGCGGCTGACGAACCTCGGTGCGGCGCTGGACGGTGCCGCTGCCACTGCCACCTCCGCGGCACCCGCCCGTCAGTAGCCGCGTGCCGGATCGACCCGGTTGAGCAGAGGCCGGCCTTCTTCGAAGCGGCGGATGTTGTCGAGGATGATCGGGGCGGCGGTCACGGGATTGGTGAAGGCGGCGACATGCGGCGTCAGGACGATGCACGGGTGGTGCCAGAACGGGTGATCGGCGGGCAGCGGCTCCTCGCGAAAGACGTCGAGCACCGCGGCCGAGATCTGCCCCGAGGCGAGTGCGGCGAGTAGGTGCTCTTCGACAAGATGAGCGCCGCGGGCGGCGTTGACGAGCGCCGCCCCCCTCGGCAATAGCGCCAGGGTGCTCGAGTTCAATATTCCTTCGGTCTCGGCGGTCAGCGGCAACAGGCAGACGAGAATCTCGCTGCGGCCGAGCAGCAGCGGCAGACCGGCCGCACCGGCATGGCATCGCAGTCCCGTGACGGTCTTTTCACTGCGGCGCCAGCCGGCGACGTCGAACCCCAGCGCCTTCAACTTCTTCGCGGCATCCTGCCCGAGCTCGCCGAGACCGAGGATCCCGACTCGCCGCTCGACCGCGTTCTTTTGATCGAGTTCGCGCCAGACGCCGGCCTCTTGCTGGGCGCGGTAGTCGAGGTCCCGGCGGTGCAAGCGCAGCACCTGCAGGACGACGTATTCGCTCATCGCGTCCGTCATGTGAGGGTCGACGAGCCGGACGATCGGCAAATGGCGCGGCAATTGCGGGTCGCCGAGCAGGTGGTCGACCCCGGCGCCGAGCGAGAGGATCAGCTTGAGGTTCGGCAATGACGCCAGGAAACCGGGCTCCGGCCGCCACACCAGCGCATAATCGATATCCACCGGATTTCCGATATCAGGCCAGACCCGAACCTCGAGCTCCTGCGTCAGCCGAGTGAGTTGCGCCCGCCACCGCGCCGCAGAATCAACCGTGGAGCGGAACAGCAGCGCCATCGCTACCAGGTCGGCGGCGGCGTGCGGTCGGCCCAGGGCCGTGCCATCTCGAGCAACGCGGCGGCCCGCAGCAGCCGTGTGTCGCCGAGATGCGGGCCGACGAGCTGAAGCCCGACCGGCAGTCCGTCGCTGGTCCAGCCGCACGGCACGGTTACCGCCGGGTTGCCGGACAGGTTGAACGGGTGGGTATAGGGGTACCAGGCCTTGCGCACGGTGTCGGTCGGCTCGCCGTCGATCTCGATCGGCGCGAAGAAATCGTGGTCGATCGCAAGCGCCGTGCAAGCCAAGGTCGGCATGGCGATCATGTCGTGGTGCTGGAACCAGCCCTGGACCTCGCGATAGATCCGGGTGCGCGCGAACATCGCCTGCTGCAATTCCGTCGCGCTGTAATGGGCGCCGTCATCCATCTGGCGCAGCAAGGTAGTGCTCATCCGCGCCCCGAATTCGGGCACATAGCGGCGGAACCGGGCATTCCAGAACGACTGGGTCAGCACCAGCCATACCGGCTCGGCGTTCTCGAAGTCGTCCTCCATCGGTTCGACGACCGCACCCAGCTCGGCCAGCACGGCGACGGCCGCCTCGCACAAAGCCATGACCTCGTGCGCCACCTTGCGGTTGCCGAGATAGGGCCGCCAAGCGATGTGCCTTCCCGCGAGGTCGCCCTCGGGCCGGGCTGCGGCGACAAAATCCTGGACCGGCAATCCCAGCGAATGCGGGTCGCACGGGTCGGGGCCGGCCATCGCCTGCAGCATCAGAGCGCAGTCGAGGACCGTGCGGGTGATCGGCATGATGGACGACTGGTTGCCGAACCCGTCGGGGGTCAGATCGTGCGGGACGAGGCCTAACGTCTGTTTGAACGAACGCGACGACACCGTTGCAGGCGGCGGGGATGCGGCCCGAGCCGCCGCCGTCGGTGCCGACCGCTAGTGGGCCGAGACCGGCAGCGACGGCGACCGCCGCACCGCCGCTCGATCCGCCGGAAGTGCGGCTCTGGTCCCAGGCATTGGCGGTGCGGCCGAAGAGCGGCGCTTCGGTGAACGGCTTGTGGCCGAATTCCGGCGTCGTCGTCTTGCCGATCAGGATGGCACCCGCGCGCTTCAACCGCGCCACCGCGACCGAATCCGTGGAGGGGACATTGTCGGCCAAGGCCACCGAGCCGAAGGTCGTGCGCACGCTGGCGGTGTCGACGAGGTCCTTGACCGAGAACGGCACACCGAAGAGCGGCCTCAGAACTGCGCCGTGCATCATGGCCGCTTCTGCTTCCCGCGCCGCCGCGCGGGCCTCTTCGGCGGTCACGGTAATCAAGGCGTTCAGCACCGGCTGCGCGCGCTCGATGCGGTCCAGGACCACGTCGACGAGCTCGACCGGAGATAATGTCCGACCGGCGATCAGCCGGGCGAGCTCGGCGGCCGAAGTGAAGGCGAGATCGCTCATCGGTTGGTCATAGCACACTCCGCCGACGCCGCCACATTGCGGTCGGGCGCGGCGGCCCGGTATCTTTGTCGAGCGAGATCAGGAGATCGACACATGAGCTACAAGGACTTGCTGGTCGTCCTCGACTCCGGCACGGCGTCGCGCGGGCGCATGGGTCTCGCGGCGGCGCTTGCCGAGCGTTTTGCCGCACATCTCGTCGGGCTCTACCAACTCCCGGTTCCCGAGGCGCCGAGGCACCTCGGTTATTACGACCCCGCACTGCTCGACCCGTTCTTTCGCGAGCTGCGCGAGAAGTCACAGGAGGTATGCGACAAGGAGCGCGAGGCGTTCGAGCACGCCGCGAGCCTGCGCGGTCTTTCGGCCGAATGGCGGGTGGTTGCCGATAGCCTGGAAGCGGATCCCGCGCTCCACGCTCGCTATGTCGATCTGACGATCGTGGGCCAGCTCGATCCCGATGGCGGCGAGGCGGAGCTGATCCGGCCGCGTCCGGAACACGTGACCCTGGCCTCGGGGCGGCCGATCCTCGTCGTGCCCTATGCCGGGAATTTCGAAACCGTCGGCCGCCGCGTGCTGATCGGCTGGAACGCGACCCGCGAGGCGACCCGCGCCGTCAACGATGCGATGCCGCTGCTGATGGCCGCCGACCTCGTGACCGTGCTGACGATCGATGCGCGCGAAGGACCGGATGCGCATGGCGAGCTTCCCGGTGCCGACATCTCGCTGCATCTGGCACGCCACGGCGTCAAGGCGACGATCGAGCGCACCGTCTCGGCCGGCATTCCGGCCGGCGACGTGCTGCTGTCGCGCGCCGCAGATCTCGGCGCCGATCTTCTGGTGATCGGCGCCTATGGGCACTCCCGCGTACGTGAGCTGCTCCTCGGCGGCGCCACCCGCTCGATCCTGCGCAGCATGACGTTGCCGGTGCTGATGTCGCATTAAAGCTCGCGGGTGCGGCGCGCCATCGCGTCCTCCCACAAATTGGCTCGGTCGTCGTCGAAGATCAGCTTGGGCTCTTCGGGCGCGGTGAACCAGTCGTGGCGGGCCAGTTCGGCTTCGAGTTGGCCCGGTCCCCATCCCGCGTAACCGAGCGCAAAAAGGCTCTTCTGCGGGCCGCGGTGATGACCGATGTCGCGCAAGATCTGACGGCTCGCCGTCATCGCCACGTGTTCGTCGACCTCGATGGTCTCGTCGCGCCGGTATTCGGTGCTGTGCACGACAAAGCCGAGCTCCGGTTGCACCGGACCGCCGGCAAAGATGCGCAGGGTGCCCTCGATGCCCGAGACGTCTTCGCCGGGTGCTTCCAGCAGGCTCGCGATTGAGCTCTCGCCTTTCGGTCGATTGATGGTGATGCCGAGTGCCCCGTCCTTGTCGTGCTTCACCATCAGGATGACGGTATGGGCAAAGCGCGGATCGCCGATATTGGGCGACGCGATCAGCAGCTGCCCGGTCAGCGAAGCGATTTCGGGGGGATCGGCCGCTGCCGGGCCGAGCAATACCGCGGCAAGCAACGCCGCGGCCGGAAATGAGCGCAGGGTCGAGATACGCAGGTGGGACATGGCGTCACTCGAGCGAGGGATACAGGGTAACTTACATCGGCGGTCGCCGGCTCGGGAAGCGATGCTAAGATCCCTCTTCTCAACCATAGGGAGCCGCTGATGCCTAGTCAGTCCTGGATTATCACGACGGCAGTAGGCACGGGAGAGCGCGGCTTTGCCGGGGATGGCGGGCTGGCCGAACGGGCTCTGTTGAACGGGCCCTTCGATGTCGGCTTCGACGCGGACGGCAATCTCTATTTCTCCGACACCTTCAACCATCGCGTCCGTCGCGTCGATGCGCGGACCGGCATCATCACGACCCGCGCCGGCTTAGGCGAGGCCGGCTATTCCGGGGATGGCGGTCCCGCCGTTCGGGGGCGGCTCAACGAGCCTTACGGCATCGCGATCGACAGGGCAGCAAACGTCTACATCGCCGACCGGCACAATCACTGCGTTCGCCGGGTCGACAGCATCTCCGGCGTGATCACGACGTTCGCCGGCACCGGCGCTGCCGGGTTCAGCGGCGACGGCGGCCCCGCTTCACGGGCAGGAATGGTCGAGCCGAACGGGCTGGCGCTCGATCCCGCGCGTGGCCGGCTGTTCATCGCCGATGTCGCCGACCACCGGGTTCGCGTCGTCAACCTCGTCACGGGGACAATCTCGACCTTCGCCGGAACCGGCGAGGCACAGCACAGCGGCGACGGCGGACCCGCGACCGCGGCCGGGATCCACGGTGCTCGCGCGGTCAAGGTGGCCGCCGACGGAACCGTTTACATCCTGGAACGCCAAGGCAGTACGTTGCGGGCGGTCGACCCTCGTACCGGGATCATCACCACCCGGGCCGGCACCGGTGCGCGCGGTTACGGCGGCGACGGCGGCCCGGCGCGGGACGCGGTTTTCGACGCGCCGAAGGAGTTCGCTCTCGACCCCGGCGGCGATATCCTGATCGTCGATACCGAGAACCATGCGATCCGCCGCATCTATGCCGCGAACGGAACTGTCGAAACCATCGCCGGCGGCCGGAAGAGCGGCGAAGGCGACGGCGGCCCGGCGCAGGCAGCCGGTCTTGGCCGCCCGCACGGCGCCGTCGTCGGACCCGACGGGTCGATCTACATCGGCGACACCGAAAACCACCGGGTCCGCCGGCTGGTCCGGCAGGGGTGACGTATTATCCGAGAAACTCGCGCAGCGCGGCCACCAAGTCCTTTGGGTTGTCGCCCTGGACAGTGTGTCCGGCCTGCGCGATCGTGATTTGCCGGCCGTCGGGAAAATTCTTAGCCAAACGCTCGGCATCCTCCTGGTGGAATACGTCGCTCTCGGCGCCGCGCACGACCAAGGCGGGGCAGGTGACGTGGGCGAGGTTATCGGCGAGCCGGCGCCGCTCGGCGAGGTGCGCGTCGTGATCGAGCCGCTGAAACCGGCTTCGGTCGTACTTCCAGCTCCAGCTGCCATCCGGCTGCCGGCGAAGATTGTGCATCAGACTGCGGCGCAGAATCTGCGGATCGCGCCGCGGGTTGAAGGAGAGCGCCCGCTCGATGATCTCCTCCAAGGTCTCCGGTTTGGCTCCGCCGTTGACAAAATCGCGAATGCGGCTCGACCCCCGGCGCCTGACCTCGGGGCCGGCGTCGATCATGACCAATGCCGAAAGTCGCTCGGGGTGGGCGGCCGCAAAGGCGAGCCCATTGATCGCTCCCATCGACTGCCCGACGAGCACGAAGCGATCGAGGCCCAGCCGATCGGCGAAGCCTTTGATGTCCTCGCGCTGGGCGCCGATCGAATAATCGGCGTCGGGCGCCCAGTCGCTGTCGCCATGGCCGCGCTGATCGAGGGCAACGCAGTGAAACTCGTCGCGCAACGCAAGGCAGCACAAATCCCAGGTATGCGCGGTCAGGGCGCCGCCGTGCAAAAAGAGGATCGGCCGCAGGCCTTTGGTCCCCCAATCGAGATAACGAAATCGCAGCTCGCCGATGCTGACATCGTGCTCGCTCGGCAGAGCCACGTCGCCGAAGGCGAAGCCCGCGCGAACGGCAGTGGTCTTCAGATGGTCGTGATATTCGTCGGCGGATAGCGTCATGGCTTCGGCATCTCCCATCGGCGTCGGCCTCCAGGCTTTAACACGAACCGGTTCCGCGGCCACCATCACCATCGCTTGGCGATGGGCACCCCCGCGTTCACGTCATGGCTCGGCGGGCGCCTAGAGTGGGTCTCGGACGGGCGAGGCGCTACACTCTCGGGCGAAATGATCCGGCTGGAGGAAAATAGCGATGGCGTATGATCTGCTGATCAAGAACGGACTGATTGTCGACGGCTCGGGGATGCCGGCGTTCCGCGGCGATGTCGGCATCAAAGACGGCAAGATCGTCGACATCGGCAAGCTCAGCGGCACCGCGACGCGCACGATCGACGCCGACGGACGCGCCGTCGCCCCCGGTTTCATCGACAACCACTGCCATTACGACGCGCAGGTCACCTGGGATCCGCTGTGCACCTTCTCCCCCGAGCACGGTGCCACCACCGTGATCTTTGGCAATTGCTCCTTGTCATTGGCGCCGGTGCGCAAAGGCACCGAGGAACGGCTGGCCGAATTCCTCTCCTACGTCGAAGCGATCCCGATGGAGGTGTTGCGCACGGTCGAGTTCGACTGGGAAACGACCGGCCAATACATGGATCGTCTCGACAAATGCCTCGGCGTCAATGTCGGCAATCTGATCGGCCACACTGCGGTGCGCCACTACGTGATGGGCGACGAGTGCCAAAAGCCGGGAGCCTCCGACAATCAGATCAAGGCGATGCAGGATGTCGTCCGCGACGGCATGAAGGCCGGCGCGCTCGGCCTTTCGGTGTCACGCGAGAAAGGCCATTACGATCCGCAGGGCTGCCATATCCCCGCCTTGTGGGCGGACGAAAAGGAGATTTTTGCGCTCGGCGACGTGTTGCGCGAAATGAGCACCGGCACGATCCAGGCCGGCGGTGGCCAGTATGTCGAGTTGAAGGACGGCATGATCCGGCGTCTTGCCGAGGCGACCGGGCGCACCGTCGTCTACAACAGCCTCTCCCAGACCATGCGCAAGCCCGATGAGTGGAAAGTGCACATGGCGCGGGTCGAGGAGACCGCGGCCCTCGGCATCCGCGCCTACCCGATGTGCAGCCCCAACCGGGTCACGCAGGACTTCACGATGAAGAACTGCCAGGTGTTCCGTGGCCTGCCGACCTGGCACCCGATCCTGCTGTCGTCGGACGAAGAGAAGATGAAGGCCTATGCCGATCCCGCGATCCGCGCCAAGCTCCACGAGGAAGCGGTCGTCAACAAGCCCGAATCCGCGGTCGGGTTCTCGAAGACTTGGTGGAATTACATGTGGGTCAACGAGCCGGTGCTCGAAAAGAACAAGTGGATGCAGTTCAAGTCGATCGGGCAGATCGCCGAAAAGCAAGGCAAGCGGGTGATCGACGCCTTTCTTGACCTTGTGGTCGAGGAGAAGCTCGAAACCCGCTTTCTGCAGGCCGAGAACAATGTCGACGATGAGGCGCTGACCAAAATCCTGACCCATCCCAATGCGGTGATCGGGCTCGGCGATGGCGGCGCGCATGTGCAGTTCCATGGCGGCTACGGCTACCTCACCAAGCTCTTGGGCGAATGGGTACGCGAGAAACAGGTGATGAGCTTGGAGCAGGCGGTGCGGCGGCTGACCTTCGACTCCGCCTCGACCTTCGGGCTCTATGACCGTGGGCTGCTGCATCCGGGCATGGCCGCCGATGTGGTGATCTTCGATCCGGCCACCGTGAAGTGCGGCCACGAGGTCGTCGTCCGCGACTTCCCGAAGGGCGCCTGGCGCATCAAGGAGCCGGCCGAGGGCATCTTCGCGACCGTCGTCAACGGTCAGGTGCTCTACGACCAAGACAAGCACACCGGAGCGCTCCCCGGCCATGTATTGCGCAACAGCTATTGGCACGCCAACCGGGCTTGACGCCCAAAGGGAACAAGACAACGGGAGGTAGGAATGGCAGAAATCCTGGGGCTGGGCTGCACCCATCGTCCGGTCATGCTGCGCCGCAACGAGGACTGGACCGGCATGATGCGGACCTCGCTCGACGACCCGGACATGCCGCCGGAGATGAAAGACCCGGGGCACTGGCCAGCCCAGCTGCGCGAGGAGCTCGGCAACGATTTCGGCGCCACCGCAGCGGGGAGGGCCCGCGAGGTCTATCGCCGGCACTTCGCCGAGGCGCGGGCGGCGCTCGACGACTTCGAGCCCGACGTGATCGTCATGTTCGGCGACGACCAGTACGAGAATTTCAAGGAGGACATCGTTCCGCCCTTTGCGGTGCTGGCTTATGACGAGCACAAGATCGAGCCGTGGAAGAACCGGGCCTGGAACCCGTGGGGCGAGCCGAATGACGCACGCTTCAGCTTCATCGGCCACCGCGCCGCCGGCAAATACCTGGCATCGGGGCTTCTGGATCGCGGCATCGACGCAGCCTACGCCTACCGGCCCCTGCATCATCCACTCGGCCACGCCTTCGCCTACACGTTGTTGCTGCTAGACGACGCGCGGCGTGGGTTCGGCTACCCGGTCGTGCCGTTCTCGGTGAATTGCTACGGCCGGCGCGTCAATGCCGCGCGCGGATTGCGCCTGCCATTGGCGATGCGCGACAAGATCCGCGAGCTCGATCCGCCTTCGCCGAGCCCCGCGCGCTGTATGGCGGTTGGCGCCGCGACCGCGCGCGTCATGGCAAAGAGCCCGTGGCGTACCGCGATCATGGCCTCGTCGAGCTGGTCGCACTCGTTTCTGACTGAAAAGAACTACCAGCTTTGGCCCGATGTCGCGGCCGATCGCCATCTTTACGACGCGCTGGAAAAGGGCGACTACGCGACCTGGCAGCGCTACACGACGGACGAGATCGAGGACAGCGGGCAGCACGAGGTGCTGAACTGGTTCTGCCTCTTGGGTGCGATGGAGGAGCTCGGCCGCAAACCCGACCGCTCCACCTTCATCGAGACCTGGGCCTTCGTCTCGCCGGTCGTCTTCGCTTATTACATGCCCTGACCCCCACCCTTCCCTCCTCCGCGGGCGGCGGAGGGTTAGGGAGGGGGCGGGACCTCGTCGAGCAGGCGGCCAAAACCGGGAACGCGGTCTCCGGTACCGAACGCGCGCAGCATCGCCCAGAACGAGGCCTGATTGGTGGTCACGATGGGCTTGCCGAATTCGCGCTCCCATTGGGCGATCGAATTCATCGTCGGGAAGTTGCCGCCCGGCACGACAAAGACCTCGATCTCGGGCCGGTCGACCCGCGCGAAAGCGTTGCGTGCATGCTCCGGGCCGAGCTGCCCGATCGCATAGGAATCGGTAGCGCCGAAGCCTTCGAGGGCGACGGCTTCGAGCCCGTGTTTGGCCGCGAAATAACGGCCGGCGCGTTGATTGACCTCTTCTGAGTAAGGCGAGACGATTGCGATATGCCGTGCGCCGAGCGCGCGCACGGCACGGCCGACCGCCTGCGCCGAGGTTATTGCCGGAACGCCGGCACCGGCGCTCATCCGCCGGGTCACGACCTCGTCGTAGTCGTCGGCGAACAGGCTCGCCGAGGTCTGGGCCAATATCACCAGCTCGACCTTGGCGGTGCCGAGCAGACGCGACTGGTAGTCGATGTCCTCTTCCCGGCTCGGCGAAAACGTCCGGCCGGGTGTGCTCGACATAAGCCGGCCGATATGTGCCTGGTGGGTCGCCGGCAATAGCCGGCATTCGATCTCGACGGTCGTGTTGGTCGAAGGGATTAGGACGCCGAAATGGCGGGTCATCAGCGATTCCTCTTGCTTGATTGTGTGCTGAATGCCGATCGGATCTATTCCGGTCGCAATGATGGTGAAGATTGCTTGTGCAGGCTAGCGGTTGAGGCGGTCTGTTTGCTAGGCTGGCGCATGACCTAAATCAATCAAAAAGGACGCTAAAATGAACGACACGATGACACTGGCCGAGCGCGCCGATGCGCTCGAGCACAAGATGATGCGCGAGCTCGATGCGATCATCGTCAAATCGCGTCTGTTCAACCTCGCCGACGGCGATATGAGTACCCCGAACGGACCTGCGCTGCTCGCCGCCAATCCGGGCAAGCCCATGCTGATGGGCGACGACCCGCGTCTGCCAAAGATGCCGCCGCGGCCGACCCTGATGGACTTCTTCAAGTATCGGTTTGGCCCGGCGAACCACCTGCTGCAGAGCGCCCGGCACGCCGTCAGAGCCGGCATGGACGAGAAGGTCGTCATGGCGTGCCTGGTGCACGATATCGGCGTCATCGGCTTCATCCGTGCCGATCATGGCTATTGGGGCGCCCAGATGGTGGCACCCTATGTCGACGAAGAGGTCTCCTGGGCGGTCCGTGCCCATCAGGCGTTGCGTTTCTACCCGGACGAGTCGGTCGGCTACGCTTACCCCGAATCCTACGTCAAGAATTTCGGCGCCGACTACCGCCCGGACCCCTATATCGAAAAAGAGTACAGGCGTGCCCGCGACCACAAATGGTACATGACGGCGCGCATGATCACCGTCCACGACATCTATTCGTTCGACCCCGACGTGGTGGTCGAGCTCGACGAGTTCACCGACATCATCGGCCGCAACTTCCGGCAGCCGGAAGAAGGGCTCGGCTGGGACAGCAGCCCCTCGGCGCATATGTGGCGCACGTTGATCCGGCCGACCCGGTATCTCTGACCCGCCGAGGTGCGCGACGAAGGTACTTCGCCGAATATCTCGCCTCGTAAACACCAGGTCCGAGTTGTGAAATGGCAATGAAACTCTATAGCTATTTTCGATCCTCCGCCGCGTTCCGCGTTCGGATTGCCCTCAATCTGAAAAAGCTCGACTACGAAACCGTTGCCATCCACTTGCGACGCAATGATCAGAGCAAGTCCGATTATCTCGCCGTCAATCCTCAGGGACTGGTGCCGACGCTGGAGGACGATGGCCGGACATTGATCCAGTCGCTGGCGATCGTCGAGTATCTCGACGAGAACTATCCCGAGCCGCCGTTATTGCCCAAGCATAAGGCTGATCGGGCGCGGGTCCGCGCGCTCGCCGAGATTGTCGCCTGCGACATCCATCCGATCAACAATTTGCGAGTGCTGCGCTACCTCATCCATTCGCTCGGCTGTGACGAGGCCGCGGTTGCGAGCTGGTACAACCACTGGATCGCGGCAGGCTTTGAGGGGCTCGAAAAGCTGCTAGCGGAGGATTCGCGGACCGGCACATTCTGCCACGGCGACCGGCCGGGCCTCGCCGACGTCGCGCTCGTACCCCAAGTCGTCAACGCCGAGCGATACCGGCTCGATCTCACGCCCTATCCGACGATCACCCGGATTTTCCGGAGCTGCATGGCGCTCGAACCTTTCGTGGCCGCGCATCCGGACAACCAGCCCGATCACGAGGCATGAGCCCGGCGGCCGTCGATCACCGCTAGCCCCTTCGGGCGTCGGCGACCAGGTTTTTCAGAGCGTCGAGATCGATCGCACCGGGAACGATATGTTCGCCGATTATGAAACCCGGCGTGCCCCGGATATCGAGCGCGTTGGCGAGAGCCAGATTGGCCTTCACCGCCCGGTCGATCTCCGGCGTCGCCATGTCGAGCTTGAGCCGATCGACATCGAGCCCGATCGAACCCGCGACTTGATAAACCACGTCGTCGGTGATTTGACCTTTGGTCGCCATCATCGCTGCGTGGAAGGCCTCGTACTTGCCCTGTAATCGCGCGGCGAGTGCGGCATGGGCCGCAGTGACGGATGGGGCGCCGAGAACGGGCATTTCCTTGTAGACGAACCGCAATTTGTGATCCTGATCGACTAGTGTCTGCAGCGCAGGCTGCACCTGTTTGCAATAGGGACAGCGGTAATCGAAAAACTCGACAATTGTGACATCGCCCTGCGGATTGCCCCCTACCGGGGTCGCCGGGTCATCAAAGACTTCACCGTGACGATCTTTCAGCGCCAGCGCCGCCTTGGCGTCAGCGTCGCGGTTGGCCTTGTCCTCGGCCGCCCGCAGCGCCTCGATCAAGACGTCGGGATGGTGCATCAGGTAGTCGTGAACGATCCCCTCGATCGCCTGGCGCTGTTCGGGCGTAACTTCCGCCGCCACGATCGAGCGAGGAGGTGCGACGGCGAGAAATGCGCAAGCCAGCACCGGTGCCATGTGCGGCGCACGGAGTTGCATGGCGACAGATACTCCTACAGGGAAGGGGTTACAACGAGACCGTCGCGATCAATGGACGTTCACCAGGCCGCCCCCCCGGTCCTCAATGTGCTCTGCTTCGAGATGGATGTTTTCGGCGCGGTTATAGGCGGCGGAGTTCTTCGGCAACAGCGCCTTGGCGCGGAGGGCCTGCTGCTGGGCATCCTTCTTCTTTCCGGCGGCTAGCCCTTCCTCGGCCAGCGCCAGGGCGGCCATGCCAATCTGATTGTCGCGCCCGTAGGCGGTCGCCAGCAGGTGCCAGCCTTGGGTTTCTTTGTCCTCGCTCCGCAAAGCATCGTTTAGATAGGCAATCGCGCGCTTGTTTTCTTTCGGATCGTTTGACTCGACATAGACTTGGGCGAGCGAGATGCGCAGCAGCGCCGCGCTCGGGGCGAGGCGAACAGCCTCCTCATAAGGCGGGACCGCGTCCGCTATACGCCCATTCTCGAACAGCATCTGCCCTTTGAGCTCCCGAAAATACGGATCTTGCGGGAAGTCTCGTATCAATCCGTCGATGGTCGGGAGCGCCTTGTCCAGCTGCGGGATTCGATAATAGGCGATCGCTCGCGCGTAGCGAGCGAGTACCGACTGATCCTTCTCGGGATAGGCCGCAAGCGTCGATG
>Ga0307479_10002641_pt1 | contig 16282 bp, 14 predicted proteins | sample atmos_gasesECM4C_FD_203743 | JGI IMG/M metagenome (GOLD analysis project Ga0307479, IMG submission 203743) | Hardwood forest soil microbial communities from Morgan-Monroe State Forest, Indiana, United States - atmos_gasesECM4C_515 | ecosystem: Environmental > Terrestrial > Soil > Temperate... | reverse complement strand
GCTGAGATGCTGGAATACATTCACCGTTCGAAGACGGCCGCTTTAATCCGCGGTGCTATTGTTTCGGGGGCGATCGCCGGGGGCGCTTCGCGGGAAGATCAGGATCGGTTGCGTACTTTCGGCGGGCTGATCGGGTGGGCTTTTCAGGTTACCGACGACATTTTGGATGTGGAGGAGTCTTCGGCGGCTCTCGGTAAGACGGCGGGTAAGGATCAGGCACAGCAGAAAGCGACTTACCCGGCGCTTTTTGGCCTTGAGAAATCGCACGCATTCGCGCGGGAACTTGCAACGCGGGCGATGGATGCGCTGAAGACATTTGGCGCGCGAGCGACGAATCTGCGCGAACTGGGCGAATTCCTCGTGCTGCGCCGCGCCTGAGGCAGCAAGGAAGCCTGTGAAGGCCCGCCCGCATTCCGCAAAAAAGCGCCTCGACGTGCTGCTGTTGGAACGCGGGCTGGTGGATTCGAGGCAGAAGGCGCAGGCGGTGATTCTGGCGGGAGAAGTACGCGCGAACGGGCAGCGCGCGGAGAAGCCCGGGGCGATGTTTTCAGGCGATGCGCGGATTGAGCTAGCCGCGCGGGGAGCGCGCTACGCCAGCCGCGCCGGGGAGAAGCTCGAAGGCGCCTTGCAAGATTTCGTCGTGAGCCCCGCAAATCGAATCTGCCTCGATGCGGGCAGTTCGACCGGAGGGTTCACGGATTGCCTCCTGAAACACGGCGCGGCGAAAGTTTACGCCGTGGATGTCACAATCAGCCAACTGTCCTGGAAGCTGCAGCGCGATCCGCGCGTGGCACCGCTGGAGATGAATGTCCGCTACCTCAAACCAGACAATTTGGCGGAACGGCCTTCGTTGATTACCGCGGATTTGTCGTTTATCTCGCTGAGCAAAGTTTTGCCGGCCCTTACAGCGGCCGCGGAGGAAAATGCCGAATTCCTGCTTCTGATCAAGCCACAGTTCGAATTGGAACGCCGAGAGGTGGGCAAAGGCGGAATTGTTCGGGATCCGAAACTGCGGGAACGGGCGATTGAACGCGTGCGGAAAGCGGCGGAGGCATGTGGCATGCGTGTGCTGGGAGTGCAGCCGAGCCGCCTGCCGGGGGCGGAGGGCAACCAGGAATTCTTCCTGCATGCCACTCTCGGCGAAGAGCGCGATTCGCCGAGCACGAAGCGCTAAGGTAAAATGCAGTCTCGCGAGTGCGGGGCGGTTTCTGAACACTTCGAAACCGATTGGAGCCGAATGGCAAATAGCGTATCAGTTCCGGTTTCTGCGCCGGTTCGGACGGTAGGAATTATTTCGCGTCCGCGTCGCATGGATGTTTCCGCGGTTGCGCCAGGACTGGTTGGCTGGCTGGAAGAGCGAGGCATAAACGTCTTCTGCGATAGCGAAACTGCGGAGTGCATCCCAACTTCCTGCAAGGTGAAGGCTCGCGAAGAAATTCCTTCAGTTTCCGATCTGCTGATCGTGCTCGGAGGCGACGGCACGCTGCTGGCGGCGGCGCGGTTATTAGGAGACCGCAATGTTCCAATCCTGCCGGTAAACCTGGGAGGCCTGGGCTTTCTGACGAGCGTAACGCTGAACGATCTTTATCCCGTGCTGGAACAGGTGATCAGGGGCCAAGCTCGCTATAGCGAGCGCGTGTTGCTGGAATCGCGTGTGATGCGGCAAGGGAAACCGTTTCATTGTTCGCGGGCGCTAAATGACGCGGTGCTGAACAAGGCAGCGGTGGCGCGGATCATCGATCTGGAGCTGCACGTCAACGGTGAATTTGTAAACACCTTCAAGGCCGACGGACTGATTGTGGCAACCCCGACGGGTTCGACAGCGTATTCGCTTTCCGCAGGCGGGCCGATTGTCTATCCACTGGTGTCGGCGTTTGTGGTTACGCCAATCTGCCCGCATACGCTGACAAATCGGCCGCTGATGATTCCAGATAGCGCGAAAATTGAAATCGGCTTTGCGGCGGGAGAAACTCCTATCTACCTGACCCTGGACGGCCAAATTGGGGTGGAGTTGCAGGCGAACGACATGGTGGCTCTGAACGCCGCGGCCGAAAAGCTGCGCCTGGTGCGTCCGCAAGGGAAGAGTTATTTCAGCGTGCTGCGAGATAAATTGAAGTGGGGCGAGAGGTAAGGGGATAATGCGATCCAGGAGAGATTCTTCGCCTTCGCGTCCCGACCGGAAATCGTAAGCGACCGATTTCCTGAAGAAAAAATGGTCGGGACGCTTCGCTCAGAATGACGGGCGGCGCGGTCCTCGCCAGCTGTGGCGACATTCGAACCGAGGAAGGTTATTCGCCGCGAATGAGGTCGGAGAGAGATTCGCGGCGGCGAATCAAACGGAAGGTCCTGCCTTCTACGAGAATTTCCGCAGGGCGCGGGCGCGAGTTGTAATTCGATGTTTCCACGAAGCCGTAAGCGCCGGCGCCCCAAAGCACCAGCAGATCACCGGAGCTGACTCGCGCGAGCGGCCGATCCTGAGCAAAAAAGTCCCCGGATTCGCAAACGGGTCCCACCACATCGACGCGACTTTTTGCCCCGTTCCTGCTGGGCTCCGAATGCTTCGCCGGCGTAATCGGATGCACCGCATCGTAGAGGGCCGGGCGGATGAAATCGTTCATAGCGGCGTCCACAATGACGAAACTCTTGCCGCGATTCTTTTTCGTATAAAGCACGCGCATAAGCAAGACGCCGGCGGGAGCGATGATCGAACGGCCCGGCTCAATCAACAAATGGCAACGAAGTGGCTGCAGAATTCCGGCGATCATCTTTGCGTAGTCGGCAGGAGAGAAGGGCTTCTCATTCGCATAGCGCACACCGAGGCCGCCGCCCAAATCGAGGTAGCGCAAATTGATGCCGGAATCCGTGAGTTCGCGAAAATGGCGCGCCAGGCGTGTGAGGGCTTGCCGGTATGGCGCCACACTCAAAATCTGGGAGCCGATATGCGCGCTGATGCCGCGCCACTCGATCGAACGGGAGTCCCGGTGCTGCAGATATAGCGGAAGCGCATTTTCCCAGTCGATGCCGAATTTGTGACTGTGATGGCCGGTGGAGATGTGCGGGTGTCCTCCAGCCTCAACGTCTGGATTGACCCGGATGGCCGCGGGCGCGCGGCTTCCGGCGCGAGATGCTTCGGCGGCGAGGATCTCGAGTTCCGCCGCGGATTCGACGTTGAACAGGCCGATGCGGGCGCGCAGGGCTTCGCGAATTTCCTCACGTGATTTACCGACCCCGGAAAAGATAATGGATTGTGGATCGGCTCCAGCCCGTTGCAGCCGGAAAAGCTCGCCGATGGAGACGATGTCGAATCCGCTGCCAAGACGCACCAGCAAGCGCAAGATGGAAAGATTGGAGTTGGCCTTGACGGCGTAACAAATCGTGTGTGGCTGGCGTCCCAGAGCCCGATCGAGCTTGCGATATGCGCCGGCGATGCTCGCGGCGCTATAGATATAGGCGGGAGTTCCGGCGCGGGCGGCGATATCTTCGACGCGGACGCCCTCGCAATACAGATCATTGTCCCGCCAGCAGAATTCGGGAGTATAGCCTGCGGGATCCATCCCTGAATTTGCCGATGAATTCGAGCGCCCCGAGGACGCCCGGCGAACCACCGAGGCGTTCACCGGACTTTCATAACGACGAGGGTGCGGTCGTCGGTAATGGCCGTGCCTCGCGTGAACTCCTGAACGTCGGAGAGCAAGCGATCGGCGATTTGATCAGAGGTGAGCGTGGCGCTCTGTTCGATCAGAGAAGCGATCCGCGGGATGCCATAAAAGTTGCCGTCCGGATCGGTGGCTTCGGAGAGGCCGTCGGATTGGAATACGAGAATATCGCCGGGATCGAGATTCAGCACCCATTCTTCGTAGGTCACGTCGTCATAGATTCCCAGCGGGAAGCCGACCAGTTTGAGCTGCTCACAATGGCCATTTCTGTATAGCATGGGCTGCGTCTGTCCCGCATTGGCGACGCGCAATTTGCGCGTGGGCTTGCGCCAAGTGGCAAAGCAGAAAGTCATGAAGCGCCCCTCGATGCGGCGCTCGCAGATCAACTGATTGAGCTGGCGCAGAAGTTCGGCGGGCAAGAGCTTTTGCGGGGCGATGCTGCGCAAAATGCCGATGGCGACGGCGCCATAGAGCGCGGCAGCGGAGCCTTTGCCGCTGACGTCGCCCAGGCCAAAACCGACCCGCGTAGGGCCATAGCGCAGGAAATCGTAAAGATCGCCGCAGACTTCGCGCGCGGAAACGATGCGCGCGGCGAGATCGATGCCAAAGTCTTCCGCCGGGACCGGCCGGAGCAAACCGCCCTGCATGCGCTGCGCGGCTTGCAACTCGCGTTCCATGCGGGCTTCGTCGTGGGCGACTTTTTCGTAGAGGCGGGCATTTTCCAGGGCGATGGCCAGTTGGGCGGCGAGAATGGAAAGCGCCTGCACGTGGTCCTCGGTGAAATAGTTGAGCTGAGGGCTTTCGAGATCGAGGATGCCGATGACTCTGCCTTTATGGGTCATGGGAATGGCCAGTTCTGAGCGCGTTTCGGGATTGAGCATGCGATACCGCGGTTCCTTGGTCACGTCCGGAACGCGCACGGGCAAGCCGGTGGAAGCTGCGGCACCAATAATGCCTTCGGAAAAGCCAACGGCCAATTTGCCTTGCATGCTCTGTCCGTACTTCACGGCGAGCCGTTGCAGGAAAAGATTCGTGGCGGGATCGTAGAGCATGATGCTCATGATCTGGTAGTCGATGACGCGCTTGACCAGTTCAGCGGCGCGGCGGAGGAGCGCTTCTACATCGAGGATGGAACTGGCCTCGCGCCCAACTTCGTGCAGGAGCAAAAGCGTATCCGCCTGACTGCGAGCGCGTTCGAAAAGGCGCGCATTCTCGATGGCCGTGGCTAACCGGCTTCCGAGCAGGACAAGAATTTCCTGCTGCTCGGACGTGAAGTAATCGACCCGCGAACTCTGGATATCGATGACCCCGACGACACGATTCTTGAACAGCAACGGCACGGCAAGTTCGGAACGAACTCCGTCGATGGTATTGATGTACCGCGAATCGTTGCGAACGTCGCCGAGAAGAATTGGCCGCCGGCTGGCGGCCGCCGCCCCGGAAATACCCTGGCCGATAGGAATGCGCCAGTTTTCCATCATTTCCTGGCTGTAGCCCACGGCGAAACGATTGATCAGCATTTGGCTGCGCTCATCGAGCAGCATTACGGTAAAGATCTCGTAATCGATCAGGCGCTTGATCAGCGTGGCCATTTTGGAAAGAACGCGGTCCAGGTTGAGCGAAGCGTTGATCTCTTCGCCAATCTCTGCCAGGGTCGCAAGGACGCTTTCCGGCAGCTCTTGAGTAAGCTTGGTTTCCACGTCGGACACGCGTTTCCGCTTCTTTCGCCGGGTTCAACAGTATAACAGCAGCCGAAGGAGGTTCCCGTTTCAGTGTCGAGAAGAAGTGGGGTGGGGCTCGCCGCTGGGCAGCTGCAGGACGCAAATATCGCGGAGATTGCGATAGCGCTCTGCATAGTCCAGGCCATAGCCGACCACGAATTCGTTGGGAATTTCGAAACCAATGTAGTCCGGCCGGACTTCCTTCACGCGCCGACCGGATTTGCTGAGCAGGGTGGCGACGTGCAGGGAGCGCGGGTTGCGTTGCGAGATCACACGTTGGAGATAATTGATGGTGCGACCGGTATCCAAGATGTCTTCCACCAAGATCGTGTGCAGACCCTCGATGTTGTTATCCAAGTCCTTGGTAAGGCGAACCTGGCCGGAACTATGGGTGGATTGGCCGTAACTCGCCACGGCGATGAAATCCAGTGAGACTTCCAGGCGAATCTCGCGGATCAAGTCGGAAAGAAAGATCGAAGCGCCCTTAAGGACGCCAACCAGATGCAGGCGCTCGCCGCGAAAATCGGCTGTAATCTGCCGGCCCAACTCGCGGACGCGGCGCTCGACGGCGCTCCGGCGAAGCAGAATCCGCAGTTTCTCAGAGTCACGCGCGCCTTTCACCAAGCCCCCAGGAAAAGCTCGCTACTGTATAGTAGGGCGGCGGAAAGCTCAATATGGTGATCGGCGAAAAAGAAAATCGATGGAAGGGACGCCGGGTGCTGGTTACCGGAGGCGGCGGATTTATTGGCAGCGCGCTCGTTTGGGAACTGAATCGCTGCGGCTGCGCTAATATCGTGATCGCAGATTCCGCGCCAGAAGCTGAGCGCAGCCGCTATCTGGGACATCTGGTTTTTGCAGACTATATCGAGCCGGGACAAGCCCTGGCGTGGCTTACGACGGATAAGCTAGGAAAATTCGATTTCGCTTTCCATTTGGGCGCCTGCTCTTCCACTACGGAAACAAACCGCGACTATCTCTACCACAATAATTTCGAATTTTCGCGCGATCTGGCAGCCTGGGCGATCGCAAGGGGCGTGCGACTTGTGTATGCCTCCTCGGCAGCGACATATGGCGACGGGAGCGCGGGCATGGACGACACGAAGCCCGAGAATCTCGACCGGCTGAAGCCACTGAACCTATACGGCGAATCGAAGCACCTGATGGACCTGCACGCCCGGCGGGAAGGCTGGCTCGAACGTGTGGTGGCGTTGAAGTACTTCAACGTGTTCGGACCAAATGAGGACCACAAGGGAGACATGCGCAGCGTGGTGAACAAGAGCTTCGCACAGGTGATGCAGACGGGGATCATTCGCCTATTCAAAAGCTATCGGCCCGAATACGCGGATGGCGAGCAGCGACGAGATTTTCTTTACGTCAAAGATGCCGTGCGCATGACGCTGCATCTGGCGGAAAATCGCCAGGCTGCGGGGATTTTCAACATTGGATCTGGAAAAGCGCACGCTTGGAACGAATTGGCGCGCGCCATTTTCAGCGCCCTGGACCGTGAGCCGCGGATCGAGTACATCGAAATGCCGGAAGCGATTCGTGACAAATATCAGTATTTTACGGAGGCGAAGATCGAGAAGCTGCGGTCCACGGGCTACACGAAGGCGATTACGCCTCTCGCCGAAGCCGTGCGCGATTACGTGCAGAATTATCTGGTTCCGGGCAAGGCGTTGGGTAAGGCGGATTGCGATGGCCGGAATTGCTGAGCCGGTAAATCGCCCGTTCGGATAAAGAACCGACTCGAACGATGTAACGATTGTCGTCCCCTGGCATCCTTTAAACTATGAATACACATGTCGATCGACGGACTGTAGATCTTTCCGGATTTCCGGACCTGGTGGTGATCTATCTCGGAATGAGGGTGAATCGCATCACGGGGATTAAGACGCTCATTGGCTTTGGTCCGAAGATTTCCGCCTCCGCAGAGGCGCGCCCCGACGGACTTCTGCGGCACGAAACGGTCGTCTATTCCATATTCCCGATGCACATCGGTATGCGGCAATACTGGCGTGATATGGACTCGCTGCTGACGTGGACGCGTTCGGACCCGCACCGCCAATGGTGGAAGAGCTTTCTGAAGGATTCGGGCGGAACCGGTTTTTGGCACGAAACGTATTTCCGGCGGGGCGGCATGGAAGCCATTTACGACGACGTGCCGCAGCCCACCGGGTTCATGGCTTTCGCGCCCGTCGTGCCGGCCAGAGGCCCGATGTTCGGAGCCGCCAGCAGGGGCGGCAAGGAATCCGCAAGCCAGTCCGTCGTTTCGGAAAAGGAATTGTACGACGCGCCGAAGTAATGGCCGCAGCCAGATATGCAGGGGCATGAGCGCTTCGTCCAGGTCTTCCAAGAGAACGTTGAGATGAATTGAAGCCCCGGATCTCGAATATTCTAAATTGGACGCGGAAAGGCTAAAGCAGTTGTCGGGCCGAAGGTCTTACGTCGGGGGCTAAAGCCGTGAACCACAAATCTATTGAGTGGCAAAACTGGTGGCTTAGCGGTAGGCAGCCGCGAATGTGGTGGCATCGCTGCCGGCGAGGTCAGAGAGAAATTGCTGCCGGATGAGCGCTCCGTAGATAACCAGATCGCGGGCCATCATACGGAGACGAGCTTCGACCTTGGCGTTTTTCAACGTCTCGTCGGAATCAAAATCAGTTCGGCCATCGAAGGAGACGCCGTAGGGCATGCTCCACCCGTAGCACTGCCGGATGACCGTCCGCATCTGTTCCATCACCGTGAGGCCTTTTTCGTGCGAGGAGCAGATATAGCCAAAGACCTTGCCGGCACATTCTTCCCAGTTGTAATCGAGGAAATTTTTCATCGTACCGGACATCGATCCGTGATAATCGGGCGAAGCAAGCACCACGGCTGAGGCCCAATGCATGTCCGCTCCCAGGCGAACTTCGGCCGCGGAGCCGCCTGGTCCATCGGGGCGATATAGGGGCAATTCGATCGCGCGCAGATCCAGGATGCGCGTCTCGGCGCCATGCTCTTGGGCAAAATCGAGCAGCCGGCGCAAGGCGAGAGCGGTGCGCGATTTTTCGCGCTGACTGCCACTCACACCCAAGAGATGAAACGGTTCGACGGCCATGCGTTCACCATACAACAGGGAATATCAAGGGACAAATGGGATTTCAGGTCTTGGATCGTCCGGAGATTCAGCGACAACAAAGATCAACCAAGGTTGGCGCAGATGCATCGCCGCTTCGAGCGACTGGGCGCATTTTGTGCGCTGCAAAGCGGCATGGTATCGTAAATTCACCAAAATAACGTGACCGAGGTTAGGGATGCCCATAGCGACGATCAACCCAGCAACAGGAGAGACCCTGAAAACATTTGAGCAGCTTTCTGACCGGGAGATTGACCGGAAGCTAAAGATAGCGGCACAGGCGTTTTCGAAGCACCGCAAGAGTTCTTTCGCGGAACGCGCACAGATCATGCAGCGCGCGGCCGAAATCCTGGAAGGAAAGAAAGAGGCTTTCGCGCGGATGATGACGACGGAGATGGGCAAGACGTTTCGCTCGGCCGTCGAGGAAGCGGTCAAATGCGCGTGGGTCTGCCGGTTTTATGCAGAAAATGGCGAGGCTTTTCTAGCTGACGAAGTCGTAGCCACGCCCGCGACGCGGAGTTATGTGCGTTATCAGCCGCTTGGTCCGGTTCTCGCGGTGATGCCCTGGAACTATCCTTTCTGGCAGGTGATCCGGGCGGCGGCGCCGATTCTGACGGCAGGCAATGTGATGCTGCTGAAGCACGCGTCGAATGTTCCTCAATGCGCACTGATGATCGAAGATCTCTTCCGCGAAGCAGGTTTTCCCGAAGGCGTATTTCAAACGCTGCTGATCGGATCGCAAAAAGTCGAGGCGGTGCTGGGCGATTCGAGAATTGCCGCGGCTACGCTTACGGGAAGCGAAGGGGCCGGCGTGCAAGTGGCGATGGGCGCGGCGAAAAAGGTCAAGAAGGTGGTTTTGGAATTGGGCGGCAGCGATCCTTTTATCGTCATGCCGAGCGCGAACCTGGATGAAGCGGTTGCCACAGCCGTGAAGGCGCGCATCTCGAATAACGGGCAATCGTGCATCGCCGCAAAACGTTTCATCATTGCGGAGCCCATCGCGGATGAATTCTTGAGCAGATTCGTAGCGACGATGGCGGCGCTCAAGGTGGGCGATCCGTTCGACGAAAAAACCGATCTGGGTCCGCTGGCGACAAAAGACGGAGTGGAAACTCTCGATCAATCGGTGCGCACTACAGTTGAATCGGGCGGCGAAATACTGACGGGTGGGAAGCCCCTGAACCGCCCCGGCAACTTCTACGCACCGACGGTGCTCAGCAGGATCCCCAAGGGTTCGCCCGCGCATTGCGAGGAGCTATTTGGCCCGGTCGCCAGCGTATTTCGCGCGCGAGATTTGGATGAGGCGATTCTCATCGCCAATGACAGCCGCTTCGGCCTGGGCGCCAGCGCCTGGACCAATGACGAAAAAGAACGGGAGCGCCTGATCAACGAAATCGAATCCGGGATGGTGTTCATCAACCGCATGGTGGCATCCGACCCGCGGCTTCCGTTCGGTGGCGTGAAGTGGTCCGGATATGGGCGCGAATTGGGCACCTTTGGCATCCGCGAATTCACAGATATAAAGACGGTCTGGATTCAGTAGCACTGCACGTCATTTCATAAAACATTCTTTCTGCGAGGAGGCTCGATCAGGTGGCCAATCTGGGATTTGTAGGGCTGGGCGTGATGGGGAGCTTGATGGCCCAGCGACTGCTCGAAAAGGGGCACAGCCTTACCGGTTACAACCGCACGCGTTCGAAGGCTCAACCGCTGATCGATAAGGGCATGAAGTTCGCGGAGACGCCTCGTGCCGTGGCCCAGGCCGCGGACGTGATCTTCTCTTCGGTTGCGAACTCGGCGGTACTCACTTCTATTGTTGAGGGACCCGATGGCATCCTTGCGGGACTGAGCCGCGGCAAACTTTTTGCGGATATGAGCACGGTGGGCGTAGCAACGAGCCGCGCGCTCGCGGCAAAAGTACGTGAAAAGGGTGCGGACATGCTGGACGCGCCGGTATCGGGCAGTGTGGCCACCTTAAAAGTGGGTCGGATGTCGCTGATTGTCGGAGGTAAGCGCGAGAGCTTCGAACGCATCAAGCCTCTGCTCGAAGATTTCTCCGATCAGCCGGCGGCCGGAGGGCAAGGACCCAAAGTCACCTACGTGGGCGAGAACGGACTGGCGCTGGTGATGAAGATTGCTACCAATTCCAATCTCGCGGTGCAGATGCTGGCGTTTTCCGAAGCGGTTCTGCTGGCAGAAAAAAGCGGAATCCCGCGGCAAACGGCGGTGGACGTTTTGACCCACAGTGCCATTGCCTCGCCGATGGTGCAGTACCGCGGCCCTTTTGTCTTGAAGCTTCCGGAGACGGCCTGGTTTGATGTAAACATGATGCAGAAAGATATGCTGCTTGCGCTCGAGTTGGGGCGCCAGGTGAACGTTCCGTTGCCAACCGCGGCTGCGGCGAATGAGATGCTGACCAGCGCGCGAGCCATCGGACTGGTCCATGAGGACTTTGCGGTGATGTTTGACGCGCTGGCGAAAATGTCCGGAGTATCGCGATGACTACAGCTACGCAACGAACCGAAACAACCACAGCGCTCAGCAAGGATCAATTGCTGCACATGTACCGGCGGATGTATTCCATTCGCGAATTCGAAGAGCACGCGAACGATCTTTACCTGCGCGCGCTTATGCCGGGGCTGACTCACCTGTATGAAGGCGAAGAAGCCGTCGCGGTGGGAATCTGCGAGGCGCTGCGCCCCGATGACTACATCACCAGCACGCATCGCGGGCACGGACATTGCCTTGCAAAAGGGGCCAAGCCGGACCGCATGTTCGCCGAGTTGCTCGGGAAAGAGGCGGGCTATTGCCGCGGGAAGGGCGGATCGATGCACATCGCCGATCCTGCAACGGGAAACCTTGGCGCGAATGCGATCGTCGGCGGCAGCGCGGCGATCGCCACAGGCGCGGCGTTTTCCGCCAAGAAGCTCGGCAATGGCAGAATCTGCGTCTGTTTCTTTGGCGAAGGCGCACTCGGCCAGGGAGTGCTCTACGAAGCCATGAATATGGCGCAGCTTTGGAAGCTGCCGGTCGTTTATGCCTGCGAGAACAATATGTACAACGAATATACGCACTACTCCGAAACAACCGCAGGCGAGATCATGGCGCGCCCGGCTGCTTTCGGCATTCCGGCGGAGACTGTGGATGGGCAGGATGTGCGAGCAGTCCATACCACCGCGTCCCGGCTTGTCGATCGCGCGCGGAGCGGCGCGGGGCCATCCTTTGTGCTGTGCAATACGTATCGATATCGCGGGCACCACGTGGGCGACATCAATCGCGAATACTATCGCGCCAAGCAGGAAGAGCAAAAATGGTCATCCGAACGCGATCCCATCAACATTCTCGGCGATTGGCTGATCCACCAAAAGATCGCGGATTTGGCGCAGCTCGAAAAGATTCAAACCGAAGTCAAAGCGGAGATGAACGCCGCGGTGGAATTCGCGATTGCGGCGCCTTATCCGACCGTCGACGAAGCGGAGCAGGACGTCTATGCCTGAAACTGCAACTCAAACCGGAGTACGAGAGCTGACATTCGGGGAAGCAATCCGCGAGGCGCTCGCGGAAGAGATGCGGCGCGATTCGCGGGTTTGCATTATCGGCGAAGACGTCGCAGAAGCCGGCACGCCATTCAAAGTGCTGTCCGGGCTCGTGGAAGAGTTTGGCAAAGAGCGCGTGATCGACACACCAATCTCGGAGCCAGGTTTCACAGGCATCGGTGTAGGCGCGGCTATGACGGGACTGCGACCGGTGGTGGACATCATGTTCGGCGATTTCCTCACGCTGATCATGGATCAGATCGTGAACCAGGCGGCCAAGATCCACTACATGTCTGGCGGGACGTGGAAGGTGCCCATGGTGCTGCGCACGACGATGGGTGCGACGCGACGCTCGGCGGCACAGCATTCCCAATCACTGCACGCCTGGCCCAGCCATATTCCGGGACTCAAAGTTATTTTGCCGTCTACCCCTTATGACGCCAAGGGGCTGCTCAAAACCGCCATCCGCGATGATAATCCAGTGATTTTCTTTGAAGACAAGATGATGTACCGGCTGAAGGGCCCGGTACCTTCGGAGGAGTACACGATTCCGCTCGGAGTTGCGGATGTCAAGCGTAGCGGAACGGATATTACGCTCGTGGCTACCAGCAGCATGGTGCAAGTCGCTTTCGCCGCGGCGAAGATGCTCGATGAGATCGGAATTAGCGCGGAAATTGTGGACCCGCGCACGATGTGGCCGCTGGATGAGAAGACTCTGATCGAATCGGCCAAGAAAACTTCGCGCGTAATCGTGATCGACGAAGGCTATCAACGCTACGGGGTGACCGCGGAAATCGCGTCGGTGATCGCGGAGGGCGCATTCTATAACTTAGACGGGCCGGTGAAGCGGATCGGAGCGATGCACGTGCCGATTCCCTTCTCTCCTCCACTCGAAGACGCAACTGTTCCCAGTGAAAAACAAGTTTTCGAAGCCGCGCGTGCGCTGTGCGGAAAATCCTGACGGCCCGCCAGCCGCATGGAAAAGCAGATCCCTCGGGCCGCCATTTTTTAGCGCGAAAGCACGCAGCTGGTCTTTGGCTGCGGGCCCTCGGGATGACAGCGATGCAAGCTGAGACACAGATTTGGAATGCTACGGAAGCTTTGAGGAGTCGGGCGTAAAGAGATTCGGAGGTATGCCATGGGACTGAAAACTTACGGAACGATGGCGGTGGATTGGGAAAATCGCGTAGATTTTGACCGCTTGCGGCGAGAACGCCTGGCGCGGGCAAGGGCGCTGCTGCAAAAGTCGGAGATGGGCGCGCTGCTCTGCTTCGACATGAATAACGTGCGCTACATTACCGCCACACACATCGGTACCTGGGCGCAGGACAAGAACAGCCGGTTCACGCTTCTGCCGCAAAACGACGAGCCGATTCTCTGGGACTTCGGTTCAGCTGCCAGGCATCATCAACTCAACTGCCCCTGGCTCGGCGAGCGCTCGCGCGCCGGCATTCCTTTGCTGCGAGGCGCGATGTCGCCGGAGATGGGGCGCGCTGAGAACGTGGCGCGCAAGATCAAGGTCGAACTGGAAAAGCGCAAATTGCAGCATGAGCCGCTGGGCGTGGACATCATCGAGCCCCCCATTCTCTTCGCGTTACAGAAGGAAGGCATCAAGATCGTTGACGGACAGCAGATTATGTCCGACGCGCGCGTGATCAAGACGCAAGATGAAATCACGCTGCTAAATATGTCCGCGATGATGGTGGATGCGGCGTATGACGAGCTTTACCGCGCTATGAAACCCGGGATGAGCGAAAACCAGGCGGTCGGCCTGGTGAGCAAGGTTTTGTACGATCTCGGTTCGGAATATGTCGAAGCGGTGAACGCAATTTCCGGCGAACGCTGCAATCCGCATCCGCATGTCTTCTCCGATCGCGTGCTGCGGCCCGGCGATCCGGTGTACTACGACATTCTGCATTCCTACATGGGCTATCGCACCTGTTATTACCGCTGCTTCACCATTGGATACGCTTCCCATGCCATGGTGGACGCTTACAAACGCTGTCGGGAATACCTCGACGCAGCGATCGAGCTGATCCGGCCGGGACGGACGACGGCGCAGGTCGCTTCGGTATGGCCACGCGCCCAGGAATTTGGATTCCCGGATGAAGAGGCGGCGTTCGCGCTGCAGTTTGGCCACGGCGTGGGATTGGCGATTTGGGAAAAGCCGGTGATCAGCCGCCTGGTTTCGCTCGAACACGCGCACGAACTGAAACCGGGCATGGTCTTTGCGCTGGAGACGTTCTGGCCATCCACGGACGGTTGGAGCGCGGCGCGCATCGAAGAAGAGATTGTGGTCACGGAGACTGGGCACGAAGTCATCACGCGGTTCCCCGCCGAGGAGTTGCTGGTGGCGGGAGCGCACTATCATACCGTGAATGGACCGTTGCCGACCACGCGCGAGAGCGAAGCTGCTCCGAGCCAGCGCGTGCTCGAAATGGTGGAAGCCGGCGCAAAGACGGAAGGAGTGGGAGTGCGCTAAAAGCGCTCTCTCGCCGGATTCCGCCATATGGCCGTCAGCGTTGTAATGCCCGCCCTGGAAATGGCGCAAGAGACCGGAAAGGTTATCTCCTGGCGCAAACGTGAAGGCGAGCAAGTGGTGAAGGGCGAGCCACTGTTGGAAGTGGAAACCGACAAGGCCGTCGTCGAAGTAGAATCGCCCGGCGACGGCATCCTCTCCTCCGTTTCGGCGCGCGAAGGCGCCGTAATTCCCGTAGGCCAAACGATTGCTTGGCTGCTTGCGCCCGGCGAGGCGCCACCTTTAGCCACCGCACCGACACAAACGGGACGGCGCCAGGACAGCGCTACGGGTGGTTCCAGCGCAGCGAACGCAGGCGCCAGCACGCCTACGGCTCCTGTCCCCACTGAACTGCGAATCTCGCCCAAGGCGCGGCGGCTGGCGCGCGAGCGCGGCGTGGACGTGACGCGGCTACGCGGCTCGGGGCCGGGCGGAGAGATTCTCGCTGAGGACATCATGAATGCGGCTAAAGGTGCGGGTGCGTCAGCGGCCACTGCGCCAGCGGCCGTGCCCGCGACAGAGAAGCCGCAAGCCGCGGCCGGGCAGATCGAGCAATTGGGAACGGTCGGGCGGCTGATGGCCGCGCGAACGGCACAGAGTTGGACGACGGTTCCTCACTTCTTCGTAACGCGGGATGTGGATGCCGGCGGTTTGCTCGAGGCGCAGGCGCGGGTATCTGTGGAAGTGGAACGAGCGCAAGGCGTCAAAGCGACACTCACAGACTTACTGGTTGCGCTCGTCGCGCGCGTATTGGCGAAACATCCGAGAATGAATGCCAGTTGGGCGGCGGAGGGCATACGTCACAATCCCGAGGTCAATGTCGCCATAGCTGTTGCCGTTGAGGAAGGCGTGGTCGCGCCGGTATTGCACAAAGCCAACCTCAGCAAGATCGCAGAGATAGCAATGCGACGGCGGGAATTAGCCGAGCGCGCCAAAAGCAGCCGCTTGCAGCCGGCCGATATCACCGGTGGCACGTTTACGATCAGCAATCTGGGAATGTACAACGTCGACGCTTTCACCGCGATTATCGTGCCTCCGCAGGCAGCTATTCTGGCCGTGGGGCGCGCGACAGATCGCGTGATCGCCGTTGATGGAAAGCTGGCCATACGGCCGATGATGACCCTTACGCTTTCGACCGATCACCGCGTGGCCGATGGAGCGCGAGCGGCGCTATTTATGAACGACCTAGTCGACGCCATTCGCGAGCCAAAAAAATGGCTCGAATGACCAGCATAAAGAACTGATCGACGCAACCCGAAAAGCGATAGGTTTTGACTCTACTGGAGGGCTTCAGCCATCCCCCGCACAGAATCATCCACCGAAGCCAGGAGAGATACGGCTTGTTGAAGTTCCGTTGCTGAGGATGCGTGGGTGGGGTAATTGACCACCTTCAACTCGAATTGAAACCGCTGACTTGCGCCGGCCGCATCAGCCAGTCCTTCTTTCAGGCGGGCGCATACACGCTCTGCGTTGCTAAGGTCCACTCCCGGTAAGACCGCGCCAAAACAGGCCGGAGCCAGAATGTAGATAGAATCCTGTTCGCGCATTCTTCGAGAGATGACTTTGGCGGCATCGCCCATCGCCGAAGCGGTTTCCGACGGACTGGAATGATCGGCCGGAAACTTGATGGTAACGACGACAATAGAGAGCTTTTGGGTAGTTGTAGCCATGCGGCGAAATTCCATCGGCAAACGGTCCTGGAAAGAGCCGAAATTGGGCATCGTCTTCAGCAACTCGAC
>Ga0307479_10002640_pt1 | contig 16282 bp, 8 predicted proteins | sample atmos_gasesECM4C_FD_203743 | JGI IMG/M metagenome (GOLD analysis project Ga0307479, IMG submission 203743) | Hardwood forest soil microbial communities from Morgan-Monroe State Forest, Indiana, United States - atmos_gasesECM4C_515 | ecosystem: Environmental > Terrestrial > Soil > Temperate... | reverse complement strand
TGGACATTTACGATGAAGAATGCATTCAGGAAGCGGGCAAGAACAACAAGATTCCTGGGGACTTTCTTGAACACGACCGTAATTTAGGGGAAGCGCACCGCCAGAACTTCAACAAAGCGCTCCGCGCCGGCGTGAAAATGTCCTTCGGCACCGATGCCGGCGTCTGCCCCTACGGCATCGCCGCGCGTCAATTTGCATTCATGGTGAAATACGGCATGACGCCCATCCAAGCCATTCGGTCTGCCACCAGCAATGCCGCTGACTTGCTGGGCAAATCGAACCTCCTCGGCTCACTTCAGCCCGGCAAATATGCAGACGTCATCGCCGTCGCTGGCGACCCGCTGGCGGATATCCGTGTTCTCGAAAACGTGAAATTCGTGATGAAAGAGGGAAAGATTTACAAACAAGAGCCATAAGGCGCATTCGAATTGCGATCGAGAGAAAAGGGCGATTATCTGCGCCCTTCTTTTTTTTGAGCCAAAACGAGGCCGCGCGGCGTCGGCAGTAGGAGTACGGACAGCAATCCTTCACTTTCCAGCTTGAGGGCGGCTTGCCGCACTGTCTTCATCGCAGAACTCGCATCGTGCAAGACGATCAACCCATGCGGATTGATCTGCGGCAGGAAGTGCCGGACCTCCTGTTCGCGAAGTGGAGCGTCGCTGTCGCAGAATAGCAGGTCGATCTTGCCGTCCAGCTTCGTCTCCAGGCTGGATTCATTCCGCGCTTCGATCCACTCGCCAAGTCCGGATGATGCAAATCGCTTCTGGGCGGAAGCGAAGACCTTGGGGTCGTATTCACAGGTGATGACCCGGCCAAAACCGTTGGCCTTCAATCCTTCCGCGATGTGCAACGTGCTAAGCCCCGAAAAAGTTCCCGTCTCCAGGACCAACTCCGGCTTGATCGTAATGACGAGCGCCTTCAGAAAATCGAGCACTTCGGTTTCCGCGCTCATCGAGTCGTACATGTGCCAGCGCTCCGGATGCGGACATTCCGGCGTGGGCTTGTGATATTCCTGCTGCAAAACGTCGCCGCGCGAAGCGATGTGCTCTACGATGCGGTGCTCCTTCTTGAGCGCGTGAAATTGGCTTTTGATACGCCAAAGTAACACCGCGCCAAGAAGAATGGAGGCAGCACTCGCAGCCTGTGCGTTCGATAAACCGAAGAAGGATCGTGGATTGATGCGAATAAATTCGATCAGGAAGCGAGCAACACCCGTCAAGATCAGGTAATTGGCAAAAATCTCGCCCTTGGCCTTGGGACCTCGCAGGGCCTTCGTGCCCATGTGCCAAAGAAAAGCGGCAATCGCCAGCCAAATAAAAAACTCGTAGAGCGGCGTGGGATGGACAGTGCAGTTCTCTGGTAATCCGTACTTGAGACAAACTCCACTATGACTCGTGGGGTCCCAAACGCCAGTAGTGGGCACGATACCGTTCGGGAAACTCATTCCCCACGGAAGCGATGTGGGCCGGCCATAGTCGGCGTCGCCGGAGAGAAGACAGCCAATTCGCCCGATAGCGTAGCCTGCGGCAGCGGCCGGCGAACACGCGTCGAGAAATTCGAGCAGCGGAATCTTTGCCTTCCGCGCCAGAAGGACCAGCGCAATGAATCCACCCAGAAAGCCGCCAAACCAGGCAAATCCGACGCGGCTGAAGATGTAGGGCCAAGGATCCGCAAAAAATTCCCTCGGGCTTTCCAAGACATGGTAGAGGCGCGCACCGGCTATTCCCGCGAGCCCGGCGACACCGATGATCAGGAATGCATCGGCTTGAAGTCTCCGCCGCTTGAAATCGGCATCCAGGATGTATGCGGCGCAAAGAAGCGCCGTCGCAACCATCAAGCCGAATGTGGGAAGAGAGAGGGGGCCGAGGTGTAAGTACGGAATCATGTCAATTAGACGAACTCTTGCCCACGAAAGTATACACGACGCTGCCGATAAGTCCGGTCAAGACCACTTGTGGAGCAGAAATCCGAGGGAGAGCCAGATACTGAGCGCAACCCACTCAGCAGGGGTGAAATGTCCAGGAAAGACGGGAAGCAGTTTCATCAACAGCAGAAGCAGCGAAACTGCAATGCCCAGTCCGGTCACCAGACGTAAATGAGGCCGCGGCTCCACAATCCAAAACGAAAGGCAGGCCGCGAGCCAGCCGAACGCAGAGGCCATAGAACCCACCTCAGTGACCGGCACCAGGAGCGCGTCACCGAGAAAAAGCCCGAGTAGCGTCCCCGCGGTAATGCCTATGACGGCCACCGAAGGAGTGGAGAATGCTTCGTGGATGACGGCAAAGCGCGAAGAGACTGTGCCGCGGCGGGCGAACGCAAAAAGCAAACGGGTCGCGGCAGCGAAGTTGCCGTTGAAGCATTGGAACAAGCCGAAAAGCCCCATGGTAAAGATCACGCTGACCGGCCACCTGGCGCCGAGGGCTCCCTCGAAAGCGATGGCGGTAGCGAAGCGCTTTCCCAGTAGGCTCTGCCACGGAGCGATGTAGGCGACGGCAGCGATGGAGAGCGCATAGAAGAATGCGCCGACGCCCAGTGCGAGGGCAATGGCCTGCATGTAGTTCTTGCCACGAAAGTCAGGGTTGGCCTCTTCCGCATACTTGGGAACGGACTCGAAGCCGGTCATGAAATACGGAACGATCTGCAGCGTGAGCAGGATCGAAACAAACGGAGTTGCGCGAAATGCCGGATGAAAATTGGCGGGAGCGCCTCGCGCGGCGCTGACTCCCACGATGACCAGAAAAAGAAGCAGCACCATGGAGGTCATGGCGTTCTGGAAATTCGCGCTGAGGCGGATGCCGCGGTAATTAAGGATGGCAAGGAAGAGTGTAAGAGCGATTCCCAGAATGAGCCGGGGCAAGAACACCGGCTGGCCCGCTACACGATACAATTCGAAAGAGTCGAGCGAGGGAAAAATGTATGCGGCGAGTTTTCCGAGGGCCACGGCTTCCCATGGGCAAACGATGAAATAGGCCAGCAACATCACCCAGCCGGTGAAGTAGCTGACGATGGGGGGAAAGACCTGCGCCGTGTAAGCAGCTTCGCCCGCAGCATCCGGAAGCCTCTGCACCCACTGGCCGTAGACGTAGCCGACGGGCAACAGAATGATTCCGCCGAGCGCATAGGCAAGAACTGCACCCAGTGGCCCGCCGCGGCCCAGCCAGTCGTCCATCAGGATGAGCCAACCGGTGCCGATCATGGTGCCGAAGGCGAGCGCGAAGTAGTCGTGGAGCCGAAGTTTGCGGGCCAGAGCGGGCATCTAGAGCACGCAGAGCAGCTCGTATAGAAGATTAGCGGCAAGCAGTGAAGTGATCTCGCCGGTATCGTAAGGCGGAGAAACTTCAACCAGGTCGCACCCGACAATATTCAGTCCGCGCAGCTCGCGAACGAGCTCCAGAATCTGCACGCTCGTCAAACCGCCCACTTGCGGGGTCCCCGTCCCGGGAGCAAAGGCTGGGTCGACAACGTCAATATCCAGCGTGATGTAAACGGGTTTACCGCGAAACGCCTTCAGGTGGCGTTGAACGATCGCCGGTCCTTCCTTGTGAAATTCCTCGGCGGTGACCATCCTGACTTTGTGCTCGCGTGCAAAATCGAAGTCTTCTTCACCGTAGACCTGCCCACGAAGACCGACTTGCAAGACATTGCCATCTTGAAGGAGCCCTTCTTCAAAGGCACGTCGAAACGGCGTGCCATGCGAGTACTTGCTGCCGAAGTATTCGTCCCACAAGTCGTTGTGGGCGTCGAATTGGATCAGCCCGACGGGACCGTGATGCTTTGCGACCGCGCGCAGGATTGGGAGGCTGATGGAGTGATCTCCTCCCACGCACACGCAACGCACACCGGCCTTCAACAGAGGAAGGATTCCCTGCTCGATCCGGCGAAAAGTGTCCTCGATAGACAGCGGATTGACGGAAAGATCCCCGAAATCGGCGATGCGGTACTTTGCGAAAGGGTTCACACTTAGAACGGGATTCCAAGGCCGGATGATTGCGGATTGCGCGCGGACATGTCGCGGGCCGAAGCGGGGTCCCGGCCGATACGTCGTGCCGCCGTCGAAAGGCACTCCGATCAAAACGACCTCCAACTCCTCGGGCTGCGTGATGTTCGGCAGACGCATGAAGGTCGGGATGCCGGTGAAGCGCGCGTAGACGAGTGCGTCGACAGGCTCGGGATGAGGTAATCGAAACTTCCGTTGTGCTTGGGGCATGCGCGTGCATCTTAGTTTCCCGAAATGTCCAAAGTCAACGCGCAGCGATCGGCATGTCGCGCTTAAAATTGACTCGCCATTCATCGCCTGCTAACAAGCAGAGTTTACAAAAATTGTCCGCGGGCGAAGTGACCCGTGATCGCTCCAGAGGCGCCCGTCCGCCGACGCATTTGTCCCATGCAGTTCCAAACATCGCTCAAATCTAGATATCCCAAGGAGATACCGCATATGCATCCTCACTTTACAAAGACAATAGCAGTCGTGGCCGCAGCGGCTTTGACGCTGCTGCCCGCTGGCCCGGCGTTTGCCGACGGTTCCTCAACGGCAACGCCAATCAAGCACCTCGTGGTGATCTTTCAGGAAAACGTGTCGTTTGACCATTACTTCGCGACGTATCCCAATGCGAGTAATCCTTCGGGCTCGCCGGCATTCCATGCGCGCCCCGGCACGCCGTTTGTGAACGGACTCTCGGGCTCGCTGCTCACAAACAACCCTAACGCCAACAACCCAGCAAACGGGACCAACGCGATCAACCCGTTCCGTCTGGATCGATCGCAGGCTTCTACCTGCGACCAGGGCCACAATTACGGCCCTGAGCAACTCGCTGCGGACGGCGGTCTGATGGACATGTTTCCGGCGAGCGTCGGGCAGGCCGAAAGCGCGTTCTGCATGGCGCAGTTTGCTTACGGAAAAGACAAAGGCATCGTGATGGGCTACTTCGACGGCAACACTGTCACGGCGCTGTGGAACTACGCGCAGCATTTTGCGATGAACGACAATTCCTACAGCTCGATGTTCGGGCCCTCGACGCCCGGCCTGCTGAACCTTGTTGCAGGAACGACATACCCGTCAACACCGAGCGCCCCGAATGCGAAAGTCGTGCCCAGCAACGCGGGGCCGGGCTCGCTGGTCGGCGATCTTGACCCAACTGGCGATGTCTGCTCCGCCGGGACTACCGTGCGGTCGGGCAGCCTGAACATCGGGGACCTGCTGACCAGCGCCGGGGTGACCTGGGGTTCGTTTATGGGCGGGTTCGACCTGACCATCACGAATCCGAATGGGACAACGAACTGCAAGCGGTCAAGCCCGGCAACCGCGGCCAATAACGGACCGACGGCGGACTACATTCCGCATCACTCATTTTTTAATTACTTCGCTTCGACGGCGAACCCAATGCATACGCGTCCCGCTTCTATCTCGGAAATCGGCAACGCGGGGCCGGCGAACCACCAGTATGACATCAACGACTTTTTCACAGCCCTGAACAACAACAACCTGCCGGCGGTGAGCTTCTTGAAAGCGATCGCGGCACAGGACGGCCATGCGGGCTATTCGGACCCGCTCATGGAACAGACGTTCTTGGTTAAAACGATCAACAGCATCATGCTGTCGCCGTACTGGGAGAGCACGGCGATCATCGTCCTGTATGATGACTCGGACGGCTGGTACGACCACCAGATGCCGCCGATCGTCAATCCGTCGGCGGTCAGCCTAGGCCCCGTGAACGACACTGACCAGTTGAACGGACCCGGTGTGTGCGGCCACGGCGCGCCGCTGGCGGGCATCCAGGGACGCTGCGGCTACGGCCCCCGGCAGCCGCTTCTGGTGATCTCGCCCTTCGCCAAGGAGAACTTCGTCGACGGGACACTGACCGATCAGAGCTCGGTCCTGCGATTCATCGAGGATAACTGGCTCCAAGGGCAGCGCATTGGTCAGGGCTCGTTCGATGCGCTTTCTGGGACGCTCGATAATATGTTCCGTTTTGGCGATGAGCCAAGCGCTGGCACGCTGATCTTGAACCCGACAACCGGAGAGGTAGTGAGCGACAACCAACAATAAGTTTCCGCGGCGTTGCTGTGTGACGTCTGCGAAACTAAGTAAAGAGCCCGCTGCGAGGGTAATTCGCGCAGCGGGCTTCCTTGTTTTGTGGGATGCAGCAAGACAACCCCGGCGCGGCCTCTGTCATCCGTTTACGTATTCTCCTGGTGCAGGGAGAGATGAATACGCACTGGCCCGTTGCCGCAATCGTGGGTGGTTTGCTGTTCGCAGGCGCGACGCGAGCGGCACAACCAAGCGAGAGCTTCGCCCCGAATGACGATGCTGCCTCGCTGCACCCCGAAGCTTCCGCTCCCCTCGTCGACGAAATTGTTTTCTTGGGTCTCCACCGCATCGCCTCCGCCGCAGTGCAGGCACAGATTTCATCCCGCCGAGGGGAAAGCCTTGATCCACGGAGAGTTGAAGCCGACGTCCGCTCGCTGGCGCGTCTCGGCTGGTTCGGCGAGATTTCCGTCGAAACGCAGTCCCTAAAAATTCCTCCATCGCCATCTCTCGAGGCAGCGGCGGCGGGTGTGCGGCTGGTGTTTCGTCTCGAGGAGATGCCCTACCTTACGGGGCTCGAATATACGGGCTCGCGGCTGCTTTCTCACGCCCAGATCGAGAAGCTATTGAGTGAAAACCATCTAACAGCGCGCCTGGGCGAGCCTGTTAATCCGGCAAACCTTAAAAAGATCGCACAAACAATCCAGTCCGCCCTCGCCGAATTAGGGCATCCACGGTCGCAGGTGGAGATTCGTCGAGACGAATTCCCAAACCGAACGATCCGCGTTCGTTTTGAAATCACGGACGGTCCTCACATCCCTGTCGGGCGGATTGATTTCCAAGGAAACACGAAATTGCCCGCAGAATTGTTACGGCGGCAAATGCGACGGATCGTCCCGGGAGTGCTCTTCGCCACTCTACGCGGCAAGAATGCCTACACGCCCACGGCTTTTGAGGAGGATCGCGAGCGAATCCTGGCGTATTACCAGAATCACGGTTATCCGGAGGCGCGGATTGGCAATGTCCGAGTTTCGGATTACGAAAAATATTCGCTGCACTGGTTGCCCTGGCCTCATCGGGCGACCGAAATCCGCGTAGCGACCCATATTCCCGTTCAAGCCGGCTCCTATTACAGAATCGGATCGATGGATGCTTCACAAGCACTCTTGGAGGCGGGCGGGATGCGGGGACGGAAGCTCCAGACGTTCTCGCGCTCCGAAATTGGCAAACCCTATTCTGCGCAAGCGGTCGAGAATCTGCGCCGGGCGTGGTTCGCTGCCAGCCGGCCAAAGCCCGGTGCCCAAAAACCAGCGCCCTATCGAGCCGTAGATACTGCGCGGATTTTTGACCCGGACACCGGCGCAGTAAGAATTAAGCTGGGCTTCAGCGATGCACCGCCCTACGTCGTGCGCCGCATCGAGATTCAAGGTCTTCACCGCTTCGGCGATCGTTTTATAAGGCGGCGCATTCTCTTGCGGGAAGGGCGCCCGTTCGACGATCGCGCCCTTGAGGCAGGCCTAGCGCGCCTGGCACGGACGGGCTACTTCCGCCCCATCCACAAAGAAGACATCCACATCGAGACCGACGAAATCGGACACGCCGCCGATGTTACCGTCCATCTCCATGAGATCGGCCAGCAACGCATATCGTTTTCGGGGAGCCAGGGCCAATTCGGCAGCACGCTCGGAATCGCTTACACCATTTTCGATCTTCTTCAGCGGGAGGAGTTGCTGGCCTCGCAAATCGATGGCGGGCCGGAGAGTTTGCAGCTCCTGCTCGGTATAGCGAAGGAAGGAGTTCTGAGCTCGCGAGGATCCTTGGCGCTTTCGGTGTTCAACAATATCTTGCGTGCACGTTTTGTGAACAGCGTCAAGGGGCCGTTTTTCACTTCACAGAGCGAAGGGTTGAACGCGGGCTGGAGCTACGCTGCGACGAACGCAGATTCGTTGGGAATCAATTACGGCGTGTCGCGTTCAACAACGGATTATTCCGTCGCTCTCCCCGCGAGCCTCACTGGTGTCACATTTAGTGACATTCATGCCCATACGTCGAGCCACGCGCTGGGGCTCGGCTGGACGCGTGACACTGAAAGGGAACGCCTCGCATTTGCAAATTCTATTTCCGGCGGGTGGCTGGGGGGAAGCGAGAACCTGGTTCGCTCTTCGGGTGAGTACGCCCATCTTTTCCCGGACCCAATTTTCAGCCATGCGAATTCCTGGGCTTTTCGAACCTCGTTCAGCGGCATCGGCAGTTATCGGGGTGATATGCCGTTGTATGCTCGAATGTTTTCAGGAGATGACCAAGTCCGCGGCCTTCGTACGGGTGAGTTGGGCCCTTACGCCAGCGTTTCTTCCGTAACAGCTTCGGGGAATACACAACATTCAGCCGCGCCGGCCGGAGCCAATCTCATCGGGGCCGCGAATATGGAGTACCGCTTGCCGCTGGCCGCTGGGATGCGAGCCGCCGGCTTTTTTGATTTGGGATCTGGCTGGTTGCTTCCCAATTGGCTGGGCCACGCTCGTCCCTCGTTGCTGGATGCCACCAATGGCCTCTTGCACGGCTCGACAGGAATCGAATTACAGTGGACCGTTCCGGGAATTCGGGTGCCCGTGCGGAGCTACTACGCGGTTAACGTGTTGCGCCTAAATCGTTTCCTTGCGCTGCCCGGCGGCTCGGTTTTCCACGCGCGTAACCGCTTTTCCGTCTTTGGCTGGGCGCTAGGAACTCTGTTCTGACGTCTCTCGTCTGTACTAAACTCCCATCGTCATGAAATACGACAAACTAATCAAGGAAGCTTCGCGCCTTGCCGCGCCTTACTGCATAACGGATGGCGAGAAGTTCCGCCTGAAGGACTACGACCCCGCTGATACGAACGGAGTGAGAAGCAAACGACATGCCCAGATCATTCTGGATAGACGCGTAGGACTGCTCAGCGATATGCAAGAAAAGCTCTATGCCCAGGACCGCTGGGCTCTCCTGGTGGTCCTTCAAGGTTTGGACGCCGCCGGCAAGGATGGAGTGATCAAGCACGTCATGTCCGGTGTGAATCCCCAGGGATGCAGCGTGTCCGCTTTCAAAGCGCCAACCGATGAAGACCTCAACCACGACTATCTTTGGCGGTCACACAAATTTGTTCCCGAGCGAGGGAAGATCGGCATTTTCAACCGCTCCTATTACGAAGAGATTTTGATCGTGCGTGTGCACGCTGATCTCTTAAAGGCTCAGAAATTGCCGGCCCGCCTGGTGACCAAGCACATTTGGGATGAGCGCTACGAAGACCTCAACGCCTACGAGCGGTATCTCACCCGCAATGCCGTGGTCGTCCGCAAGTTTTTCCTGCACCTTTCGAAAGAGGAGCAAAAAAAGCGGCTTCTGGAACGCCTCGACGATCCAAAAAAGAGCTGGAAATTTTCCATGGCGGATGTCCAGGAGCGCGGCTTCTGGAGAAATTACCAGGAGGCTTACGAAGAGACGATCCGAAGAACGGCGACGAAACACTCGCCGTGGTACGTCGTTCCCGCGGACAACAAATGGTTCACGCGGCTGGTGGTAGCTTCGGTGATCATCGAAGCGCTGGACGCGCTGGATTTGGCATTCCCCGTCGTTGACAAAGAGAAAAGGCGGGAATTGAAAACCGTGCGCGAATCCCTGCTGCGAAGCTAGCACTAGGCCAGAACACAGCATTCGAGATGAAACGGACCGCAGCGGTGATTGGGTCCGTATGGCACAACCTGATCTCGGGAATTAAGGATGTTCCGCTGAGCTTACTTGGATACTTGCCGCGTGGATTCGCGTACCACCAGTTCTGCCGGCACTTTTCGGCGCACGATAGGAACGTCGCGCTTCTGACGAACCGCATTGACCGCGTCCAGCACAATTCCAACGCTCAACGTCCCCATGACTTCCATGGGTTGCCTCACGGTTGAAAGCGACGGCACGGAAATCGCGGCCTGCGCCACGTCATCGAAACCCACGACGGAACAATCTTCCGGCACGCGCACGCCTTTCTTTTTTAACGCCCGCAGGGCACCGAGCGCCGTCATATCGTCAAACGCCATCAGCGCGCTAAACGGCTTGCCGCGGCGTAATAATTCCGCCGTCAAAGCGGCGCCCGCCTCAAAACTTGAATTGGGATCGAGCGACTCTGGCAATTCCGCGATTCGCCGTTGGTCCAGGGCGATCCCGGCGGCCTGCGCGAAGTTCCGAATACCCTTCCATCGCTGGCCACTGCTGGCGAGCGTCTTCGGTCCGCGAATGAAGGCCATCTCGCGGTGGCCGAGGCGGTGGAGACTCTCCAGTGCCGCTCGGGCGCCGGCTTCATTGTCCACGGAGACCGTGCTCACCGTGTCGATATCGATCTCGCGGCCCACAATGACTGTGGGTACCTGCTTCCGCGTCAAATCCGCGAGCAGCTTGATGTCCATCACCAGCCAATTGGCGATCACGATCAGCCCTTCTACGCGGCGGTCAAGCAGCATTTCGAGATAACGCTCGAAACGATGCGGCTCGTTGTGCGCATCCGCCAGCAGCGACAAGTAATTTCCTTGATAAAGCGAATTTTCGATCCCCCGCAGGATCGGCGTGCAGTATGGATCGGTGATGTCAAAAACCATCACGCCGACCACATTCGACCGCTGGCTGCGCAACGAGCGGGCCAGCGGATTTGGGCGGTAGCCTAACCGGCGCGCCGCAGTTTCGATACGCTGCTTCGTGTCGCCGGGAATGTACCGGGAGAGCGGCGCATTGTTTAAAACGATGGAGACGGTCGAGGCGGAGTATCCGCTCTTGCGCGCCACGTCGCGAATCGTCACGACGGCACTTTTCGCCATAGCATCCTTTCTCTAATCAACGCAATGTCCGCTCCGGCTGGCACTGTCGCTCCGAGCAGCCCTCCGCCCGTTGTGCTGAGAAACTGTCTGCGCTCGAGAGTCGCTTCTCGGTGCCCGTTATTCATGCGATTCGCCTCGCTGAGCAGAGCTGTACGCCGGAATTAGGCTATTGGGGCGGCATTATACGCCGACGGGATGGCGCGACTGTAAGGAAGTTTACCCTTTCCGGGGAGCGAGGGTTTCTAACGGCGGAATCGAGGCCGGCATCGTCAATGCCCGCTCGGGTGGCTGCTTTCCATGCTGAATCGCCTGCACGAACATTTCAATCGCCTGTCCGGTATTTGGAGGCACAAAAACCGTCGCGGCCAGCAAGCTGCTGCGCACCCACGTTTGCCCTGTTTTCGGCAAGCCGTCGCAGCCCGTAAAAGGCAGCTTCAGCCACCTTTCGCGATCCGTTTCATTCGTCAGTTCCTGAAATGCTTTGCGCGCGCCCATCGCCATCGAATCATCCTGCGCGCCCACCAAGTCTATCGCCATTCTCTGCGACGTTGAGAGCTTCAGCCACGACCGCACCGCTCGCTGCGCACTATCCTCCGTCCACTGCCCTCGCAGCAACGCGAGCTGGATGTTTGCGGGCTTGGTTTCCTGCATTCCCGCGGTGCGTTCCTTGGCAGCGGAATTCTCTGAGGGCCCCTGGATATAGAGGATGGACCCGCCTTTCGGCAGGAAGGCGGCAAATTGCCGCCCCTGGATACGCCCGATTTCTTCGTGGTCGGAACTGACCGCGAAGATCGGCACGGTCGAAGTCCGGCGCAGCTCCGCAATGTAATTTGCGTCGCGGTTCAGCACCGCCCATCCTATCCCCGCTCCGGCGGCAGCGCGTGCCACCTGCGGAAGTGCCGTGCCTCCTACGGGTTCGAAAACGATCGCGTCAGGCCGCGTTTCTGCCGGTGCCTGGATCGCTTTCAGAATCTGCGTGCTTTGCGTGATGGCGTCGTTATCGGCATAAATGATCTGCGCTTCCACACCCAGCCTCTTCGCCGCCTGCTCAGCGGACTGCGCCTGCTCAATCTGGTAGTCGTTGTCGTTGGTAGTCAGTGAAACTAGGAATCTGAGCTTTCGCATTGCGCCGCCGCTAGCTCTCCACTCGCTTTGCCCTGCGCCTACGATACACTCCACGAGCATGGAATCTAGCGAATCCTTACGTGGTGTGTCATCAAAAGAAATCCGGGTAATCAGGGCGTCGATACGCTGGGAAGGCAAGACCTCGTAAAGCGAGAACTTCTTTCACTTCCATTCATTGACGTTTATGGCAAGATTCGCGTTCCAGCCGCTTTCACGATGAGAAATACAGCTAATCTGAATGCCATCAAGATGCTCGCGCGGAGATCCCCGCATGGCTGAACAGGACACAAACTGGCGTCGCGGCTTCTGGAGTCTGATCGCCACCCAGTTCCAAGGCGCATTTAATGAGAATGGCCTGAAGAGTCTTGTCTTCTTCCTGATCCTTGCGATGCACCTGAAGCCCGAGGAAGAAAACAACAGGGTCTTTGTCCTCAACCTCCTGTTTTCCGTGCCTTTTATCCTCTTCTCCATGACCGGCGGCTATCTCGCCGACCGCTTTAGCAAACGAACCGTCACCGTCGGAACCAAGGTGTTTGAGATGGCAGTGATGCTTCTAGCGATGCTTGCCTTCGCGCAGGAAAATCTCCAGCTCGCTTTGGCCGCTGTCTTTCTCGCCAGCACGCAAGCCGCTTTGTTCGGCCCCTCGAAGTACGGCCTGCTGCCGGAACTTCTGCCGCAAAGACTCTTGTCCTGGGGCAATGGTGTCATCGAGCTCGGAACGTTTCTCGCGATTATCTCCGCGGTCGTTGCCGCCGGATTCTTGTCCGACACATTTCGCGGGCGCCAGGCGATTTCTGGTTTGATCTTTCTTGGCTGCTCACTCGTGGGACTTGCTTGCGCATTGGCCATCACGCGCGTCCCCGCCGCGGACCCCTCGAGGAAGTTCCGCGCCAACGTCTTCGGCGATCTCTGGGCCCAGGGCCGTCTGATCCGCGCAGACCGAGTGCTGTGGCTGGCGGTTCTGGGCAACACGTACTTTTGGTTCTTCGGAGCTCTGGTGCAAAACAACGTCATTTTTTATGGCGAGAGACTTCTGCGCGTTGACAGCTCTCACACCGGTCCGCTTTTGGCCTCGGTTGCCATTGGGATCGGCATAGGCAGTTTGGCGGCAGGCTTTCTTTCCGGCGGAAAGGTCGAATACGGACTGATTCCTCTTGGCGCACTCGGAATGACGGCCTTCGGATTTGCCCTTGCCGTTCATGGTCTCTCTTTCCTGCAAGTACTTGTTGTGCTGGCCGCGCTCGGCTTTACCGCCGGATTTTTTATCGTCCCCATCAACGCCTTGATTCAACACCGGCCCGAAGAGCAGCACAAAGGAGGCGTGATTGCCGCGGCGAATCTGCTTTCGTTTGTGGGCATTGGCGCCGCTGGCGCACTCTACTACTTGTTGACGAACTACTTACATCTTGGCTCTGCGGCCGTTTTCTTCTGGGCAGCCATCGGCACAGTCATCGCTGCCGCTTACATCTTGTACTTGCTCCCGGATTCTCTCCTGCGCCTCTTGCTCTGGATTGCCACGCATACCCTCTACCGCATGGACATTCAGGGCCGCGAAAATGTTCCCGCCCGCGGTGGGGCGTTGCTCGCTCCAAACCACGGCTCCATTGCGGACGCCGCCTTGGTCATTGCTTCTACCGATCGGCCGGTGCGCTTTCTCATGTTCAAGGAATCCTACGAACATCCACTGATCAAACCCTTCGCAGAAATTCTCGGTGTTATACCGATCTCTTCGGACCAGCAGCCCCGCGAGATGATTCACGCGCTGCGCGAAGCCACCGAAGCGCTGCGCAACGGCGAATTGGTCTGCATTTTTCCCGAAGGCCAGATGACGCGAATCGGCCAGATGCTTCCCTTCCGCCGCGGCATGGAACGCATCATGAAGGGCGCGGATGCACCCATCATTCCCGTAAATATTGATGGCATCTGGGGCTCCATCTTCAGTTTTTCCGGCGGCCGCTTTTTCTGGAAGCTCCCTCGGCGTATTCCTTATCCTGTTCGCGTCACCTTCGGAAAGCCGCTGCCTCCGGCGGCCACGGCGCAGGAGGTGCGCCAGGTTGTTCAAGAACTGGGTGTCGATGCTTTCCTGCGCCGCAGGCGCTATATGAAGACGCTCACGCGTTCCTTCATTCAGGCTGCTCGCCGCCACCCGTTTCGCTTCGCCATGGCCGATGGGCGAACCCCGCGTCTTCGCTTCATCTCTGTGCTGGCGCGGTCCATTTTCCTTGCCCGGCGTTTGCGCTCGCGCTGGCGGGGCCAGGAGATGGTCGGCATTCTGCTGCCTCCTTCGATTCCCGGAGCCTTGGCGAATCTTGCTGCCCTGCTAATGGGCAAAGTGCCCGTCAATCTTAATTACACCGCATCCAATGAAACACTGGCCTCGTGCGCGGAACAATGCAATTTGAAAACCGTGCTCACTTCCCGGCTGTTTCTAGAGAAAATTCACGCGCACCCCCCGGGAAAGGCTGTTTTCGTCGAAGATCTTGCGGAAAAACGTCGGCTCGGGGAACGGCTCGCCGCGTTTATTGCGGCTTCCTGTCTCCCCGCAAGAGGAGTTGAAAAATATGCTGGCGCAGAACGCAAGATTCATCTCGACGACGTGGCCACAATTATTTTCTCTAGTGGCTCCACTGGGGACCCCAAGGGCGTCGTGCTCACGCACTACAACGTCGCTTCCAACGTCGAGCAGCTCAACCAGGTCTTCATGCTGCACCCCAACGACCGCATTCTTGGGATCCTTCCCTTCTTCCACTCCTTCGGCTTCACAGGCACTCTCAGTTTGCCCATGGCCGTCGGCCTGGGTGTCGTATACCATCCCAACCCTCTCGAATCTCGCGCCATCGGGGCACTCATTAGCCAGCATGCCGTCACCATGCTCCTGGCCACTCCCACTTTTCTCAACACCTACGCTCGGCGGTGTTCGCCGGAAGACTTCGGCAGCTTGCGCTTCGTCATGGCTGGCGCGGAAAAACTTCCCGAAAGGATTTCGCAAGCATTCGAAGACCAGTTCGGAATTCGTCCCTTGGAAGGATACGGTTGCACCGAATGTTCTCCCGCGGTGGCTGTAAATACGCACGATTTTCGCGCCGCTTTTTTCCGCCAGGTTGGAGCAAAACGCGACACGATTGGCCATCCGCTTCCAGGGATGGGAGTCCGAATCGTGGACCCGGAAACGCGCCAGCTTCTCTCCGCCAATCAACCGGGCTTGCTCTTTGTCCGCGGCCCCAACGTCATGCAAGGCTACTTGAACCGCCCCGAAAAGACCGCTGAGGTTCTGATCGATGGCTGGTACAACACCGGAGACATGGCGGCGATGGATGAAGACGGGTTCCTCCGCGTCACGGACCGCTTGAGCCGCTTCAGCAAAATCGGCGGCGAGATGGTCCCCCACATCAAAATCGAAGACAAGCTCCACGAGCTGGCCGAGTCCACTGAGCAGGTCTTTGCCGTTACCTCCATTCCCGACGAAAGAAAGGGCGAGCGCCTCATCGTGCTTCACACGCTGCCCGAGGAAAGTCTGCGCGAATGCCTCGATCGTCTTGCAAAGAGCGATCTTCCTGCCCTCTGGAAACTTCGGCCCGACCAGTTTCTCCACATTCAGAATCTGCCCTATCTGGGCACCGGCAAGCTCGACCTGCGGCGCCTGCGCGAACTGGCGCTGGAAATGGCGCATCAAGATTGAATTTACTCGCAAAGCGCCGCTGAAATCGGTAACGTTGCAGCGGAATTCCGCGAGTCTTGACACCGGCGGATCCTTCGATAATGAATCCGGAAAATTCGCTTCCACGGCGCAACTTGGCTCGCCGTCTGATCGTCACCGCCCTGGTGCTCGGCGTCTGGTTCTGGACGCAGTCGCTCATCGGCACCCGCTCACTGCCGGCTACCGGCATCGGCGATGCGATTCACCAGTGGACCGCTCCGCTCAATTCCTATTTCTACGAAAACCTCCGAGCTGCGAACGCTCTTCTGATCGTCAGTTCCGCTCTGATTGATGCCCTGGGTCTCTTCCTGCTCGGAACCTGGCTCGTTGGCCGCAGCGTACGGCCCTTCCTCGGGCTTGTGCTTCTGCTGAGCCTGCGCCAAATCATGCAGATCATCTGCTCGCTTCCGGCTCCGCCGCACATGGTCTGGCACTATCCCGGCTTCCCTTCTCTGCTCGTCACCTACGGCGTCGCCAATGACTACTTCTTCTCGGGGCACACCGCCATCGCCGTCTTCGCCGCGACGCAGCTGGCGCGATTCGAACGGCGATGGCTGACGGTGCTCGGCATCGGGGTGGTGCTCTTTGAAATCGCCACGGTCCTCG
>Ga0307479_10002638_pt1 | contig 16287 bp, 13 predicted proteins | sample atmos_gasesECM4C_FD_203743 | JGI IMG/M metagenome (GOLD analysis project Ga0307479, IMG submission 203743) | Hardwood forest soil microbial communities from Morgan-Monroe State Forest, Indiana, United States - atmos_gasesECM4C_515 | ecosystem: Environmental > Terrestrial > Soil > Temperate... | reverse complement strand
TCGGACCGCGACGTAACGTCAACTAGACCTTCCCGAGGGGTGGGAGGGGCGCATCCCCGGCGTCGCCGACCAGCGGCGTCAACCAGACCAGGATTTCAGGACGGCAGGATCGGCAGCAGGGTCTTCCCGGGCGCCGGCCGCGGCTCGCGCGGCGACCGCGCCTCGTTGCCCTGCCGCGCCTCGAGCGCCAGCTCCATGCGGCTGCGGGCCGCGGGATAGAGCTGCAGCGGATCGCCGCTCGCGGTGGCGGCGTGGCCCGGGCAGAAGTTGAGCAGCGCGCCGGCTTCGCCGTAGCCGTCCACCATCGTCTTCGCCGCCGTGGTCGCCGCGCGCACGTCGGCGAGCCCGGACGAGCTCGCCCAGATGTCGCGGATCGAACGCTCGTGCAGGTTGCCGACCGGCCGCCGCCACGCCACGCAGGGATAGACGTTGCCGTAGGGATCGACGGCGATGCCCGACGAGCCGGCGCCGCAATGCTTCTCCGCCGCGGCGGGCGCGAGGCCGTCGTCTGCCAGCCGCATCACCTCGACCCGGCGGCCGGCGGCAGCGGCGCCGGCAGGCGCGGCGGGATCTGGAGACGCCGCGGCCACGGCAGCCCGCGCCGCCGCCGCCCGCTCCGCCAGCAGCTCGAAGAGCCGCCGCACGCCCGCGCGCGAGGGGGAGATCGACTGCGGCTCGCGGTCGCCGTCGTCGCGCGGCGTCACCTCGGGATCGATCTGCAGCGGCAGCTCGAGCGCCTCGGCGAGCGCCATCATCGCCTCGACCTCGTGCTCGTTCCAGGCGGTCAAGGTGCTGTTGAGCTTGACGCGCAGCCCCAGGCGGCGCATCTCGCCGAGGTTCGCCCGCAGCCGCTCGAAGCTTCCCGGCTCGCGCGTCTGGCGGTCGTGGACCGCGGCGGTGGCGCCGTGCAGGCTGACCTCGATGAGGAAGGGATCGATCTCGTCGCGGATGCGGCGCGCCATCGTGCCGCGCAGGGCGTGGCCGTTGGACTTGATGCGCACCACGAAGCCGAGCTCGCGCGCGCGCGCGCCGAGCCGCAGGAAATCGGGGTGGGCGAGCGGCTCGCCGCCGGTGAGCGTCAGGTTCAGCACCTCGAGGTCGCGCAGGTCGGCGAAGAACGCGCAGTACTGCTCCCAGGTCAAGGGCCGCCCGCGCAGCGACAGGTCGTTGTAGCAGAAGAAGCAATCGAGGTTGCAGCGATAGGTCAGCTCGACGAGCACCGAGAACAGGCGGTTGTCGCTCCACGTCCGCAGCAGCAGGCGCTCGAAGCTCATCCGCCGCCTCCGGCCGTGCCGGCCCGCCGGAGTGCCGGGGCCCGCTCGGCCGCCGCCGGCTCGAGCAGCCCCTGCTCGACCAGCTCGGCCGCGAAGGCGAGCACGTCGGCGGTGAGCTGCCCGCGATCGACGTCGAACTCGCCTAGCAGGGCGTCGATCCAGCGGGCGATCGAGGCGGCGCCGTCGGCCAGCGTCAGGATGCGCGTGGCGACCTCGTTGAGCACCAGCACCTCGCCGGCGCCCTGGCGGACGACCACCCCTTCCTCGTCGATGACGCGGAAGCGCACGTCCGCCCGCCGCCTCAACACGCTGCCCACTCGGATCTGGCTCATTTTTCATCGAGTATAGACCAGAAGCCGCCGCCCAACGAGAACCGCAGGGTGAAGGCGCGCGGCGCGGCGGCGGCCGCCAGGGCGAACAGCACGTGCTCCAACCGGTCGCGGCGATAGGGGTCCACGTTGACGAAGGGCGCGCAGGCGAGCAGGCAGGCGAGCGCCTCGGCGCGCGACAGCGGCGCGAGCGCGTCGACGCTGTCCTGTTCGAGGCGCAGCAGGGCGCCGAGCGGCACCGGCAGGCGCGCCGCGCGCCGTTCCCCCAGGTCGCCGGTGAAGGGCAGCTTGAGCACGGCGCAGCCGGCGGCATGCGGCAGGAGGGCGTTCAGGTCGTCGCTCAGCACCTCGGCTCCCTGCGCCTGGCTGAACCGCGCCACCGTGGTCTTGCCGGCGCCCGACCGGCCCAGGAAGAGGAAGGCCGCGCCATGCCGGACCACCCCGGCGCTGTGCAGCACCGCGCCCCCGAGCTCGAGCAGGCGATAGGAGACCAGCACGCGCAGGAAGTTCTCGAACACGCCGGGGAAACGCGCGCCGCCGTCCTCGGGGGTCCACAGCGCGCCGCTCAGCTCCACGCCGCCCAGCTCCGCGCCGCCCAGGCGCCAGTCGAGGCGCGCCGCGAGGCCGAGGCCGGCCAGCCGCACCGCCGCCGGCGACCAGTCGAAATCCAGGCCGTACTCCCAGCCGCGGACGTCGACCGGCAGGAAGTCGCCGGCGGTGCAGCGCAGCAGGCGGCAGGTGACCGGCGCGCCGGCCGCCGCGGTGGCGGGGGCGGCGGGGGCGCCGGCGGCTGGGGCGCCGGCGGCGGGGAGCAGGGAGCCCGGGAAGGTCGCCCGCACCCCCGCCTCCTGGGCGGCGGACAGGCCGAGCACGCGGTACGGGCCCCCGGGCAGCTCGAGCGCGAGCTCGCGCTCGCCCCAGGGCTCGCCCGCCGGACGCTCGGAGAAGCGCTCGGGCTGACGCAGGAACCTGGCGCCGAAGCTCATCCGGGGGGAACGGGACCCGCGGCCGCCGTGCCCTCCGCATCGCCTTGGCGCAGGCGGCGGCGCGCGGCCCGCAGCGCCAGGGCGAGCCACGCGAGCACTGCCCGCCCGCGCTCCGCCAGGCTCGGCCGCAGCAAGGCGCGGCCGAGCAGCCGGGCGGGGGCGAGCGGCGGGTCGGGGAGGTCGGCGCGGTCGCCCCGCGTCACGCAGGCCAGCCGCCCCGCGAGCAGGCGGTAGCCGAGCAGGCGGTGCACCGCCAGGCGGCCCTGGGGCGTGTGGAAGGCGACCACGTCACCCGGCCAGTAGCGGCGGGCCGGCGCGACCGTAACCCGGTCGCCGTCGCGCAGGCGCGGCGCCATGCAGTCGCCGCGCACCGTCACCGCCAGCGGCCGCTCGCGCGCCAGCTCGCGCAGGGCCGCGGCGACCCGGCGGGCGGCCATCGTGGGAGCTTCTGGCGAGGTGATCGGGGTCATGGCGCGGTGCGGCCGGCGGCGCCGCGAGCGGACCGGTCCTCGGTCGCGAGGCAGATGCTCGATGGTACCACGCGCGGTCAGGGCATCCCGGCGGGGACCGACCAGCGCATCCAGGGGTTGAGGCGCAGGGCGATCCGGTAGTTGCGGCGCGCCTCCTCGACCTGGCCGGCGGCGAGCAGCGCGTCGCCGAGATGCAGGTAGATCTCCGGGTGCGGCTCGAGGGCGGCAGCGCGGTGATACGAGGCGATGGCCTCCTCGGGCAGCCGCGCCAGCAGGAAGAGCGAGCCACGCGACAGCGGCACGTCGACCGCGACCGGGTCGGCCTCGCCGGCGCGCCGCAGCGCCTCGAGCTCGACCGGCAGCACCCGCGCGATCAGCTCCTGTCCCGCGCTCGCGGCGGCCAGGGAGACCGACTGCACCTCGTTGGTCAGGCGGCTGGCGAGCATCCGGTCGCGCAGGCGGAGGCTCTGCCAGCCGAGCGCGGCCAGCAGCAGCGCGAGCAGCGGCCAGACCAGGACGCGCCCCTTCATGCCGCGGCCTCCGCGGTGGCTGGCCGCAGCACCCAGGCGAGGAAGAGCAGCGCCGGGAAGGCCACCAGCGCGCCGCGGAAGGGGAAGTCGACGAGACAGAGCATGCCGAAAGCGACCAGCCCCGCGGCCGCGAAGGCGCGGTCGGCGCGCCCGCCGGGCTCGCCGCCCTGCGGCCGGCCATCGCCGCCGTCGACCGGATGCGCGCCGCGGGCGGCGCGTGGCGCCTGCGCGCCGCGGGCGCGTGCCGCCAGCACCACCACCGCCAGCCCCCACGCCAGGGCGAGCAGGCCGGGCACTCCCAGGTCGGCGCCGACCTCGAGCGCCTCGTCGTGCGCGTTGGCGAAGTTCTGCTGCTCGCCCGAGACGAAGGCGACACCGCGATCGAGGAGGGCGAGCTTGGCCGGGACGAACTCGGCGCGGTACGCCCCCTGGCCGACGCCGGTCCAGGGGTGCTCGCCCAGCATCCAGAGCGCCGTCCGCCAGCCGTCGAGGCGCCCGGTCAACACGACGTTCCAGTGGCCTTGCCGCGCCTGGCTCACCTTCTCGACCATCCTCGCGCGCAGCGCCGGCACCCCGGCAACGGCGGCGGCCACCAGGACGGCGAGGACGCCGGCGACGGCGGCCAGCCGCCGCACCCCGAGGGCCTCCTTGTACCGCGCGCCGGCCCAGAGCGTGACGCTGCCCAGGATCAGGGCGGCGAGCGCGGCGACGGTCTGGGTGACCGCCAGGGCGTAGGCGTAGAGGACGAGCGCGGCCACCAGCCAGCCCCACCGGTGCCCGCGGCCGCTCGCGGCGCGACCGGCGGCCGCCAGCGGGCCAGGCGCCGGCCGCGGGGCGCCGGCGCCGCGGGCCAGGCGCCACTGCGCGAACAGGCAGGGCAGCACCAGGAAGGCGGCGAGGTCGCCGGGGTTGCCGGCGGTGGAGGTGATGGCGAGCCGCGCCGCGCCGTGGACGCCGACCACCGCCAGCGGCCGCAGGCCATGGAACTGCAGGATGCCGAGGGCGGCCATGGCGGCGGCTGGCCACAGCAGGCCGCCGAGCAGGCGCTCGAGCCGCGCGGCCGGCAGCGCCGCGCTCCAGCCCACCAGGCAGGCGGCGCCGATCCACAGGTCGGTCAACCCCTCCCGGACGTGCAGCGGGTGGACGGAGGTCGCCAGCCCGGCCGTGGCGACGGCGGCGAGCGGCAGCGCGGCGCGGACCGCCGGCAGCCGCCACAGGTCGCGCCAGCGCACCGTCTCGACACGCCGCAGCGCCCAGGCCAGCGGCACCAGCGAGGCGAGAGCCAGCCACTCGGCCAGCAGCAGCTTGGGCAGCCGGAAGCAGTCCTTCGCAGAGGGCGCGATGTAGAGCGGCGTCACCAGCACCAGCAGCCAGAGCAGCGGCATGGCCAGTCTTTCGGCGAGGGTCGAGGTGCCGACCACCGCCTTGGCCGCCGCGGCGGCCGCCGCGGCAGGCGCGCGGCCCGAGCGGGGGCCGCGGGCCGAGGCGGGGCGGGCGGGGGCGGGGCGCGCGGCGCCGCCTGCGGAGGGGATGCCACGGGCAGGGCTGCTGCGGGAAGGGGCGCCGCTCAAAGGGGTGCGTCGCGTCACGGCGCCGGAAGTATACGCCTCCGGGGGACCCCCTCCGGGCCGCGGGGCGCCGCTTAGTGGGGTTGCGGGCGGCGGCGCAGGCGCCAGGCATGCAGGCCGGCGCGGCCGAGCCGGGCGAGGAGGTCGAGCGGGCGCCCCAGCCGGCGGCCGAGGTAGCCGAGGCGGCGGCGGGGCGGGCCGTAGAGGGCGTCCACCTGGGCGCGGCTGAGCCAGACCGTCCCGGCGACGGCGCGGGCCAGGCGGACGGCCTGCGGCGCGTCGCTCGGCTGGCGCCGCAACGGCGCGAGGCGCAGCGCCCGCTCGTAGGCCGGATCGAGGAGCCCGGCCAGGACGTGCCGCAGCAGCACCGCCTCGCCCTCCCGCGACGCCTCCCAGCCGCCCAGGTCGTCGCCCGCCGCGAGCGCCGCGCAGAGCCGCCGCGCCGCCTCCACCTCGGCCGCCGCGAGATCGCGCGCGGTCCACAGCGCCGCGCTCGCGGCGAGCGCCGCGCCGTCGGGGCCGCCGAAGCCGAGGTCCACGAGGTCGCCGAGCATTCTGAGCAGCGAGTTGGCGTGCGGCGTCCAGCCGTGCTGCGCGATGCCGTGCACCAGCGCGTGGCTGGCGGCGACCGCCGGCAGCGGCGCCGCGGCGCGGCCGGGAAGCGCCGTCAGGGGCCGCAGCAGGCCGGCGCGCTCGAGGTCGCCGGCCGTCGCCGAGCGCCTGCCCGCGACCCGCACGCCGAGCACCATGCGGTGCACCTCGACGACGCCGTCAGGGCCCTCCATGGCGGCGAGCTGATGCTCGTAGGACGGCAGCTGCGCGGCGCGGAAGCCGGCCCCGGCCAGCGCCCGCTGCAGCTCGGCGGCGCGTCCGGCGGGGGCCAGGACGTCGACGTCGCAGGCCGTGCGCCCGCCGGGCGCGAGCGCGCCGGTGAGCTCGAGCGCGGCGAACTTGAGGAAGACCAGCGGCAGCCCGAGCGGCGCCGCGACCGCGGCGACCCGCTCGGCCAGGGCGACGAGCCGGAGGCCGCCGCCGGCGGCGACCGCCTGGTCGCGCACGAAGCCTTCCGCCGCCTCGTCGCCCAGCTCCGCCGCCAGCCGCGCGCGGCCGTGGCGGGCGGCCACCCGGCAGGCGATCTCGAAGCGGCGGCAAAGCCCCAGCGCCTCGCCCGGATCGACCGCGGCCGGCGGCGGCGCCGCCACCACCGGCCCGAAGGCGCGCAGGAGCATCCAGCGGACGGCGGGCGCCAGCGCGAGCGGCGGCGGGCGGAAGCGGACGGCGCGGGGCGCCATCTTGCGAGCATAACGCGAGCCCGAGCCGAGCATCGATCGGCGGCACGGCGGCGCGCGCGCAAGGCCGCCCGCGGCGGCGCGGCGATCATCCGCTATCATCCCTGGCATGCCGCAACCGGCGCCGGCCGTCTCCTCCGCCGCCGGGCGCCCGCCCGGGCCCGCGCGGCGGCCGCTCCACGCCGCCGTGCGTGCCGCCGTCGCCGCCGCGGCGCTCGCCCTGGCGGTGGTGCCGATCCTGGACCTGCGCGCGCTCGCCGCCCGGCAGGCGCAAATGACCGCCTGGCTCACCCAGGGCGGCGTGGCACTGCCCCGCGAGATGGAGTACGAGCCCGACCCCGGGCGGGTCGAGCTGCGGGCGGCGCGCGCCGCGCTCGCCGCCGAGCTCGATCCGGTCCGCCACGCGGACCTGCCGCCTGCCGAAGAGTCCCGCCAGCGCGCCGCCGGCGCCGCGCGCATGGCGGAGACGGCCCGCCTGGCCGGCGCCGCCTTCGCCGAGCGGCCGGCCGCCTGGGAGGCGACGATGGTCCTGGGGACCGCCACCTACCTGTCGTGGTCGCAGTCCAACGACGCCCGCCTGTTCACCGCCGCGCCGGCCTGGGAAGAGCCGCTCGAGACGGCGATCGCCCTGGCGCCGGGCCGCGACGACGCCGCCCGCCTGCTCGCCAGCGCCTACCTCGAGCTCTGGCCCGCGCTCTCGCCCGCCAAGCGCGAGCGCGCGCGGCAGCTGCTCGCCGGCGTCTTCACCGACCCGCCGGTGTTCGCCGCGCTGATCGGCCCCTGGCTGGCCACGGCGGCGAGCCGCGAGGAGGCCTTCGCCGTGATGCCGCGGGCGCCCGAGGCCTGGGCCAAGCTGCAGCAGATCTACGCGCAACAGGCCGACTGGCAGGGCTTCTGCGCGGCGCGCGACCGCTGGGATCTGGCCCTGCAGGAGCAGCTGACCAAACGCCTGGCAGAGGCCGAGGAGCGCCGCGCCGCGAGCGACGCCCGCGCCCTGTTCCTCGAGGTCGCCGCCGAGGCCCGCCCAGGCAGGCGGTACCTCGGCTTGCTCACCCGCGCGCTGGAGTCCTGCCCGCCCGGCTCGGTCGATCGCCACACCGCCGAGCGCCTCTCCCGGCACCTCGTCTGGAGCCTCGAGCGCTGCCGCCTGGACCGCTGCCCGCTGCCGCCGCGCGCCATGCGCCGCCTGGCCGGCTTCTGCCGCGACCTGGACCCGCGTCTCGACGCCATGGCGGCGCTGGTCACCGGCGATCTGCCGCGGGCCGAGGTGCTGGAGCGGACCTACGCGACCGCCTGGAGCGAGGAGTGGGCCGCCTATCGGCTGCTCAAGGCGAGGCTGCTGACCGAGCGCCCCGATCGCGGCAAGGGACCGGAGGTCGCGGCGGCGCTCTCCGAGGTCCCCCGGTCCTGGTCCCAGCGTCCCAGCTACTGGCTGGCGCGTGCCGCGGCGGCGCGAGCGGCGGAGGACGTGGCCGCCGAGAGCGCGGCGGCGCGCGAGCTGGCGCGCCTCGCCGCGCGCGACTGGCCGGCGACCGCCTGGCACTTCCACGGCGGCGTGCCACGGCTCGAGCTGCTGGCCGCGGCCGAAGCACCCGGGCTGACCGTGACCATCGACGAGGCACCGCCGCGCGGGGCGGCGGTGGAGGTACGTCTCGACGAGTCGATCCTAGGGACCTTTCCCGCCTTCGCGCGGACGCCGCTTGCGCTTGGCGCCCCGGTGGCGCCGGGCCTTCACCTGCTCGAGATCGAGGCGGTGGCCGGCGGCGCCGTGCTCCCCGGCGCCGTCCGCCTCGCCCGCGCGGACGTCGACGGGGCCCCCGGCAGGACCGCCTCCGAGGCCAGGACCGGCGCTGCCGCCGCCGCTGCCGGCGACGAGCCGCGCTGACGAGGCGGCGCCGGCCACCACCGCCAGGGTGAGCGCGTTCGCCGGCAAGGTCAAGCCGAAGTCGAAGCACTCATGCACACCGACCGCCGCCAGGGCGCCCAGGGCGGCAAGTCCGGCCGCCCGGTCCTCGGACCGCCGTCCGCGACGCAGCACCGCCACCAGGCGTAGCACCAGCGCCCCCAGCCCGCCAGCCACCAGCAGGGTGCCGGCCAGCCCGGTCGTTGCCAGCAGCTCGAGCGGGTCGCTGTGAGCATGCCACCAGCTGCCGTCCAGGTTTGCAGGCTGCACGAGGGTGAAGGCGTCATGAAACGTACCGAGACCCGTGCCGGCGATCGGGAAGCTCTTCCACAGCGCCAGCGTCGCCGACCATGCCTGCCGCCGCGCCCCCAGGCTGACGTCGAACGGGGTGGAGGCGAGCATGCGCGCGGGCCCCGCTTGCAGGCCCAAGGCGATGGCCGTCGCGATCCCGGCGATGCCGGCTGCCGCCCCCAGCATCGCCGGCGCCCAGCGCCGCTGCACCGTCGCCAGTAGCACTCCTTGGGCCAGGATGCCCGCCAGCGCCGCGAGCAACCCACCGCGCGAGGCGGTGAAGGTGAGCCCGGCAAAGAGGGTCAGCCAGACGAGGGCGGGCGGCGCGAGCGACAGCACCCGCCGGTCGAGCGCCAGCTGGGCGCGGGCGCGCCGCATCGCCCACCAGCCCCAGGCGAAGACCAGCGCCAGGGCAATCTCCAGGTAGACCGCGAGGTGGTTGGGGTTGAAGAAGGTGCCGCGCAGCCGCGAGGCGGCGATCGGCACCTCGACGCCCCACAACGTGCGTTCGCCGGCGTTGGCGTTGCGGGCGCCGAAGAAGATCTGCACCAGGGAGGCGGCCACCACCGCGCCTCCCAGCCACCGCCGCCGGTGCCGCCGGCGGCCGGCGACGACACCGGCGAGCAGGCAGGCCGCCACCGCGGCCCAGGTGAGGGCTGCGGTGCGGGAGGCGCTGGGGGAGACGCTGAGTCGCGCCGGTCCGGCGGCCGCAGCGCCGAGCAACGCCGCGGCCTGATCGTGCAAGCGGACGTGCCCGGGCGAGAGGAACGTAACCAGCGCTACCGGCCAGGGGAGTGCCTGCAGCCATCCCAGCAACGCAACGGCGGCCAGCGCGAAGGCCGGCAGCGCCGCCGGCCGCAGATCGGCGGGGCGGTCGATCGCCGCCATGGCCAGGGCCAGGGAGCAGAAAGCGAGGGCCTGCAAGCTGGCCTCGGCCCAGCTGGTGACACCGCCGAAGGGGAGCGGCGCCCAGAGCAGGAGAGCGGCGAGCAGGGCGGTGAGCGCCGCGCCGGAATGACGTATCATGGCGCCGCCCTTCCCCGGAACCTGGATCGAACCTCGAGCCTTCCTGGAGACGACATGCGACTGCTCGCCCGGACCATCAGCGGAGTCCTCCTGTTTCTCGTCGCCGCGGGAGCGGAAGCGCAATTCGCGCAGTATACGACCCCTGGCGGCCCCGACAGCCGCCCCATCGACCGCAAGGGGCAGCTCCGGAAACAGGTAGCCAGCGCACGCTTACGCCTTGGTCCGCTGCGCGTCGCTCCCACCTTCGGGCTCAAAGACGTCGAATACGTCAAGAACCTGCTCGGCGCGGCCGCCGCCGGCGGCAGGCCCACCGATTTCACCGCCACGGTCAGCGCCGGTGCGCGCGCGTATCTGCCTACCGGTCCGGCGGTGACCTGGACGGCGTACGCGCTGCCGCAGTACGTCTGGTGGGCCCGGGAGACCGGGCTGCGCCGCCTGGATGGGCTCTACGGCCTCGGCTTCGACGGTTTCTGGAACCGGCTGACGGTGTCGGCGGCGGCGGGCAGCGACGCACAGCAACAGATCCTCACCCCCGAGGTGCCCCGCCAGACGAGCGCGCGCACCGACCACGCCGGGGGCGTCGCCGAGTTGAGTCTTTCGGGCAGGTTCTCGACCTTCGTGTCGGGGACGGTGTCGCGTTACCGCAACCTCGGCAATCCCGCGCTCGACCCGCTGGCCAACGTGCTGTCGGAGCTGGACCGCGAGGAGGCGGTGGCGCGAGCCGGCGTGCGCTGGCGCCCCCGGGGATGGCTGGTAGGCCTCGGCGCCGAGTACTCGGACGTCAAGTTCATCGATCGCAGGCCCGGCGCCATCGACGCGTCGAACTCCGGCACGGCGCCGGTGCTCGAGCTCGCGCGTGACGGCGGCCGGCTCTTCTTCCAGGCCGACGTCGTCCAGCGCTCGCTGACGGCCAGGCAAGGGTCCAGCTTCGTCAAGTTCGACAAGACGACGGGCCACGCCTCGGTGTCCTACGAGATCGCCCACGGCACCGAGATCTGGGTCTATGCCAACCGCAACCTGGTCTATTCGCTGGCCACCGGCTTCTCCTACTTCACGGACTCCCGGCAGGGAGCGGCCTTTCATCTCAAGCTCGGGCGGAGGGCGTCCGCCAACCTCTTTGCCGAGGTCGGCCAGCTGGACTACACTGCTGCCGCGGCGGGGACGCCCCATCGCCGGGATGACCTCACTGCCTTTGGTGGAGCGCTCAACTACGGAGTCCTACGCAGCGTCGTGATCAGCCTGCAGGGATCGCGTACCCGATTTACCTCGAATTTCCCGGGCGCCGGCCGCGAGCTGACCATCCTCGGCCTGACCGCGACGTTCACCGCGGGCCAGCCGTGAGCCCCGGGGTTGCACTGCCGCCGAAACGCGCCAAATGCTGGACCGCAGCCGCCCCACTGCGGTATACTCCCGCCGGGATAACAATCGTGCAGTGAATAAGATAGACGCTTTTGCATCCGTCTGTTTGGCGGTCTTCGCGGTAGGGTTGGCCGGCACCGCGCAGCCGGCCGTGGCCGACGCCTACCGCATCGGCGCGCGCGACCTGCTCGACATTCGCGTCTTCGAGATGCCGGAGCTCAATCCTGTGCAGGTGCGGGTCTCCGAGGACGGCACGATCAGCCTGCCGCCGATGGGCCAGGTGGCGCTCTCGGGGCAGACCGAGGCGGAAGCCGCGCAGACCTTGAAGACGCTGCTCGAGTCGAAGTATGCCCAGCGCGCCACGGTCGAGGTCAAGGTACAGGAGTTCCGCTCACACCCCATCACGGTGATCGGCGCCGTCAGGACACCGGGTCCCCTGACTTTCTCCGGGCGCTGGACCTTGCTCGAAGCGCTGACCTCGGCAGGCGGCGTTGCCGAGAACCACGGCAGCAGCCTCTACGTCTTGCGGCGCTCCGCGAACGGTCTCTACGATCAGGTGGCGATCGATCTCGCCGACCTGCTGGAGCGCGCCAACCCGCGGGTGAACATCCCCTTGCTGGCCAATGACCTCATCAACGTGCCCCTCGCCGTCGATGTGACCATCTATTGCCTGGGTGAGATCAGCCACCCGGGCGCGGTGTCTTTCAAGAGCACCGAGCGGATCACGCTGATCGCCGCCATCGCGCGCGCCGGCGGCCTGACCGACCGCGCGTCGAAGACGATCCACATCAAACGTGCCAGTGCGCCGGCCGGGACGCCGGAGGTGACGGCGGACTACAAGCGCATCCTGGCCGGCAAGGACCCCGACGTCGAGCTCTACCAGGGAGACGTCGTCGTAGTGAAGGAATCATTCTTTTGAAAAACAGACTGCCGCAGATCGCTGCTGACGAGGCCGAGCTCCTCGCGCCGGAACCGGAATCCGACTTCAACGTGGCCGAGTACCTGGCCATGGTGCGGCGCCACTGGAAGCTGGTCGCGGCCACCTGCATCACGACCGTGGCGGCCGGCGCCATCCACCATGCGATCACGCCCAAGGCCTACATGGCGACGGCGACGATCCAGATCGAGCGTCGCACCCTGGCGCCGACCCTCACCAGTCAGGCGCCCTGGCTCGAGAGTTATTTCGACGCCGAGTACTATCCCACGCAATACCGGCTGCTCGAGAGCCGCGGGCTGGCGGAGCGGGTGGTCAAGCGGCTCGATCTCGCGACGGATCCGGCTTTCAACCCGCACCGGGCCACGCCGCGGGACGCGGCGCAAGGCGCCACCGCCGACGACGACCAGGCGATGCTGGGTGTCCTGGCAGAGCAGCTGCGCGGCGGCCTCGGCGTCGAGGCGGTGCACAACACGCAGCTCGTCGAGATCTCCTACCGAGCCTCCTCCCCGGTCTTCGCGGCCAGGGCCGCCAACGGCTTCGCCGATGCCTTCATCGACATGGGGATCGAGTATCGCTTCACCAGCGCCGGCAAGACCTCTTCGTTTCTCGGCTCGCAGATAGAGGCCCTGAAGAAGGAGCTCGACGACAAGGAGGCCAAGCTGCAGGCGTTCAGCCGTCGCACCGATATCGTGTCCATGGAGCCCGGCTCCAACGTGACGCTGCAGCGTCTGCAATCGCTGAACACGAGCTACATGGAAGCGAAGAACGTGCGCATCGACAAGGAGGCGGCCTACCAGCAGTCGCTGACCGCACCTCAGGAGACCATCGCCGACACCTTGCAACCTGGCGTGGTCGGCAGCATGCGCTCCGAGCTGATGAAGCTCGAGAGAGACTACGAGACGCGGCTCAAGACCTACAAGCCGGACTGGCCGGCCATGCTGACGCTGAAGGCCGAGATCGAGAAGAACAAGCAGCACCTGGCAAGCGTGGTCGCGGAAATGGTCGACACGGCGCGCAAGAGCTCCCGCGCCGCCTACGAGACCGCGCGCAGCCAGGAGCAGAAGCTCGAGGCGGAGATCAACAAAGAGAAGTCGCAGGCCATGGACCAGAGCTCTCAGGCGGTGGAATACCAGAACCTGATCATAGAGATCAAGACGCGGCGGGACCTGCTCGACGAGCTGATGAAGAAGCAGTCCGAGAACGATGTCCAGGCTCGCTTGCAAGACACGCGGGACTCGAACGTCCACATCGTCGACCGCGCGCTCGTTCCCGGCGGTCCGTTCTATCCGTCGCTGCGCAAGGACATCTCGTATGGCCTGCTCTTCGGTTTGCTGCTCGGCGTCGGCGCCTCCTTGCTCATCGAGTTCCTGGACCGCACCATCAAGACGGCGGAGGAAGTCGAGCGGCGACTGGGCCTGCCTACGCTCGCGGTGATCCAGGACATCTACGAGGCCGGCAAGGCCTACGGCTACGGCGGGCGCTATGGGTACGGGTATGGCTACGGATATGGCGCCGAGCCGCAGCCGGTGGCGCGGGTGCGGGCCGCGCGCGGCGCCCAGGAAGAGGCGGCCTCGGCTGGCTCCGCCACGCCTGGACGGCCCGGAGGATGGCTGGAACGAAAGAAGGGGAACGGCAGCGCGCCGATGCAGATCGAGCTGGTGCCGCACGAGCTGCCGCGCACGCAGATCTCCGAGGCCTATCGCTCGCTGCGCACCGCATTGCTGCTGTCGAGCGCCCGCGAGCTCAAGGTGGTCGCGGTGACCTCGGCGGCGGCCGGCGAAGGCAAGACGGCGACCGCCACCAACCTCGCCATCGTGCTCGCTCAGCTCGGCCGGCCGGTGCTGATCGTCGACGCCGACCTGCGCAAGCCTCGCCTCCACCAGGTGTTCAAGATTTCCAACCAGGCCGGCCTGGTGAGCCACCTGACGTCGAACGTGGACGCCGACGACATCGTGCACGCCTCGAGCATCCCGAATCTCTGGATCACACCCTCGGGTCCGATCGCCCCCAATCCCTCGGAGCTGCTCTCGTCAGACCGCATGTACGACTGGCTGCGCACCGTGCGCACGCGCTTCGAATACGTCATCGTCGATACGCCGCCGGCGCTGGCGGTCACCGACGCGACCATCGTCGGCGTCATCGCCGACGGCGTGGTGCTGACGTTGCGTAGCGGCAAGGTGACCCGCGAGGAGGCGCGCCTCTGCAGGGACCGCTTGCGCCAGGCGGACGTGCGCATTCTCGGCGCGGTGCTCAACCGGTATCGTTCGACGCACTCGGGGCTCGGCAAGCGGTATCGCGCCTACGAGACCTACGTCGCGACCGAGAAGCCCGCCGCGCCCCAGGCCGGGTCCGCCGCCTGAACCCCGCTGCTCTTCTGGTCGTCGCATGATCGATCTGCACTGCCACATCCTGCCGGGCATCGACGACGGCCCGCAGAGCCTGGAGCAGGCGGTGGAAATGTGCCGCCTGGCCGCCGCGCGGGGCTGCGAGGCGGTGGTCGCGACCCCCCACCAGCGCAAGGGTGACTGGTGGAACTGCGAGCGTGCGACCCTCGCGGCCCTGCGCCAGAAGGTGCAGGACGCAGCCGGCCCGGTGCCGCGCCTCCTCGCCGGCGGCGAGATCCGCGTCGACCGGCACCTCCTCGCCGAGATGATGGATTGGCGGGAGGACGCCGCACAGGGCCCCCTGGCGCTCGCCGGCTCGCGCTACCTGCTGCTCGAGTTCGGTCCGGAGGCCGGCTTGCCGGAGGCCGCCGACCTGGTCCACGAGCTGGTCGTCGCCGGCTGGCACCCGGTGCTGGCGCATCCCGAGTTCATCCACTGGATGGGCGCCGAGCCGGCGACCGTCGCGGAGCTGGTGTCGCTGGGCGCCCTGGCGCAGGTGACGGCGATGAGCTTGACCGGCGACTTCGGCCGCCGCGCGCAGGCCGACGCCAGCCGCCTGGTCGAGATGGGCCTGGTCCACTTCGTGGCCAGCGACGCGCACGACCTGAGGCGTCGTCCGCCCGACCTCCGCAAGGCCTGGGACGCGATCGCCGCGCGCTGGGGCGAGGAGGCCGCGCGGGAGCTGCTCGCCGACAACCCGCGGGCGGTGGTCGCCGGCCTGCCTCTATCCTCGGCCATGGTTCGGCCCGTTCCAGCGGGCACGCCGGAGCCGGCGCTGCGCACTACCCGATGAGCTCGAGGGGCGCCGCCGCTACGGCCACGGCACTGCGTGCCGCGGCGATGGTCGCTGCCCTGACGGGCCTGGGCGCATTGGGCGGAACCACGGCGGCGCGCGCCGCCTCGGTCGATCCGTTCTACCTCGGCCTTCTGCGTGACGGAATCCAGTCCTACGATCGTGCGGATTACGCGGGCGCGGCCAAGCTGCTGCGCCTGGCCTGCTTCGGCATGCTCGACGAACCGTCCCAGCTCGCCGGCTGCCTGACCCGTCTCGCGCTCGCCCAGGGCGCCGCCGGCAATACCGAGGCCTTCCGCGAGACGTTCCGCAGGATCATCGAAGTGGAGGACCGGTTCGGCGTTTACGGCAAGGCCGATCTGCCGCTCGAGGTGCGCACCGCCTTCGAGCAGCGGGCGCTGGCCGTCGTCCCCACCAGCACCCTCGAGGCGATCCCTGCCTTCCGGGCGTTGCTCAACCGCAAGCTCGAGATCCAGATCGCCGCGCTCCCGGCACGGGAGCGGCGGCACCAGCTCGAGGAGCGGCTCGCCAAGGAGCCACGGAACGTCGCCTGGAACGCGCTGCTCGCCGAGCTCGACGTCGAGGAGGGAAAGACCGCGCCGGCGGTCACCCGCGCCGAGGCCGCGGTGGCGCTCGCGCCCCAGGATCCGCGGGCGCTCTGCGTGCGCGGGCTGGCGCGGGCGGCCGCGAACCGATGCCGCGAGGCGTTCGCCGACCTCGAGGGCTGCTCCCGATGCGCAGCCGAGTTGCGCTACGCCACGGCGCTGCTTGGCTGCCGGGTGGAGCTGGCACAGTGGCGCCAGGCGGAGGAGCAGGTGCGCACGCTGCCCGCCGCCTTGCGGCAGGACCGCACTATCGCGTCGTTGATGCAAAAGGTGGCGAAGCATCCGACCGTGACCGCTACGCCGCCGCCGTCCGGCGGGGGCGGCGAGACCGTTGGCGGGAAGGCGCCGACATCGGGCGCCGCGACACAGCGAGGCGCCGCGACGCAGCGAGGCGCCGCAACGCAGCGATCCAGCAACGACCCGGCCGGCACGGCAGGCTCCACGAGCGCACCAGGTCCGGCGAGCGCAGCCGGGACGACCAGATCGACTGGCGCCGCGGCGACGCCGAGCGCAGCCGGGGTGTCAGGACCAAGAGGCGCCGCG
>Ga0307479_10002637_pt1 | contig 16295 bp, 12 predicted proteins | sample atmos_gasesECM4C_FD_203743 | JGI IMG/M metagenome (GOLD analysis project Ga0307479, IMG submission 203743) | Hardwood forest soil microbial communities from Morgan-Monroe State Forest, Indiana, United States - atmos_gasesECM4C_515 | ecosystem: Environmental > Terrestrial > Soil > Temperate... | reverse complement strand
GAGCTTCATGTAGAGAGGTGGGATGTTTTCCTGTTCGTTGAAGAACGGAATGACGATGGAATACTGGATTGGCGAATCGCTTGCCATTCTTTTCTGCAAAGGTCTTCTTTAAGTCCTGTTTAAGCTTCCTGGGCTACGAAGCCATAGTCTATCAGGCGAATCCCCAGAGAGGCGACAAGATTTCTAATTCCGGTGTCCGTCAAAATCTGCAGTTCGGTTTGACGCGAATCCTGCAGCCGGGTCGCGGTTTTCCGCAGCGCCGCATCGGCGTAGCCCGGGTGGCACATCAGCTCGGTCGTTCCGTCGGGAAGGCTTTTCACGAATTGCTCGACGCCCGCGCGCGTCAGCTCTCCGGTTTGCGCGATGCCGCAAAAATAATCGGCGGTGGAAATACCCGCGCGGTCGGCTTGTTCACGCGCATCGCGCGCCAGCAGTTTCAATCCGCGCGCCTGTACGCCTTGTTTCATAATCACGCCGGCGTGCCGTTTTGAGCCCGAGGAAAGAGCCGTGCGAAGGCTTGATGCTTCCAGCGAAACGCGAATCGCGCCGACGCCGTGCCGCTTCGCAAGCTTCAGCGCAATCTCAAAAAGCCCCGGCAGCATGTGCACATGTTTATGCCCGTCGAGGTGCGTCGGCGCAATCCCGGCGTCGCGAACTTTCTGAATCTGTGCGTCCCACTCGTTCTCCACTTCCGCCAGCAAAAGCGCGTGACGCGCGCGCCGCAAGAGCAGACTTTCGGGTCCGCCCGCAAATTCGCCGTCACTGTTTAGCAGAGTAGTAACGATTTCCCGATCTGCCGCCGGCGGACCATCGCTCAAGTTCAGATGCACCCCCACCCCCAGGCCGGGCGCGGACTTTGCGGCCTCGACGCCGCCAGCGAACGCGGCGCCGTTGGCCAGCAGGGAAGTGCTGGTCACAATCCCGTGATGGAAGGCTTCGAGGATTCCGCGGTTTATGCCGTCTGTCCATCCCAGGTCATCCGCGTTGACGATCAGATTCTTCACGACCTGTACCGCTCCCTCGTTTGCACCTGTCCGTCCGGACAGCTACTCGTTTGCGCGACCGTCCGAGTCGGTACCATTGACCGCTTTCGCCCTCAACTCTAGCATGGCGTGGTAGAGGCGAAAATGCAGGTAAAGCTGCGTGAATCCAAGCACGTTGGTTCGCGGCACCACGAGAAGAGACGTGGGCGGCGAATGAACTCCCGTGTCTCGGTGCGACTGGAGTGGGACGATGAGTCCGGTAAGCGCGTCAGCGTGGAAGCGCATACGCGGGTCGTCAACCCCTACGGGTGCATGGTCGTACTGTCACAGTCCCTCAACCTCGAGCAGCGGCTGGCCCTAACCAATTTGATCTCCAATGCCAGCAATGCCGCGATCATCGTGTGGAAGGGCAACCAGCGTCCCGACGGCTGGGAATACGGCGTCGAACTCCTCGCGCCGGAGATGGATTTCTGGGGCATGGAGCTCTGAAGCCGGTGTCAAACATCAAACCCTCTCCCTACGCGAAGCCCGGAGCGATGAGCGGGGTGCGTCCCGCCGTGACGACGCGGCAGCCTACCCCGGAAGAACGCCGCCGCGCCCAGCGTGTACTCCTGAGGATGCCGATCCTCGTGCACATCACCGGGAAGCCGAAGGCCATCGAAGGATTTACGCACACGGTGAGTGCTACCGGGGCAATGATTATTCTGCGCGAGGGACTAGGCCAAGGCACGAAGTTCACACTCGAAAATCCAAGAACGCAACAAAAGGTCGAGGTGAGTGTGGTCCGTCCACCGCAGATGAATCAGGAAGGCTCGCTGATTCCTGTCGAGTTCCTGACGCCTGCTCCGCTGTTCTGGAATATCGTCTTTCCCCCGCATCCCAACTGAAGAAAGAGGCAAGGACGTAACGAAGTAAGGATGTAAGGAAAGAGAGCGACGCGCGCGGTCTGGTTAACCATAACTGATACCCTCCCCCCTGTTTTTCATAAGTGTTCATTTTAAAGGGAGTTAAAGTCCTTTAGGATGAACACTTCTCGAAGTGTTCATTCTAAACATACTTACAGGCGTCATTATCAGACACACTCTTCTAAGTGTTGGTTCTAAACGGCTTAGACGCCTGGAGTGAGAAACCAGGAAAGAAGGCGGCCGAATAGAATCGGCTCGGACAAGGTCGAAATGTGCCGTTCCGGCAGGGCCAGAATCTCTTCGGGGTAGCCGGGGCAGCTTGGTGGGCTCCCGGCGGTTGCTCTCCGACGAGGCCAGGTTAGGAAGGATGATCATGCTCGGGACCGGGAACTCCATGGATCTCGCCAGGGTGCAGAAACCGCACCTTCGTGGGGTAGTCAAAACAGCAAAGTGGCGGCTGATAACCACAACTGATGTTAGCGCGGAAGTACCGTCTAAGTCAAGTTAAATTCGGGGCGAATTTGGAAGTGATTGAGCGAGAAGGGGATAGAAGGAAACACAGATTTTGGAGCGAGACGCCGGGAGAGAAAGCCTTTCAGGCAGGGGCGGAATGTTCCATCGACCCGCGGTACGCAGGATGACTATGGTTCGGCTGCGTTCCCTGTTGCTTTGGCATGCGGCGTACATTCCAGGTGTAGACTCCAGGCGGCGGGAATGAGGACCAAAAAAGAGCGGCCCCGAACATCGGGGCCGCTCCGTGGACCTTCCTTTTTGTTGTTAATTGACGGTGACGGTCATTGTCGCCGTAGCGGTGGTTGAACCGGACGTCCCGGTGATCGTGAGGGGAGGGGTAGTGCCCGTGATGGTGACGTTCAGTGGAAGGCTTTGCGATGCCTGGGTGCTGGAGTCGCCCAGATAATGTGCGCTAATTGCGTGGGTCCCCACTGGCAGGCTTCCATTCATGATTGTCGCTGACCCGTTGGACACGGTAACCGCAGTGCCCAAGGCCGTCGAGCCGTCAAAGAGCTGCACCTGTCCGTTCGCGGCCATTGTAGCGTTCACGGCGATCGAGAAGGAGATGTTCACGCCACTGGCGACCTTGGTGTTCGTGACTGTTATCTTCGTGGTCGTGGCGACCGGCCCGCTGCTGCCGCCGTTGCCGCCGCAACCCAGCGTGAAGCTCAGCACACACACCAGGCCAAGCCCAAAGGCGGCGCGATAGCGCTTCCGCCCCGGCAGGAAAAGTAGCAACAGCGCGGCAAAGCCCGTTCCAGCACTGAGTGTCCACCACGCGTTGCCGTCGAGGTGCTTCGCGTGCGTGTTCGCCGCCCACAGGTTCTGTGTCGCAGGCGCCGCCATCGCGGTCAGCGATGAAGACGGATTCAGCACATTTATCGGCAGCATTCCCGACATGCTGCCGGAGGCAATCGTTAATGGTGAGCAGGTTACGCCCGGCGGCAAATTGGCCGCCATTGGGCAGGTCACGGTAACCGCCCCCACAAACCCCCCGGTCTGTGTCAATGTGATCGTCGAGTTCGCTGTGGACATTGTCCCCGCTGCCGCCGGAGCGGTCATCACCGCAGGCGACGTCGCCGTCATCGTGAAGCTTCCGGTGCTTGTCACGTTGACGGTGAAACTTGCGGAGGTGGATCCGGCATAGTTGGTATCACCGCTATACATGGCCGTGATGGTCTGCGCGCCTGCGGTGCCAAAGGTGGTAGTAAGACTCGCCGAGGCGTTAGCGCCCGTGGCACCGCCTGCGACTCCGGTAACCGTCACAGGCGTGCCGATCGTGGTGCCGCCATTCATGAAGGTGATCATTCCGCCCGGCGCTGCTGCCGGCGCGAGGGCGGAAGTTTGGACAGTTGCTGTCAGAGTGGCATTTTGTCCAGCTCCCACGCTCGCCGGTCCAGCTCCAGTGGTCGTGCTGCTTGCCGGAGTGATCGAAAACGTGAGTGCGGTGGAATTGCTCGCATTGAAACTCGGGTCGCCGCTGTAGTTCGCGACGATCGAATTAGCGCCGCCACTCAAGAGGATGGGCCCCGTGAAGGCCGCACTGTCCGTACTCACCCCCACTTTGCTGGCAAGGGTGGTGGTAGCGTTGTCCACGAAGTCCACGGTTCCCGTCGCAGTCCACTTCCCCATATTTCCACTATCGGTGACGTCAGCGCGCAAAAAGGCGGTCTGCGGATAGGTCCCTGGTGCAAAGGCCGTACCGTTTTGATTGGCAAAAATACTGGCCACGGTCAAGCTCCCTTGAGGCGTGACAGTGACCGATACGGACGCCGAATCACTCGGTCCGACCACACCATCTCCCGGATAATGCGCTTTCACTGTGTACGTTCCACCGGTCAACTGGTTAGTCGTCCCAGTTATCATTGCGTTCGCACCGAGAGCAAAACCATCCACGCCTTGCCCGGTCGTCGCCGTCGAAACCAGCGAAACGGCTCCAGTGGCTGTGGTCGGCGTCACGCTAATCGTGACGGGCACCGCCGTTCCGTGTGTGATATTCACAGCTGTACCGTTATTCAGGGTTAGTGTCGTTGTGCTCGGCGTTAATGCCGCAAGACCGGTAGACCAGTTGGTTACCAGATTCTTTGCGTTCACGGATCCAAGGCCTGTTGCCAGATCGTAGCCCGCGTTGGTGCCGAATCCGCTCAATACCCCGTACTTATCGCCTGTTACGGAAGTCGTGCAATCCGCTGAGCCTGTCGTGCACGGCATGGCGATCGTTCCCGTTGTTACGTCATTGAAAGTGCAGGTGGCTGCGGGAAGCGGACTTGCCACTGAGTTACACGCTGTTGCTGCCGCATACTGCTGCTTCGCCAATTGGTACAGAACAAAATTGGCGTTTCCTTGCCGCGGTGTGGGATTCGACACAGTGACCTGTCCGTGATTCACAAGCGCCAAAATGCCCGCAAAGGCCGGCGCAGAGACTGACGTCCCTCCCGCTCCCAGAAAGGAGAAAGCGCCGCTCTTGTTGCAGGACACGCCAGAAGTAATCGCGTCTGCTTCGCACACGACATAGAAACTCTTGCTGAATGGTCCGTCGGAAGCGAAGAGCGACACGTCGGGGATATCTCGTTTCCCGTCGGCGGGCATTCCGGTCAATCCCGAAAGCAATTGGAAGAGCGGCTTTGCATATCCGCCCGCGCAGGTGGCAGGGGTTGTCCCACTTGGCGTGGTGCAGTGACTTTTTCCGCCGCTGCCTGCAACTGTAATCACGGCTGACGCGTTTGCCGCGGCATTACAGTTGGTCTCTGGATTCGCGCCAAACGATGCATTCGTGCAGGAATCGTTCCATGTGCTCTCAGGAATGTAACCTTTCGCAGAAGCCAGGGTATTCGGATCGTTTGTCGCATTAAAGTACGTGGACTGAGTCATCGCGTCGTTGAAGTCCGTGCCGCCCACGGCAACGTTGAACGGTGTAGACGCGAATCCGCTTACCTCAAGTCCTGTGGTAGCTGGATTTGGCGCTTTGACACCCTGGCTTTCGCAACCGGCCGAGCCAGGGTCGCCCGAGGCCACCGTCACCGTAATTCCCTGAGCCGCCGCTTGCTGCCAGAACGAATTGAGAGCCGCGTTCCCGGCCGTGCCGAGCTGCAATTCGCAGTTGCCAAAGCTCAAGCTCATAATGGGGTCGAGATTGAAATCGATTACGTGCAGAGCAGCAAGAATGAGTCCGTTAGCGCTGTTCGTGTCTGCCGCAATGACAAAATCAATCTGGGCACCTTTGGCTACGGCGCCCGACCACTCAACATCGATGAGCGCTTCGGTTTCCGCACCAGCGTTCACGCCGGTGTTAAGGATACCTGGGTCGGTTCCATCAACGATTACGTTAGGGACTGCTGCGCCGCCCGTTGACAAACCGAAGAGGGTCCGGAAGTCGGACACATCCTGCAGATTGATATTGGATACGCCGAGGATGGCAATATGCTGACCAGTTCCGTCGGTTCCAGCGGTCCAGAGGGGTTGCACGTTGTAGATGGTCGCAAAGTCCGTCGGCCCGATAGCGAAGTTCCCACCGGAAGTAGTAAATTCCGGTTTCGCGCTGAGAACCTCTCCCGTGGCATTCGATCTTGAGAATTCTCCTGTGAGGTGATGCAGCGGCTTCGGATGAAAATTGTGGAGCGAGGCGAATCCAAGTACCGCCGGCGCCAAGGCGGCCGGGATTTGCGGGTCGTTTGCGTTGGCCCAGTGCTGTTCACCGTTGACGATGTAACTGTGAATCTCCGTGCGAAACGCTTCCTTCAGCAGGGCGGCCGTACCAGAGAATTCGATCGCAGTCTTTCCTCTGGTCACTCTCGCCACTTGGAAGCCGTGGGACTGCAGCCAGGCGGTCACCGTCTGGACATCCCCGTCCGCAGGGCCGAATTGACGACCGAATTGTTCCGGCGTCAGCCACTTGTGGAAATTCGGCGAAGACTTATCGTGCTGTTCGGTCATCAACTGGTCGAGCGCAGCATCCTGCTCGGGGCTCCGCTTCAACATAAGAAGCATCCGTTCCATGGGCAAGCTTGCTGGTGCGGCCCCCTGATCAAATTCGGGGCGGGCGAGGGGGTGCACGTTGCCCTTTAGTTGCACGAGTTGCGTTTCATCGATGGCCTGGGTGATGCGGGCGGGGATGGCTGCGACTTGTGCGGCCGGGGTGTTGTTTGGCTGGGATTGGGCGGCGGCGCGAAAGGCCGGAAGCGCTAGAATAAAAGAAAGGATGAGAAGGGAATTGCGATGGAACGAAGATTGGAGTTTCATATTCCGCCCACTTTGCAGATTTGAATTTGATTCCAACCAAACGCAACCGGCCTGAGGCGCTGCCATTTGGGGGAAGGCCGGCTTCCACAAATGGCTACTCGCGAACTGGGGCTTGGACCGGAAACGAATCACTATTGAACGCGTAAACGCTAGCACAGGTAATTGAAAGACTCACTAGTACCTTGATACAGGGTCCGCTCGGCTGATGCTCAAACCGGACCATCACCCACGCACCGAGCCGATGGGCAATGTGATGCATACCCGATTCTGCAGGATGCTTTTGCCGCTACGCGGGGGGCGCCGAGCCGGAGGTGAATCGGGGCGGCGTCCGCCATCGGAAAAACCATTCCGCTATTCGATGCTACTGCATGCTTATGGCTTCTATTCCCGGGAAGAGAGGCGGGTGTGCCGGATTGCGCAACGAATTTTATAGAGGGGTGCTCGCACTAGTTTTATAGGGAGGCGCGCCAGCGGTGCAAACCGTTGCGGCGGAGTCAGCGGCGAAAACCGCGGCGGCCATAATAACCGCGGCCCCAGCCCCAGCCATCATAAAATCCAAATCCCACGTAGCCCGGATAAAAGTAACCGGGATAGGCGTAACAGGGACCGTAGTAGCCGCAGGGATAGCCGTAGGGGCCGGGGTACCCGGTGGCCACGTGGTGCGCGCCTCGGTGTTCCGTTTGGCCGGCTTCAAAGTCTCGCTGCGTGACGGGCAGGAAGGCCTGCTGGCCTTGCGTGGTGTCGATACGGACGGGATCGACGAGGCGGAAGCTCAGTTGTTCCTCGGGCTCGAGAACGGTCGGGTGGCCGCGTGTCAGGAGCACTGCGCCAATTCCGGCGGCCGCGCCGGCTCCCGCGCCGATGGCAGCGCCGGTGCCCCAATCTGCCGCGGCGCCGATCAATGCGCCGAGGCCTGTAGCGGTACCGATCGTGGCGGCGTCCTGGCCATGCGAAGTGCCAGCGGAGCCCTTCCAAAGTTCGGTGAGGATAGGAACTTGGTGGCCGTCGACCACGGTCAGGTCGGTCAGCTCAACGCCTAACTCGGAGGTGCCTTTGATGCGGCCGGCTTTGCGGACCTCTTTGACCTGGCCTAGGAGCACTTGGCCGCGGCGGGCGACGACCCAGCCGTTCACGACGACGGGGTAATCCAGCACGGCGGTGAACTGATCGCCGATGCGGTTGTGGTCGGTCGAGAGATAGTCGTTGATGCGGATGAGAAGAATCGTTCCGGCTGGCAGGGTCAGGGTGCCGGGCGGGGACTGGAGTTGTGGAGCGGGGGCAGCGGGTGCGGCTGGCGCTGGGGCCTGCTGGTGCTGGTCATGCGAATAGGGCGGCCTGTTTGCGTCTTGTGGGGCGTATGCGGGCTTAGGAGGAGGGGCATCTTGCGTTTGCTGCTGAGGATCGCCCTGCTCTTGGGTTTGCTGCGGCTCCTGTGCGTAGGCGCCTGCGCTGAGGCAGACAGCGAGAGCGGCAGCGCCCGCGGCTCGCGGAATTGAAGCGAAAGACCTCGACCTTGCCGAATGGCTTAGCATCGTGTTCTCTCTCTCGACCTGGGATTCTGAGCAATCCTCCAGCTCTCCGCCTTTAACCGAGTTAGATGGCAAGGATTCCGGCTGGGATGCCTGGGTCATTTAAGGTGCGAGCAGCTCCTCGCGCAGAGATAGCTCACATGCCGCCGAAATCGAAACGCATTGTATAATCCTGCCCGTACTGTATCCAGGATAGCCAGGATAGGAGATGCCAATGGCCGAGCCAACTTATGAAGAGCTGAAAGCAAAACTCGCGGAAATGGAAAAGCAGGGAGGCGCCCGACGAACCGGAGCGCTGGAATTCCGAGTGGGCGAGAAAGGGGGCGTCAGCGTGTACGGGCTGGGGCGATTTCCCGTCACGCTGTATTACGAGCAATGGATCCGGCTGCTGGAGGCAGCGCCGCAACTGCGCACGTTCCTCGAGGAAAACAAAGCCAGCGGGAAGCTGAAGCTCAAGGAGAAATAGTCGTTCATGAGTGCGTTCGATCGCCAAGGATGGCGTGGCCCGCTTGAGACGAATTGTATGCCGTGTCGCCGCGGGCCCCTTCACTGTATTTGCTATAAGGACGAAGTAAAAACTTGGGCTGAATAAGGGCGGCAGTAGCGATATGCGTCTGATTAACTTCTGAGCCGAAAAGCAGGCCAAGAGGGGAGGAGCCCCCCGGGCGCCTGTGGGGAGGCACCCGGGGGGTGGTGGGGGTGAGGAAGAGGCTAGGCAAGCTCTTTAGCGGCGCTTGGCTGCTATTTCGAAGACTGTGCGGCTAGCAGGCAGAGTCTTTGCAACTCGTCGTAGGTGAAGACCACTTGTTCGCCGCGGTCACCTTCTTCCAGGTGTCCCAGGCCGGCAATACGCGAAAAGCGGCGGATTTCGGTCATGGGGAGTCCCAGGAGTACTGCCGCGAGATGCTCGCCGACTTGTTCCGGAACATCCACGGTCATTCGTAATATGATTCCTTCCAAGGGGAAGGGGAGCACGCGGTTTTCCAAACTGAGACAAAGATAAGTCTTTTGGTTTCTGTGGGAGAGGCTCCATCGGAAGCTGCGGCGGCGCAAAGTGAATATTTCCTTGCACAAATAGTGCAGCAAATTGGCGCTCCTTAGAACGCGACCAATTCCTGGCACATGCTTGGCAGAGGGTAATATATGCGATCGTCACTTCCAGGGAAGGGCAGAAAGGTCCACGTTCCCGCCTGAGAAGATGACGCCGAGCTTCGGGGCGGTGCCATCGGCACGTTTTGGCAGGTTCAATGAGGCGATCACTCCCGGCTTAAGCAACGGGGCAATGGCCACGGCGCTGGATGGCTCAACGATGATTTTCATGCGCTCCCAGACGAGCCGCGCCGCCGAAATAATCTCCTCCTCACTGACCAAGAGGATGCGGGCCACATGGCGCTGGAGGATGGCGAAGGTCCGCGGGGCGAGGGATGCGCGCAAGCCGTCGGCGATGGTGTCGCTGGAGTCCAGGGATTGCAATGTGCCGGAAGTGAGGGAGCGGTAGGCGTCATCGGCGCGCTCCGGCTCGCAGCCAAACACGTGGACATCCGCGCGAATGCCTTTGGCACCGAGGCACGTCCCGCTGAGCAATCCGCCGCCGCTGACCGGGGCGAACACGGCGTCAAGGTCGCCCACTTCTTCCAACAGCTCCTTCGCCGCCGTGGCCTGTCCGGCGATGATGCGGTCGTCGTCGTAGGGATGAACCAGGTGCGCGCCCGTCTCCGCCTGGAGACGATCGCAAGTTGCCTTCCGCGCCGTCACTGTAGGCTCGCAGTAAACAACTTTTCCACCGTAGGCCTCGATGGCCCTGGCTTTCACGGCGGACGCATTCTTCGGCATGACGATCCACGCCGGAACTCCGCGCCACGCAGCCGCGCAGGCGACGGCAGCGCCATGATTTCCGCTAGATTGCGTGACGATCCCCCGCGCCGCCTGTTCCTTTGTCAGGGAGAGGATCGCATTCGACGCGCCGCGAATCTTGAATGAGCCGGTCTTTTGCAGATTTTCGCATTTGAAGAAAAGTTGTGCGCCGGAAATGGAGCTCAATGAGGCTGACGTCAGGACTGGGGTGCGGTGGATTCTCGGGGCGACGCGGGTATGCGCTGCCAGGATGGCCTCCCAACTGGGAGGCTGGTAGCTGGGAGTTTCGACGGATGGGGCGGTTTGCATGAACCTCACCTTGGGCTTGGAAACGCTTGCCAAGTCTTTACGTTTAGCGCGCTTTTCACGGCAGTGAAAGAGGCATTATGGCATGCCGATGGAGGAGGCTGCTTCCGCGCGAGTGTTCGAATCGCGCCCCCGCTTGGAATTCATGCCGGTACTGGTACCGTTTGGCCATTCAGGATTGATGCTTGACCGCCGGACTGGCTCTGCTACGCTGGGACTACCCCTCCACCAGATTCGCGAGTGTCCGCGCCGGACGCTTCCTCGCGCGGGGGAGGACAAAAATGAAAGTATCTGAACGCCGGCAAGTGACACGCCTCAACCTTCGGACGCCCCTGCACTTTCGGGCGCTGGGAGTAGCCGCGGATAAGACCGAACATTTTACGGAAGCTCTGAACGTCTCGCGCGGGGGCTTCTTCTTCGCCTCGTCGGCACCTCTGCAGGTGGGAATGCCCATCGAAGCGACGCTTCGGATGCCCGCGGAAGTGACCGGGAACTCCGCCGAGGAGATACGGTGCACGGCGCGCGTCGTGCATGTGCGGAATCAGCCCTACGGAGACGGCCGCATCGGCTTCGGCGCCGAAATCGAAAAATTTCAAACTGTTCCTGCCCAAGACCGCTGGGCGAACTGAAGTAGAGTTTTCAGTCCTCAGTTTTCAGTGGTCGGTTCAAAGACAAATAAAGAAAATTCATGGCGTGTGGTGGTGTTCTGCGTGTGAGGCCGTGCGGAACAGCTGCGATTCTTGAGACTGCACGTGTGCCAGTTGAGATCCTTCGCTTCGCTCAGAATGACACCTTCGTGCATGGTGGTTCGAGCTTAGTGGTCGCGGGGCGGAGGCTAGGGCTTTGCTGGCGGAACGGTGAAGGTGGTTTTGGCGCTGCCGACATTTTCAAAGCGGTCGTAGGCGCGCACCGCAATCGTGTGTTCCCCCGGCATCGGTCCGCTGAGTGTGATTTCGTAACGTTCTTCCGGCGCATCACTGATGCGACTAGATGGGGCGACAAGTGTCCAATCACCGCCGTCGACGCTGTACTGAGCACGCTCGATGTTGCTTGCTGCGTCTCGCGCGGCGAACTTCACGATGACTGAGACGAATGCGGGACTGCCGCCTCGCGTCACCGCCACTATCGCTTCGAGCTGCTCGATCACTGGTGGCGTGTTGTCAACTTCGAAGCGCTCGCTTTCGCGTTCGGTCTTGAGGGCGAGGGCGGGGGGATTTGACGGCGCGTCGGTGGCGACAATTTTCAGGTAGTAGGCGCCATCCGACAGCGTGGTGGTGTCCCACGAATGGAATTTCTGGTCGAGGTTGTCCTTCAATAATTTCCATTCGCGTTCGTTTTCGCCACGAAAATAAACGGCGTAACGCATTTCGTCGTCGTTGTCGTCATGCGCCGTCCAGAGAACCGACTGATAGCCCTTCTGTTGTGTGCCTTGCGGTGGCTGTTCGAATCGCGGGGGCGTGCTGCTCTGTGTGATCACCACGCCGGAAACGTTCGGCGCGGGCGGCATCCTCAGTGTCACGGGCGTGGGCTGACCCGATGAAATGCCGGCCTGGCCCTGGGCGCGCACGCCGGGATCCTGCAGCGCGATTCCGTCAATGACCGGCGCGACGTTGCGCGGCAGGTACGCCAAGCTGACCCAATCAATACCGTCTCCCGGCCGGCCGTCATGGATGACGGCCTTCCATTGAACGAACCGTGCCGAGGGCGCTTCCGTGGCGATGCCCGATTTCGAATACGGTCCGAACCAGCGGGACCACTCGCGACCGGGGTCTTCGGTATTTCCCGAGCGCACAAAGAATTCCACGCGTGGTTCATTCGAACGCGCGGAAGATTTTGCGCCGTCGGGGGATGGAGGATTCCACCATTCGAGGCGTCCCCACCGCGAGAAAAGTTGAGCGTCGAAGGAGCGCGATTCGAACGTGCCTTCGGCTTCGTAATCCGGGCCGACGGAATAAACTTTTCCAGGGTTCGCGGTGCACAGGAAAACTTTGCCCGTGGAATTACGCGCGATGCCGGTGATCTGCGCCGAGCCGGACTTGGCGAGATGGGCAAAGACGCCGTGCCCATCGATGGCGAGAAGAGCGCCGCTGTTGCCGGTACCGGCGAGGAGGCGGCCGTCGGAAGCGAGTCCGAGGGCGTAGACGACGTCTTCGCGCGAAGACCAAAGCTCTTCCGGCGCGCCATCGGAGCTGATGCGATAGATGCTGCTGGAGAGAAGAGAAGGAAAAGGGACAAAGGGTTGTTGCGGCTGGGGCTGGCCAGAAGTGATTACGCCGCCGGTGGTGATGGCAGTGGTTCCCTGAGGAGTGGAGAAGACCGCACTGGGAGCTTGTCCGGCGCGCTGCTTCTCGCCAATCGCCGAGACGTAGATCGTGCCATCAGTGGCGACAGCCAGTGAAGTAACTTCGCGCTTGGAAGTTTCGTAGAGAACGAAGCCTTCGGTTTTCGCGGCGGCAGAGTCCTTCGTGTCCTTGCCGGAAGTTTTTGAGGAACTCCGAGAGATGCGCAGAATGCGGCCGCTGGGTTCGGTGCCGGCGATGAGATTCCCATCTGAGCCGAAGGCCAGAACGCGAATGTGAGCTTCGTCGCTGGAGTAGAAGAGCTCGCCCTTGCCGTCGGGGGCAACAGCGAAAACCTGTCCTTTGTCACCTGTCGCGACGTAGAGAGTTCCGTCGGGCGAAAAGGCGAGATCCCAGATGTATTTTGTCTTGGGATCGAAGAAGACAGACTTCTCACCGGAAGCCGAGATTCGATAAACCTTGCCATCGGGGGAAGTGCCGACGTAAAGAGTGCCCTTGGAGTCAAAGGCGATGGCTTGCGCGGAGAGGTCCGTGGAATCGAAGACCACGGCAGGTTTGCCGTTCGAATCGAAGCGAAATACTTTCGCAGGCGAGCCGCCCGCGGCGTAGAGCGTGCCCTTGGGATCGAGGCGGACGGACCAGAGATAAGAAGCATCTGCGTCGGCGAGCAAGGTGAATTTGGGAGCTAATTCGAGGCGGCCATCGCTTCGAACTGCCACACCGTGCGCGGCGCCTTTGAGGAATTCTTCGTAAGTGGACTGGCGCCAGCGGCGGGTGTGCTCGGCAAGGGAAGGAGAGAGGCACAGGAAGTAAAGGAGGTTAATGAGGCAAAGGATTCGGAACAAGCCTGCTCGCGACGACTTGGGCATTGTGGTTTTCACCGGATTTGGAGATTCAGGGAGATGACGCCGGAGACGGGGCCTCCTAGCGGGATGGAAGCTTCGCCGGCCAGCGATTCGCGCAGCACCTGGACGCTGCCGGGAGTGGGGCGGCCATCGACGATATTGATTTGCGAAAGCGGAATGTTGGGCAGCTCCTTGTCATCCCAAAGAAGCGTGGGAGCCGGAGCGAAGAGGCCGACATACAGGCGGTCGTTCCTGCGCTCGCGATTCAAGAGCACGATGAGTTGATCCAGGCCAGTGGGTCCGCTGCCGGCGCCGGCGAAGGCGAAGCCGCGCGAAGCGCGATTCAGCAAGTCGGCGTCGCTGACGAGGATGCGGAGGGTGGTGCCGCGTGCCACCTGCTCCGGGACGCGCACGGTGGTTTCTTCCACGCGGGCCGGGCCGCGATAAGGGCGAATCAGCACGCGAACGCGCAGAGTCTCGCCGGGAGCGGCTTCGCCTTTTTCAAGCCAGGCGCTTTCAATGGTGAAGGATTTGCGGCCCGCAACGCTTTCGACCCGGAGGGTGATGCGATCAACCTTGGCGGGCTCGAAGGTATTGACGAACAAGCGGGCAAAAACATTTTGCATCGTCAGGGCGATGGGGAGGCCATCGGGCGAGAGAGAATCGCCGGGAGCGAAAGTATTTTCAATCTGAACCGGCGCATGGCCCTGCAGGCGAATCTCGCCGGAAAGATGGAGGGTGGTGCCTTCGCCGTAGAGGGAATTTTGCGTGAGGCCGCTGAAGGTGGTGATCGCGACAAGGAGCGGCGTGAGCTTCGGATGATTGACAAGTTCGAAGTGGAGCGTCTTTTGCTTCGCAGGGCCGGCGCCAGAGACTAGCAGGGTTAGGTCCAGAGGAATCATCGCGGGAGGCGCGCCCAATTTTCCGGTGACCGCGGTGAGATGGTCGCCGGTGATCGTGCCGATGGAGCCGCCCACGTTGACGATTTTCGTGGAAGCGAGTTCGGAAGAGAGCGTGGTGACGACGCGGCTGCGCGCCATGGGCATCTGAATGTCGCCGAGACTCATGAACGGATGGCCGCAGAGATAAACGCGGTCAGCCTGCACCGCCGTGACCGTGCACGCGGAGTTGATGGAGGCATCGCCCTGAACGAGAACCATTCCGGCCATGTCTCCAGCGGCGAGATGCCCATCATCGGGCCGCGGCGATGCCGTGCCGCCCTGCGCAGCGATAAAGCCGTAGCCTTGCAACTGGTTCGCGAATTGTTGGAGCGCGGCCGGCTGGAACCCGGAGAAAACGAGCGGCGTTTCAATGGGCTCAAGAGCGGAGCCAGAAGGCAGCCCAGTTCGAGTGGATGCTTCACTGGGAAGGCCGAGTTGCTGCACGGTGACCTGCGCTGTGGGAGCGACAGGCTGGGAGGGGGGATTCAGGACATCCTGAATCGGCGTGACCCCGGCGATGGGCTCTTTGGTGAAGACGCCCAGTTTCAGCGATAGCGCGCCAGCGAGTCTACCGTCAAGGTAAACGGGGCTGCCGCTCATCCCTGCGACTACACCCGTGTGTTCGACCTTCGGCCCCTTCAACTGCACCAGGATGATGGATTGGCTGGGGCCAAGAAAATTGTCCAGCACGCCGATGACTTCCAGGTTGAACTTTTCCACCTGATCGCCCGCAAAGATGGTGTAGGCGTAGCCTTGCATGCCCGCACGAACCTGGCTGAGCGGAAGTACTTCGTTCGATTCTTGAGCGAATGCGAAGGCAGGTCCCAGGCACGGAGCAGCCGTGAACACCAAGAACGCGAAGATCTGAAGATAGCGAGCCTTGGACATAGGAGAGCGGACGGTAAGCATGAACCAATAATGATACTTGGCGGAGTACCGCTAAGCAATCAAACCTAAGATGCCCAGCTGATAGGAAGAATTAGCTAGGCGTCCTAGAACCTGTTCTGTCCTCGCAGATGCCGCTGGAAAGGGCGGCAGGGATTCGCAAGACAAACTGCCTGGTGAAGGCGAAATCTGACCGGCAGGAGAAAAACTTGTTTTGACAAATGAATTATCAAGCTAGAATACCCTGCATTCTCCGGCACTTTCCAGCGTATAAACAGACTCCCGAAGCACAAGTCGCAGCTCGCTGAAACCAGTGTTGAGAGACGCGTATCAAGTTCACCACGGAAGTCTTTGTGACCCCGGGCAAAGAGCCGAAAAAATGGCAGAGGAGGGAATCGTGCGCCGACGAGTGCCGGTCCTCGCGATGATGTTTTTTGCAGTTGGTACAGCATGGGCACAAAGCCCAGCACCGCCCGATCAAACAGAGCAGATCAAGATGCTGCTCGAGCGGATCCAAGTTCTGGAGAAGCGTCTCGCAGACGTGGAAACCAGGCTTCCGGGACCGGCAACGGCGGCGCTCACCGCCGCGAACGCTCCTGCGCCTTCCAAACCCGAGCCGGCGGAGCAGCCCGTTCCTCCTGCGCGGGCGCACCAACACGAAGCGGCGGAAGCGCAGGCCTCGGTTGGGCAGATGGAAGTGCACTATCCGTCACTGCAGATACGAGGGTTTGGCGATGTGGATTTTTCCGCGACGGACCAGAAGGGCACCACCAGCGGCTTCAGTCTCGGCCAGCTCGATCTTCATCTTGCTTCCGCGCTTTCTAGCAAAGTCAGCTACTTCGGCGAACTGACGTTTAACGCCCACCCGACCAACTATACGGTAGAAGTGGAACGGTCCATCATTCGCTACGACTACAACGACTTTTTCAAACTCTCCTTCGGGCGATATCATACGCCCGTCGGTTACTGGAACACGGCATTCCATCACGGCGCCT
>Ga0307479_10002636_pt1 | contig 16305 bp, 10 predicted proteins | sample atmos_gasesECM4C_FD_203743 | JGI IMG/M metagenome (GOLD analysis project Ga0307479, IMG submission 203743) | Hardwood forest soil microbial communities from Morgan-Monroe State Forest, Indiana, United States - atmos_gasesECM4C_515 | ecosystem: Environmental > Terrestrial > Soil > Temperate... | reverse complement strand
TTGCGGCTTTAGGGTCTATGATATTTACTCCAGTACCTATAGGAATGAGGGCGCCTGAGAACGGGCTAGTCAGAGTGGGAGTCCCCGCGTCGTACTTCGCACCCGGCTTGCTACAATCTCCTCCGACGTTGCTGCAATTCGAGCCGACGTGGCCTTCAAGGGGCAGGACACGACCGTTGAGTACCTCTTCCAGCTCGGCCGGCTCTAGAATCACCCTGTCATAGTAAATGCCGTAGCCGCCGCGCACCACGCTCTTGCCAAGGCGGAAAGGATCCCAGGCAAAACCGATGCGTGGGCCGAAGTTCTTGTATCTGGCCGAGGAATTATACGGTCCAAGGATGTTGCGGATGAACTCGCAGTTAGGATTCGCGGGGTCAAGAGCGGTCAGCGACGGGCAGGGTTTATCCCCGTCGGTCCCACCCAAGGAGTCGAGATCCCCATCCCAACGAAGTCCCAGATTGAGCGTCAGGCCAGGTCTGAAGCGCCAGTCATCCTGCACGAACAACCCCAGATAGTTGTTGTGGACAAATGGTCCGGTAGGCGGACGGACCGGCGCAGCGCTCCTTAATGCAAAGCCAATTGGAATGTCCCGGTCATCGCAGGGATTCACGGAGCAGGGAGTACCGAAGCGGAGATTCTGAGCGGGGAAATCGCTGGCCATGAAAAGGCTTCCGCTGCCGTATAGGTCAAAGAGTATGTCGGATCCGTAATACTGGTATTCGCCTCCGAAGCTCAGGCTATGCTTGCCAAGGGACCAATAGAGGGTGTCGCGCAGCTGGTCGCGGGCTAACCTGGTGCGTTGCGGGACACGGTAATTGGCGCCGTCCTGCAGCGATGGGAACCGAATCTCGTTGCCTGGGGCCAGCCCGGCCGGATTGGTCAAAGGGTTGTTGGGCGAGAATGCCGGAATGTAATTGAGAAAATAATTCTTTTGGTAGATGAGGGTGTTAACTAGATGCGATGAGAGGTTCCTCGACCAGTTGATTAGGACGGAGTTATAGCGGTTGAGGGACTGCTGGCGATTCGCCGCCGATCCTGCCGGCCGCGTTAAGAAGCCGTTGTCAACGTCCAGAGAGCGTTCAAAAGCGTACCGTATGGAAACATGGTCCTTCTCATCAGGGACCCAGTCGCCTTTGGAAGTCAGGCGGAAATCGTGCACAAAGGCCGGGGCCGACCCACCCGTCACGGCGTTCGTGGCAAAGTTCCGCACCACGATAGGAACCGCGTGATCCTGATAGAGGTATTCCATGTTGAGGAAGCCGAAAAGTTTGTCAGGAATGAAGGGGCCGCCTAAAGAGCCGCCGAACTGTTCGCGTGAAAAACGCGGAGTCGGCTGCGTTCGGTCAAACGTTGCCGGTAATCCTTGCAGCGCCTTGTGGCGGAAGAAGATGTACTCCGTACCATGGACATCGTTGGTACCCGACTTTGTGGAAATGTTGATGATACTGGAAGAGGAACGCCCGACTTCTGCCGTGTATTTGTTGGTGGCAATCTGAAACTCCCCGACTCCCTCTTCAGGGAGGTTCATCAGGGTTCCGCCAACCACTTCGTCATTGTTGTCAGCACCATCGATGATGATGTTGCCCCCTCTTCCGTATGCCCCTGCTGAGGAAACCTCCACGGTGTTTGTTTTGGTGGGGTCAAAGCGTGCCGCCGGGCGATTCCCCGGAATTAGAAAGGCCAGGTCGAGAAAGTTCCTGCCATTCAAAGGGAGGGTCTCAATTGCCCGGGATTCCATGACGCCCTGCACCTCCGACTGCGTGAGGTTCACGGCGATTTCACCCGCGATCACTTCAACGAACTCCCCAGCTCCGGCAATCTTCAGCGAAACGTTCAAGGTGCTAGCGCGCCCTACCTCGAGGCGAAGCTCTTTGAATTCGCTGGTGGCGAACCCCGAGGCAGTGACGCGCACGGAGTAGTTTCCGGGAGTCAGATCGGTGACCGCGTAACCGCCATCAGCACCCGTGGTAACTTCCCGGCTCGCGCCGGTTGCGGTGTCGGTGATTACAACTCTTGCGCCAGCAACTACGGCGCCTTGTGGATCCGTGACGCTTCCATTCAATGTGGAAGTGGGGAGCTGGGCCATTGCTGCGAGGGAAAGGATCAGACACGCGAGAAAGCAAGTAAATGGACGATACATGGTTCCTCCTTGGAATGTCGGTCCAGGTTGACGATCGACAACCGATACTCGCCCGCGAGTAGGGTTTAGTTGAAAATGTTCGTGCGACCCCGTCCAGAGTGCTTATCCCCGTCACTCTGTGTGAGCGATGGACCGCATCCTATTCCAATTGCATACGAAGCGCCATAAGTTTTCTTTGGAGGAGATTCTTCGCGCAAGGCATCTTGCTGGTTGGCTAACGTCATCGGCCGATCTTGATGCAGTGATCCGATTTGCCTCAAACTTCTCGCACACACTATCCAGTCGCACCGCTTCCTGCTAACTTCTTGGAAGACACGCACGCAAGCATTTTTTTGGAGACCCTATGGCCACCTTCGGACTGATCGAATACCAAGACGCGAACGCGGAAGTGCGCGCGATTTACGACGACATCATGGCCACGCGCAAAATCGACTGGATCAACAATTTCTGGAAGGCCATCGCCCACGATCCCGCCTTGCTCAAGCGCACCTGGGACAGCCTGAAGCAAATCATGGGCCCCGGCGCGCTCGATCCCCTCACCAAAGAACTGATCTACATCGCCGTCAGCGTCACCAACAACTGCAACTACTGCATCGCCTCGCACACCGCTTCCGCTTTCGGCAAAGGAATGACCGACGCCATGTTCAAGGAACTGCAAGCCATCATTGGCATGGCCAACGAAACCAACAAACTCGTCACCGGCTATCAGGTCGAAGTCGATCAGCGCTTCCAGCCCCCTCTTCCGCGATAATTTTCGCGATTCCTCGATCTTTGTTCCTCTCCTAATCCGAACCACCTCACGCAATTCCCGGCCCTCCGCGAAATCCTGACCTGTCCGCACGGGCAGGTGTTTCCACTGTAGTACGCAGGTACTATAGCTCCCCCTCTCCCGGCAGGCCCACCATATAGATGTTTACGGGGAACCCTGCTTCGGGCAGGGCGGATCAGAAAATTCAGTTTCGCGAGTGTGCCAGCTATGCCTCCTATCGCCAAAGAGAACGAAGTCGCAACTGCCAGGCCGGAAAGCGCGCAGCATCCCGTGTCAACCTCGCCCGGTGATGCGGCCATCAAGCAGCAGCCCGTCGCGCTGGAAGTTCCGGTCACCATCAATGGCGCGCGCGCCGTCGACGGCAGCGACAAGCGCGAGCCTTTCTCCGAGACCACCAAAACGGTTCTCGTTTTTGGCAACGGCGCTGTCATCCGTCTTTCTTCTTCCGTTGCTCCGGGGCAATTGCTTTTTCTCACCAACGAAAAAACCAAGAGGGAAGTCGTCTGCCAGGTCGTCAAGTCCAAGAATTACCGCAATGTGAGCGGATACGTTGAGCTCGAATTCACCGAGTCCGTGGTTGGCTTCTGGGGCATGCGTTTCCCGAGCGATCGTATCGCTTCCGGTCCGCAGCCCGTGGCGCCCAGGGTCGAAGCGCCCGTGACGTCCCTTGCTCCCAGCGTCGTTGCAGCGAAGCCTACTGTTCCAATTTCCGTAATGCGAGTTGCCGAGCCAAAGCTCACGGAATCGAAATCCGTTATTCCCGCGGCCCCCAGGCTGGAAGAGCTCCTCCCGCAGAAGCCCGTCGCGCCCGGCGCACCGCTCTCCTCCACCTTGTCCACATCCTTCGACCCGGAAGCCCCGTTGAGCGTTCGCTCGACAGCCCCGCCTGCGCCTGTCGCCCCGGTTGTGCCTGCGACGCCGGTGGCCGCTACTCCGGAACTGTCGGTAAATTTCCCGCCCGCGAACTCTGCCGCGCCCGCTTCCGTGCTCCTTGATTCCCCGCGCGCCGCGGATGCGCAGGCTTCCTTTCTCGAGCCGGCCAAGTCGCCTTCCGCTCCGGTCACGTCAATTCCGAATTTGCTTTCCCTCTTCGAAGCCAAACCGGATGCTCCAGCGGTTATGCCTCCGCCCCCCGCGCCGCCTTCCGCTGAGCCGGAAACCGAAGCGCTCAAGCAGCACACCGCGCGCCTCCAGGAACACCTTTCGAGCATGCAGTTCTCCGACGCACCCGCGGAGCCTTCCACGGTTTCCGTGAAAATTCCGCACGCCCCTCCCGTCGCCATACAAAAAGAACTTGCGAAGAACGCCGCCAAAGTTTTGGAGATGTCCCAAATTCACGCGCCGGAACCCGCGCCTGCCACGCCGATTCAGCTTGTGAAACAGGATGTGCCCGCGAAATCTTCGCTCGAAGACGAAGAGTTGAAAATTCCAGCGTGGCTCGAGCCTCTCGCCCGCAACGCTGCCGCGCCTTCCTCAACCCAGGAACTGATCGAGAAGGAAAAAGCAAAGCGCCTCGCGGAACAACCTGAGGTGGAAGAGACTTCCGCGGAGTCCGTCACAGCCGTGGAAGAAGTGGAAGAACAGAGTATTGGCGAGCTGCCGCTTCCCACGTTCGACAGCGAACTTTCGATTGACGAAGAGGAAAGCACGCAGGAAGCCGGATCGGGGAGTTCGCGCAAAGGCATTCTGATCGGAGCGATTGCAGCCGGTGTTTTGCTCCTCGCAGGCGGCGGCTGGTGGTATATGCAACAGCAGTTCGGCGGCGTCCATGCTGGTTCGGCGCCGGCGGCTAATGTGCAGGCTTCCGTGGCCTCCCTTCCCGTGGCGAGTTTGCCGCCACAATCCCAGGGGAATTCACTGCCGGAGACGAACCCTCCGGCCCCTTCGAATCCGGCGGTCCTCACCGATACCGCTGCCAAATCCAATCCCGCCCCGAATACTCTTAGCGTCGTGCCGGCAAGTGCGCCGGCCGCGACAGCGCACAAATCGCAACCCACGTTGAGTCCGGCAAGCGGTGGCGCCGGTTCGAGGACATCAGCTCTGGCCGAGCCGGCAGCGGAGCAACCGAAGAAGCCCATCCGCGGCGCAGTTCATCTTACGACTCCGAAAATCATGCCAAACCGTCACGCACAGAACGCCGCAGCGCCTGACACAGGCGTCGACTTAAGCAACGAGGAACAGCCCGACTCCAGCGCGGAAGCGCTCAATGCCGGTCTCGTCGGTGGCAACCGGCAGCCTTCCGCACCACCGCCTCCCGTTGGCGGTGACGTGACTCAGGCAAAACTGATTTCTGCCGTGCCCCCGGCATATCCGGCGCTCGCCAAGAACCAGCATGTTTCGGGTAACGTCCTCATCGACGCGTTGATCGATGCCAACGGACGCGTGACCACCATGAAGGTTGTTTCCGGCCCCACGCTGCTGCACCAGTCGGCCATGGACGCCTTGAAACAGTGGAAGTATCGCCCCGCCACGCTTGACGGCAACCCCGTGCCCATGCACTTGACCGTCACCATCCAGTTCCGCTTGCAGTAATCCTCCACGAGTGCTTGCCCGCGCCTCCGCATCGTGGGTGTGCGCTCTCGCCGTCTGAGAAAACCACATTCGGGAGCTTGCAGGTCAGTTTCCAATGCGAGGTTAGGCTGCCGCGTGGATTGCTTCCGGATAAGTCGTTCTGAGTGCTCGGAAACGAAATGATTTGAGTCAGTCGGGTGTTTGCTTATCGGCGGAGGGAAGCGGGCGAGCGGTGCGGATGCGCTTTACGATTTCAGCCGACAGTTGCGGCGCAGCACAGCCAACACCGTTCGCCCACGGGATCACGGTGTTGCCGGAACAGGACGAACACCGCGGATCTGGTTGACAATATCGATCGCCAGCCGCTGCGCCGCGGCGGGACCGTCAATTGCGGTGACCTTCCCTTCGCCAAGGACCACGCCTGTTTTCGGGTTAATCATTTTGAAAATCCAGTCGTATGTCAGGAAGGGCCGCGTGACATCGATATAGATATCGGCCCCGTTGCGGTCGTCGACGATGCGGATGCCCCACTCTCGCATCTCGGGACGCATGTAAAGCGCATCCTGCAACAAATTGCCCTTCATCCAGATCGTGTGGGATTCCACAAATATCGATCGAGCAGAGCGAAGAATTCCTGCCGGATCGTTTCCTGATTCACGAATCGCCGTGTCGTTCGCCGCCGATGTTCCAGCCGGTTTGTCCAGCTGTTCGCGCGGCAACTGCACGGCAGCGGCGAGCTGCTCCACAATTGCTGCAGCCAGCTTCGGACCGGCATCGAATTCATCGGTTGCTTCAACCGTGCCCGAAGCAAAGGTCAAGGAATTCGGCTGATAAACCAGGGTGTAGGTCCAGTCAAACGTCATGACCGGTCTGTCAACTGTGATCGCAATATCGGGAGTTTGCCCGTAATCGGCGAATTGCAATCCCAACCGCGGGAACATCGATGTTTTATGAATATCGTCCAGCAGGCGCTCGCGGCGGATGTAGATGGTCTTGGAGTGGACCGACACAGTCCGTACCTGCAGTTGGTCGGGGCGTGGCAACTCCGGCGCGGGACTGTGCGGTAGCTTGCGAGCCGCCGTGCCCGGTCCGGGGACGTTTCCCACTAGGGAGGCGGACGGCAACTGGAGCCGCGCGCCCGAGGAGAAGGGCGAGCCGCCCGATGCCGCAGCAAGGCCGGCCACGCTGTCCACCGGGACAGCGAAGTTAACGTTCTGTCCCGGCGTGATGAATCCGACTACGATGCCGAGCGCGCGCGCTTGCGCATCGACCAGCACGCCTCCGCTGGAGCCCGGTGAAAGCGGCGCAGTGAACTGGTGGAGGCGGTAGCCGCCGCCCGCCCCTGGCACATCCTCCGCCTGACGCGTGGCGCTAAGCACACCGGAGGAGGCCGTCCAGGGCAGGCCGGCACCGTTCGAGACCACATAAACCGTAGAGCCTGCGCGGACCTCGGCAGAATTGGCCATGGGCAGCACCGGCAAACCAGTGGCAGGGATGCGAAGAGCAGCGACGTCGCGGCGCTCATCGGCCGAGACCAATTCGACATGATCGTAGATGTCGCCGCTTTTGAGGCGTACCTGCACCTCGCGCATGCCCTTCACCACGTGGTTGGCGGTGAGCACAATTCCATCAGAGCGAACGATGAGACCGGAGCCGATGCCCGACACCTGACCGTTGCCTGAGGAAACGAGGATAAGGACAACCGCGGGGGAGACCTGATCGACGACTTGGTCGCCGGACAGGGCTGGAGCGGTTGTCTGCGCGCTCGCTCTGGAAAGAGCGATAGCGACAAGAGTGACCGCGGCTATGATTTTCGGGGAGCGCATGAAGTCCTCCTTGGATTGCATTCCCAATCGCCAAACTACCTGGCACCGTCCGAGGCACTTTTCAGTCCATAACTTTGCGAACCAATGTGGCGGGAAATACAGCAAATTACGCAAGGCAAATTGGCCGGTAGAGCCTGCGCTCCGCAAGATTCTCCTGACATCGTCATCCTGGCCGGACACTCGGAGCTGCCGTAGCAGTCGCTAGGACCGGAAATTACGTGGAAACACTTCTTGGGACTATGCCCACAGAATCCAAAGGCTTGCAGTTGCCGTCGTTTGACTTGCCAGAGGCCAGGGCCTAACATGGCCCGCAAAGAGCAAAGCTCCTCGTCCAATTATGGTCGGACGGACCATTTCGCACTTTCGAATCCTTGAGAAGCTGGGCGAGGGAGGAATGGGCGTCGTCTATAAGGCCGAGGACACCAGGCTGGGTCGCTCGGTGGCGCTGAAGTTCCTCCCCGAAGAGCTTTCCCGGGACCACCATGCCGTGGATCGATTTCGACGGGAAGCCCGCGCCGCATCCGCTTTGAACCATCCCTACATTTGCACGATCCACGACATCGATGAGCACGAGGGCCAGTTCTTCATCGTCATGGAACTACTCGAAGGAAAAACTCTAAAGTATTATATCTGTAGGAAGCCCGTCACCACTGAGCGTCTGCTGGAGCTTGGCATGCAGATCGCCGACGCGCTAGATGCCGCGCATGCGAAGGGCATTGTCCATCGTGATATCAAACCCACGAATATCTTCGTGACAGCACGCGGCCAGGCTAAGGTTCTCGATTTTGGCCTCGCCAAACTGTTCCGGCCGCTGGCCTTTAGGGTGAGCACTGGCCCCGCGACGGCGGAGACGGCGACGATCTCGACTGCGGCAGGCATGCTCGTCGGCACGGTGGACTACATGGCTCCCGAACAGCTCGAGGGGGAGCCAGTGGACCCGCGCACCGATCTCTTCGCGCTCGGTCTCGTGCTGTACGAGATGGCCACCGGGGGCAACCCCTTCCTCGGCCAATCACCCACTTCCACGATCGCGAACATCCTGAAGGAAGAAGTGCCGCCAGTTGCGCAGCGCAATCCCCTGGCTCCTCCTGAGCTGGAGCACATCCTGCAGAAATGTCTGCGCAAGCGCATCGATGAGCGATACGCCTCGGCCCGTGACCTTGCGGTCGATCTCTCAGCTTTGCGTCGCAGCCTCGAACCGACGCGGCGGCGTTCTGCCGCAGTGGCTGCCGAGCCTGCAGTGCCCCTTGCGATATCGCGCGGCGCGGTTCGTGCGCTGCTCATGCTCATTCAACTAGGGTATCTGGCGATGTACGCGCTCGCTCTCTACAAGTTCCACGACGTGCTCCGCGTCAGCCACGAGCTATATGCGTCGGTTATAATGGGCAGCGTGTTGCTGATGGCTGCGGTGATCGGCGTTCCAGTGCGTCTTTACCAGTTCACTGCCCTGGCCTTCGATTACCCCGACCTTGGCCTGAAGTTCCGCTGGTTGTTTCCGGCCGTATTGTTGCTCGACGCGGTCTGGGCCGCGACACCCTTACTTCTCCTTGTTCAGCTCCATGGGCTTGTGCTGTTATGTGCCGCTGCGCTTGCTTACCTCCCCTTCTGCCAGCGCACGCTGCTCTACGCCGCTTATGGCCATGCCGGTGGCCGCTCCTCCGCCATCCAGATGCCGAGCTCTAACTGACTTGGCTAACAGGTGGAGGTCACATCTTTGCTTCTTGTGTTAGCAATGTAGACGTTTTTCTAAATGTGCTGAAACAGCCGGTGGGATCAAGCATCGACCTTGAGGTTAGCGTCTGATGAGAGTCGGATGTGTTGAAATGGAGCGAATCTCTGTAAGGTAAGCAAAGAGATAGATTGTTTGGAGACTACGAACACCCGAAGAGGCTTGTGATGAGGAATTTAAGACTACAGTTATTTGTTCCGTTATTGCTGCTTACCAGTAGCCTGGCATTCGCGGAGCAACCTCGGAAAGTCGTCATCAACCAGGACTGTTCGGGGCCCGGCGGCAGCAATATGCAAACGCTGTTGACCTTAATTCAATCTCACCAGGTGGAAGTGCTGGGCATAACCGTCGTCAGCGGAAACCAATGGCGCGACGAAGAGGTCGCGCATACTCTGCGACTGCTGGAGCTAATTGGCCGCACCGATATTCCGGTCGTGGCTGGAGCTGTATTTCCGCTCGTGCATCGCCGTAAGGAAGCACTTTTGTGGCAGGCAAGGTATGGGAAAGTCGCCTTTGCCGGCGCCTGGGATGATCGCTGGTGGCACGAACATGACGTAATTCCGACTCTGCCTGAAGGGCAGCCCACTACGCGGCCGGCCGATGAGGACGCCGCGCACTTCCTGATCCGCATGGTCCACAAATATCCGCATGAAGTGACGATCTACGAAGGCGGCCCCATGACGAACCTGGCGCTCGCCAACGCCATCGATCCACATTTTGCCGAACTGGCCGAAGGCCTGGTCTTTATGGGCGGAAGCTTGAGCCCGCAGACTGACGATCCGGAGTTCATCAGCAGCCCACGCCACGAATTTAATTTCTGGTTCGATCCAGAGGCCGCGAAGAGCGTGTTACAGGCGCCGTGGAAGAAGATCGTCTGCACGCCGGTTGACATCTCTGTCAAGACGAGAATTACTGACGAAATGATTGCCGAAATCAAGAAGAGCAAAAGCGCCGCAGCGCAGTACGTAGTTAAGTTCTTTATGGCAGACCAGGGCGGTTCCTATATGTGGGATGAACTGGCGGCCGCTTCATGGATTGACCCGACGCTGATCACCAGAAAGGAAACCCGCTATATAAGTGTGGACATCGACCACGGCGCAGCCTACGGAAACACACTGACGTGGACAGAGAAAGACAACCCGAAGCTTGACGCACAACCGGTCGAAATCCAGATGGATTTGGATCTGCCAAGGTTTAACAACATGTTTGTGGAATTGATGAAGGCGCCTACCCCGCAGGCCCATTGAGCCGCGTATTGGTGTTGTGCATCGTCGCTAACGCGTGAGTAATCCGGACACCTTGAGTGCTTTGTCCCTGCCGTCCAGAAACAGCGTTGTGGGTAGTGAAAAACGGGATTCTGGGCGAATTGCCGGCCACACGGAAGCTAGGGTTCGGTTCTACATGGCCGTAAAGGCGGCTCACGAAAAACTGACCAACTGCACAGAGGCGGGCGCGCTTGCGGGATGTGCAGCGGGTTCGTATACTGGCGGCCCGGCCAATTGGCAGGTCTGACGGATGGGTAGCCCGCCGAATGCCGCACCTTCCTTGGCCTTTCCAATCGCGCCTGTGATTGCCGGAGTTGAATGACAGGCCGGATTGCGCAATGAAGTCTGGCTCCGAAAGAGTCGTGTAGCCTTTCCGTTGACCCGGCGGTGATGGGCTCTTCACGCGGGCGCAGACGTAGCCTGGGCGCGAACGAGGGAATGCCGCGCCGAACCAAAGGAGAATTTCGCATGTCGCAAGTTCCAATGCCGGAAGAAATGAATGTCTACCAGAACGCGGAGGCGCGTTTCGAAGTCGCCGCGAGCAAACTGGGCCTCGAGCAGGGCCTTTACCGCTATCTCAAATATCCCAGCAAGGAAATCACCCTTTATATTCCCATCGGAATGGATAACGGAACTCTGGAAGTGTTCACCGGATACCGCGTGTTGCACTCCACAGTGCGCGGGCCGGGCAAGGGCGGTATCCGCTTTGCGCCCGATGTTTCCATCGACGAAGTGCGCGCGCTGGCCACCTGGATGACCTGGAAGTGCGCGGTGGTAAATATTCCGTTTGGCGGCGCGAAGGGCGGAGTGATCTGCGATCCGCGGAAGATGTCGCGCGGAGAACTCGAGCGGCTCACGCGCCGCTATACCGCGGAGCTTTCGAACTGGCTGGGTCCGGAGAAGGACGTCCCCGCGCCCGACGTCGGCACCAACGAGCAGACCATGGCCTGGGTCATGGACACTTACGCGATGCACCTCGGCCAGGCCACCACGGCGGTGGTAACCGGCAAGCCCATCGAGCTGGGCGGCTCGCGCGGAAGGCGCGAAGCCACCGGGCGCGGCGTGATGATTTGCTGCGACAAAGCCCTTGCGAAACTCGGCATCAAGAAAGAGGGTTGCCGCGTCGTCGTTCAGGGTTTTGGCAACGTGGGCTCCCTGGCCGCGGAACTCATGCAGAAAGCCGGTTACAAAATTGTGGGACTGGCAGACATCGGCGGCGGACTCTACAACGAAAAAGGCTTTGACGTGCCGACGGTCATCGACTGGGTCTACAAACAGAAAAAACCGCTCCAGGAATTTCCCGGCGGTGGCACGAAGATGTCCGCGCGCGACGTGCTCTTCCAGCCGTGCGAGATCGCCATTCCCGCGGCCATCGAAAACCAGATCACCGAGAAAAATGCCAATCAAGTGCAGGCTAAAATTCTCTGCGAGGGCGCCAACGGCCCCACCACCTGGCAAGCCGACGCCATTATCGATGCCAAAGGCATCTTCACCGTGCCGGACATTCTCGGCAACGCCGGCGGCGTCACCGTCAGCTATTTCGAATGGGTCCAGGACCGCCAGGGGTTCTTCTGGCGGGAGAGCGAAGTGAACGAGCGCCTTTTCGACATCATGGACAATGCCTTCGATGAAGTGGTGCGCTTTGCGGAGTTGCACAAAGTCAACAACCGCATCGCCGCCTATATGCTGGCCATCGACCGGGTCGCCAGCGCCCTCAAGCTCCGCGGGATTTACGCCTAGCGCCGGCGCAACTTGAAGAGCGCGCGCATTCACTGCTGCCTTCGCGTTGCAAGTTTAGCTCGTAATCGCTAGACTGAAGAAGCCTGGAAACTGACAAATTCGCTTTCGGGAATCAGCTTTATGTGAGGAGGAGTGCTGGGTGTCTCTTCGGTCGCTCTATCTACCGCGCGTATGGATGGGCAGCCAATTGTCGACGAAACTCTTGCCCTCCTCGATCAGGCCATTATCCGCTCATATCAAGCTGACTGAAAATTGCCAGGCCGGCTGCATCAGCTGTGATTACTGGAAGTCGCGATGGCAAGACCGGATCAGCACCGATCGCGCCGTCGAACTCCTGAACGAGATAAGCGCTGCCGGAATCGGCACGCTGCGTTTTACCGGGGGCGAGCCTTTACTCAGGCAGGACTTCTTTGACGTTTTGCAGAAGACGAATACCTCCAAGTTCAAACACATCATCGTGCAAACCAACGGGCTGCTCCTGAAGAAGCTCCATAAGGACATCAACGCCTCGCCCATCACGAAAGTGGCCGTGTCCATCGATGGCCTGAAGGAGTCAAATGACCTGATCCGCGGGATTCGGGGCTATTTTGATTTGGGCATAGAAGGAATTAAGTTGCTCCGGAATAAGCAGATCGCCATCTCCGTCACCCTCAATCGAATTTCCGCAGGGGAACTTGGCAAGCTCGCGGATCTGGTGCACGGACTGGGCGCGGACGTGGAAGTCAATATTCTGAGTCGAAGCCTCTCTTTCCTCAAGGATGCGGACTACTCTTCCATGTGGCCGGAGCGCGGCGACGTGGCCGAAATTGTGAAGTTCCTGCGCGACAAACTCAAGCGCCCCGCTTACGAGGTGGATTACGCCGCGCGGTATTACAACAATGAGAAAATCGACGAGCCCGCTTGTGTGCTCGGTTATCTTCAGGTATTTGTCTTATCCAATGGCGATGTGTTGACGGGCTGCTACCCCCTGAAACCTGTCGGAAATATTTTGCGTGACAGCCTCGCAACTATCCTGGCTTCGGAGGCTTACCTGCGCCAGTGCGAGGCCATGATCCGCCGGGAATGTCCGGGTTGTACTTGTGGCATTGAAAGTTCCCTGGCCATGAAGCATGCCGCTTCCAGTGCATTATTCGAGATTAAGCGTCTGATGCCCCGTCAGAACGCCGGCGACAAGGCTCTCCCCGTCGGGGTGACGCAGGCGGAAAATACATCGCATACGTAGTTTGCCAAGCAGAACGTCCTCAAAAGGGCCGCTTTCCGACGGACCCCATCGGCTTCTTGAACAAGCATCGGATGGAATCGCTCTTGTCCAGCGTTGCGTTTGGGATGGCACGGCCACCGTCTGGAGCGAAGGTTGAAAATCTGATCAATTGCGTCTTGCCAGGTCAATCACCCCCATGTAAATATTTGGAATGGGACTAGCTTCTGGGGCAAAGTTGTATTAGTTTCTTCTTCGCTCCTGCCGCTCTAATGGGGATAGGCATGAGCCAGTCCGTAACTCCGCTACGGACTGTGCCAGGTTCAACTCAATCTGAACGGCTCGGAAAACATCTGAGCCAGGAAGGAGTCCGCCCGTGACCTCGGACTCACTCTTGTCAGGCCATGCAAAAAGTGAAGAGCAGCACCGCCGCGACATCTGCATTGCCGGACGATGGATGTACGAACGCGGACACATCGTCGCCTGCGAAGGAAACATTTCCGTGCGGCTGGATGACGGCAGCGTTCTCACGACTCCTACCTGCATGAATAAAGGGATGCTCGCCCCCGAGGATCTGGTGATTACCGATCTGCACGGACGGCAGCTCGCTGGCGATCGTAAATTCTCCTCCGAACTGGCCATGCATCTCTTGTTCTACCGCATGCGGCCGGATGTGATGGCCATCTGCCATGGGCATCCGCCCACGGCCACCGGATTTGCGGTCGCCGGGCGCGCGCTGAATCGTGCCTTGCTTCCAGAGGTGGTCGTGGGACTTGGACAGATTCCGCTGGTGCAATATGCCACGCCGGGAACTCCGGAGTTGAGCGAGGCCATCGAGCCGTTTGTGCCGCACTACGACGCGTTGCTTCTTGCCAACCATGGCGCGGTGACCTGCGGCCCGGATCTGCTCACGGCGTTCTTTCGAATGGAGACCATCGAGCACAGCGCGAAGATCACCCTGGCTGCGGAAATGGCCGGCGAGCCGGCGTTGCTTTCCAGCCGGGAGGTTTCCAAGCTGATGGCGGCTCGTCCGCGCTACTTTGTCGCGCCCCCGCCGGGCGGAGGCGCGGAGTTGCCCATCACCCGCGACAGCGGAGAAAACGCGGGCGACGACGTGACGCTGACGCGCAGCGAACTCGATGCGCTGATCGACGAGGCCGTGCGCAAGGACCGCACGCGGCGCTAATTCCCCGCATCCCGGATCTTCGATATCAGCCGCGCCCAACGCACCAAGGAGTTTCTGCGTGAGCGACATCGCTGCATTCTTTCACGCCGTTCAATCCGGAAACGCAAGCAAAGTGCAAGCGCTGCTCGATGCGGATGCTTCGCTGGCGCACGCCAAGAACGAGAAGGGCCAGTCCGCCGTGCTAATGGCCGTGTACACCGGCAGAAATGAGATTCGCGACCTGCTGCTCGCGCGCGAAGCTGCGCTGGAGTTGCATGAAGCCGCGGCGGCGGGACAGCTTGCGCGCGTGAAGCAACTCGTCGACGAGGATCCGCAGCTTGCGAAGAGTTTTTCGCCGGACGGATTTCCCGTCTTCGCCCTGCCCGCGGTCTTTGGCCATTTGGAAGTTGCCGAGTACCTGCTCGGAAAAGGCGCGGACGTGAACGCCGCCGCCACCAATGGAACCGGCTACAACGCGCTGACGGGCGCCGTGGCCAGCGGCCACACCGCCATTGTGGCGTGGCTCCTGGCAAATGGCGCCGACCCGAATTACCGCTATGGAGCCGGCTATTCGCCGCTCCTCACTGCCGCGGCCAATGGCCACCTGGGAATCGTGAGCCTGCTGCTGGCAAGCGGCGCGGATTTGCACGCCAAGGCCAACGATGGAAAGACGGCTCTTCGTTTCGCGCAGGAGCGCGGCCACGCGGATGTCACCGAGGTTTTGCGCGGCCACGGGGCTGCCTGAAACCTCGCGACTCCCTCCATCCCAGCTCCGCGTTGACGGGCGAAGGAAAAGCGGCAATACTGGCAAACGATGATTGGCCAGCTTCGCGGACGGCTCGCCGAAAAAAGACCGAATCAAGTGCTCGTGGACGTGGGCGGCGTGGGCTACGTCGTGCTGGTGCCGCTCTCGACCTACGCCGCGCTTGGCGACCTGCACACCGAAGTGACTCTCCTGATTCACACACACGTCCGGGAAGACGCGCTGGCGCTGTACGGGTTTGTCTCCGCGCGGGAAAAACATTTTTTTGAGATGCTGCTTTCGGCGTCGGGCGTGGGGCCGGCGCTGGCTTTGAAAATTCTGAGCGGGATGAGCGTCGAGGAACTCGTGCCCGCAATTCGCGGTAGCGACCTGGCGCGGCTGACGAAAATTCCCGGCGTGGGGCGTAAAACGGCGGAGCGCATGGTGGTCGAGTTGAAAGACAAACTGGAAGGCGTGGCCGTGGAGACGGAGAGACCGGCGGCGTCTTCGGCCCCGGGAATCGAGGCGGATGTTATTTCGGCGCTGGTGAACCTGGGATACGACGGCCGCGCCGCGGAAACCGCGGTGGCCGAAGCGAAGCATGAGGACGGCGCATCGAATTTTGAGAAGTTGTTGCGCGGGGCGTTGCAGTCGTTGAGCGCGCCGAAAGGTCGAGCGGCGCGCGGTATGTGAGAAAAGAAGCGAACAGAAGAAGATAGCGCAGAGACGCAGAGTGCGCTGAGGAAACGCAGAGAAGAATGACGGATGGAACGGCAAAGCGGATGATGCAACAGCGGCAGCCAGAACGCATTGTGTCCGGGCAGGCGTTTGAGGACGACGCGCGGACCGATATGAGCGTGCGGCCAAAGCGGCTGGACGAATACATCGGCCAGAAACGCGTCAAAGAAAATATTCAGATTGCCATCGACGCGGCGCGCAGCCGCGGCGAGGCGCTGGACCACGTGCTGCTCTACGGACCGCCCGGCCTCGGGAAAACCACGCTGGCGCAGATCATCGCCAATGAATTGAACGTGCCGATCAAGACCAGCGCGGGGCCGTTGCTGGAGCGCAAAGGCGACCTGACGGCGATTCTGACCTCGCTCGAAAAAAAGGAAGTTTTTTTTCTCGACGAAATTCACCGCCTGCAGCCGGCCGTGGAGGAAGTGCTGTATCCGGCGATGGAGGACTTCCGCGTGGACCTGATCATCGGGCAGGGGCCG
>Ga0307479_10002635_pt1 | contig 16311 bp, 13 predicted proteins | sample atmos_gasesECM4C_FD_203743 | JGI IMG/M metagenome (GOLD analysis project Ga0307479, IMG submission 203743) | Hardwood forest soil microbial communities from Morgan-Monroe State Forest, Indiana, United States - atmos_gasesECM4C_515 | ecosystem: Environmental > Terrestrial > Soil > Temperate... | reverse complement strand
CAGCGCCCGACTTGTCGAAGGTTCTTGAAGGCCGATTTGGGAAGGACTGTGGCTCTGAGAACTCTGCCATTGGTTTTACACCCGAAGGGAACGTTGTCGTCTTAGTGACACCCCTTGAGGACACTTACTACAACGAGGGCGCGACTTCTTGCGTGAAGCAGAAGACACTATTAGCTTTGGACGCGAAGCGTGGATTGCAAGACATCGCCCAAGTGTTACCCGGCGATTTCAAATCGCGGCGTTACGGGCAATTTCCTAAAGCGCAGACATCAAGGAAATGATCTAGCAAGCGGAGGAAGCCACTCTCCTGATTCAAAACGCGCAAATCGTACAAATGAGTCCCATCCTTTCTGTCCGACGGTCGGGCATTGCAGCCTCCGGCTGGCGCCCGATTAGTTGGGCAGTCGGAAGCTGCCCCACGATCGGTTTTTGGCGGTGGTTTTCTCTTCGCGCTGTAAACGGTAAACTGTTAAGTGTCACTTCGATATGAACTGGTTTGCACGCCGCATTCATCGCTACGAGCAGCGCCGCTGGAAAACAGACGACAACCGTCTCGTGCGCCCCTTTGCGTGGGGTCTAGAACACATCGGCGGTCCGGCCGAGCATCCTGATCCCTCCGGTTTCCTGCGCGAGTATGCGCGGTGGGCCATCGAGAACAGCCAAGAGTGGTACAGCACAACGCCCGCCACCGATTACCAACTGGACGCCGCAAACGTTCTGACCTTTACCAGTTCCATCGAGTCGCCCTGGCCGGAAAACAACATGGTTCACGCGCAGTTCTTTCCGGCGCGCAAGCGGGGCTCGGCGGTGCTGATCCTGCCCAACTGGAACGCTAAATGGCACGGGCAGCGCGGTTTAGGCGAATGGCTGCAACGCATCGGAATCAGCGCGCTCAAGATGAGCATGCCGTACCACGATCGGCGCACGGCGCGAGGTCACGAGCGCGCCGACCAGCTCGTCGGGCCGAACATCGGGCTGACATTGCAGGCTAACCGCCAAGCGGTGCAGGACGCCCGGCGCTGCTTGCGCTGGCTGGAGCAGCAGGGGTTTTCTCGTCTCGGCATTCTGGGGACCAGCATCGGCTCCTCGGTCGGCTATATCACCCTGGTGCACGATCCCGCCGTTCAGGCAGGCGGCTTCTTCCACGTTTCGACCTATTTTGCCGACGTAGTCAGCCAAGGGATGACCACAATGCACGTCTGGGAGAGTTTGCGCGAACACGTCACGGTGGACGAGCTGCGCGAATGCTGGGCGCCGGTCAGCCCCATGCCCTATGTGGAGCGCGGTCTGGGAGCGGGAAAGAACGCCTTCATGGTGTACGGCAAGTATGATCCTACCTTCCTTCCAGCCCTGACCGAGCAGATGCTGGCGGCGCTGCGGCGTTACAGCCCGCATCCACGCACACTGGCCCTGCACTGCGGCCATTACTCCCTGGAGCTCCCGCCGTTTAGCCACATCGCCGGCTACCGCATGCTCAGTTTCCTACGCCAAGCCCTCGCTCAGTAAGCGGTGCCTTAACGCCTCTTTTCGCCTTATCGTTTGCAGCGGTACGGAAAAAATGCTTGATTCTGTGTCTGAATCTGTTATACTCTGTCTCGGGTAATACCACGGGCGGCCAATTCAGGCCGCTCTTTTCATTTCCGGGCTTACTCGACTTCGCGACGGGACTTCGAGCGTTTCGCCTTCTCTCCGAACCAATATCCTGCGCAGACTTCGCGCTAAGTCGTTTGCCAGCATGTCGTTGCGGACAAATCAAAGCTAACCATCGTAGAATGTGCACTTACAGGTTGATGACCCGTAAGTCCTGTAGAATGTGCAGATCCAGAAACCGGGGGAGGGGGTGGGGTCCGACTCGCTAATGGAGTATCGCCGAGAATGTCCCGGCCGCGACTAACGCGGAGACCGCTTCAATCTCGGGTGCGAGGGGTCGGTCTTGCACGATCTTGGCGGACTTTGCGCGCGCTACCTCGTAAGCCTTCCTTGCCAACGCGCCCGTTTGCAGCGGCGCCAGTAGATCAATGCCCTGGCAGGCACAGAGCAGCTCGATGGCTACGATGTGGCGCAAATTCAGCAACATGCGGTCCAGGCGGCGCGCGCCGCTCATACCCATGGAGACGTAGTCTTCCTGGTTGCCCGAAGTGGAAATCGAATCCACGGAATGCGGGACGGCCAGCGCTTTGTTCTCACTGGTCAGCGCCGCCGCCGTTACCTGAGCGATCATGAATCCGGAGTTGATTCCCGGCTCTGGCGTCAAAAATGCCGGCAGCATGCTGGTCAGCGGATTCGTCATCTGCTCGGTGCGCCGCTCGGAAATTCCGCCGAGCGTGGCAACCGCGATGGCGACTTGATCCGCGGCCATCGCCAGCGGCTGGCCGTGGAAATTTCCGCCGCTGATGATGTCGCCGCTGCCGTCGCCGACGAATACGAGCGGATTGTCTGTGGCGCTGTTCAGCTCCACGGCCGCCATCTCGCGCGCTTGCGCCAGTGAATCGCGCACCGCGCCATGCACCTGCGGCGTGCAGCGCAAGCTGTAGGCGTCCTGCACGCGCGCATCTTTTTCCGCGGCGCGATGCGACTCGCGAATCTGGCTGCCTTCGTTCAAATGCGCGAGGTTGCGCGCCGTCATCGCGGCGCCGGTGTAAGGCCGCGCGTGCATGATGCGGGCGTCGAATGCGCCGGGACTCCCGCGTAGCGCGTCGAGCGAAAGCGCCGCGGCCACGTCCGCGGTGTCCACCAGCACGTCGGCTTCGCGGAGAGCGAGGCTCAGCAACGCAAGCATCCCTTGCGTGCCGTTGAGCAGCGACAATCCTTCTTTTGCTTCCAGAGCGACCGGTATGACGCGGGCGCGGCGCATCGCTTCCGCTCCGTCCAGCGTTTCACCACGATAGACAGCGCGCCCTTCGCCAATCGCAACATGCGCAAGATGCGCCAAAGGCGCTAAGTCTCCCGATGCGCCCACGGAACCTTGCGAGGGAATCACCGGATGCACTCCCGAATTCAGCATGGCGCAAAGAGTTTCCACGACTACCGGACGAATGCCGCTCAAGCCTTTGGCCAGCGCGTTGGCGCGGAGCAGCATCAGCGCACGGGTCTCCGGCTCGCTCAGCGGCGAGCCTACGCCCGAAGCGTGCGAGCGCACCAGGTTCACCTGAAGTTGGCGCACCTGCTCGCTGGAAATACGCACGGAGGCGAGCTTGCCGAAGCCGGTATTGATTCCATACGCCGTGGCGCCCGAAGCCACCACGCGCTCGACTACCGCGCGCGACTCCTTCATGCGCTCGACAGCATCCGGCGTGAGCGCCACTTTTTCACCGCGCAACGCCACCGCGTACAACTGCTCGAAGGTCAGGTCGTTGCCGCTGATGGCAATGGTCATGAATGGCTCCGCGCCGTGCTTGCCACGCGCGACGCCGTGCCAAGAATGGCCCGATATTTCTCCGGCAAAAGCTTGGGCTTGCCGTTGCTGCCGCAAATCACGTGCAGCGTTTCGCCGACGGCAAGCAACTCGCGATCGGAGTCGCGAAAGACTTCGTAGGAAAATCGAATGGTGCGGTTGCGCGACTCCGCGATGCGCGTGCGCACGCGAATTACTTCGTCATAGCGCGCGGGGGTGTGGTAGCGGCAGCGCACGTCGGCGACGACGATGTGACAGTCATCCTCGCTCTCCATGCGCTTGTATTCGATGCCTAGCGCGCGCATCAACTCCACGCGACCCACCTCAAACCAAATCAGATAATTCGCGTGGTAAACCACGCCCATCTGGTCGGTCTCCGCGTAGCGCACTCGTACTGTGGTGTCGTGATGCTCGAGAGTTTGCATGGGATCGATTATTCCGGCTTGCTGTGCCAGATTGGTTTGCGTTTTTCCAGGAACGACGCCACGCCTTCCTTGAAGTCGGGCGTGCAGCGGATGCGCGCGTTTTCCAGTATGGCGCGCTCCAGGTCGTGATCCACTCCTGCTGCGGCTGCCGAGGTTAACAGGTGTTTCGCGCGCGTCAAACTGCTTGGGCTTGCGGCGATCAGGTCGTTGGCGAGCTCGAAAGCGCGCTCCTGCAGGCGTTCGGCGGGAACCACTTCCGTCACCATGCCGAATTCTTTTGCCTCCGCCGCTTCGATGATGCGCCCGGTCAGCAGGAGATCGCGCGAGCGCTTGTCGCCAATCTGGCGCGTCAGAAATACGGAGACGATGGCGGGCAGGAATCCAATTTTCACTTCCGTGTAGCCGAATTTCGCGTCAGGCGTCGCCAATGTGAAATCGCAAAGAGTCGCGATGCCGCAGCCTCCCGCGTAGGCAGGACCATTCACGGCCGCAATCATCGGTCGCGGAAAACTCCACACGCGGCGCAGCATTTTGGCAATGCGCCGCGAATCCTCCTGATTTTCCGCGGGTGACTGCTTCGCGATCGCGGCGAGCATGTCCAAATCCATGCCGGCGCAAAACGACGTGCCTGCTCCGGTGACAATCACCACGCGCGAGTGGTTTTTTTCGATGGTGTCCAGCGCTGTTTGCAGCTCCGCGATCATTTGCGTGTTGATGGCGTTGCGCTTTTCGGGGCGGTTCAGCGTGATCTTGGCGATTTCGCCGCTGAATTCGAGAATCAGTGTGGAGTGCATGGCAAAAGCCTCGCTAATTCAAAACTGGTAAGTGCGCGTATTTCGCGCGAATCTGGTTGGTCATGGCCAGGACTTTGCTGAGCCGCGCGTTGTCTATGCCCGGATCGGCGCCCGCCTTGCGCAAAGCCGCAAGCACCTGCTCCGTGGCGATGTTTCCCACCAGATTGTCTCCCGCAAAGGGACAGCCGCCAAGTCCCGTAAGCGCACTGTCGAAACGCCGGCATCCCGCTTCGTACGCGGCACGAATTTTCGCTTCCGCGTTCTCCGGCCGGCTGTGTAGATGAACGCCCAGTTCGATTCCCGCAACGTGATCCTTCACTTGGCGGAATAAATCGCCGACCAGTTGCGGGGAGGCAGTGCCCACCGTATCCGCCAGCGAAACGGTGCGCACGCGAGTGTCTTTCAGCCATTCCAGTGTGTCCTGCACAATTTCCGGCCCCCACGGCTCATCATAAGGATTGCCGAAGGCCATGGAGATGTAAATGACCAAGCCGCGATTTGCGGCCGAAGTCTCTTTCTTGAGAGTTTCAGCCAGGGCACGCGATTCTTCGCGAGTCATGTTTGCGTTCGCACGCCGAAAATAAGCCGAGATCGAATACGGATATCCAATGGTGGTGACGCCAGGAGCAGCCAGTGCCCGCTCGAGTCCCTTTTCATTCACAACAATGCCGATGATCTCTGGCCGTTCGGTGCCATCGGGAAGGGAAGAGTTGAGTTTCGCCATCACTTCTTCGCTGTCCGCCATCTGCCTCACATGCTTCGGAGAAACAAAGCTCACGGCATCAATGTGCTTGAACCCGGCAAGCAACAATTCTCTCAGGTACTCCGCTTTGTAATCGGTGGGAATGAAATCCGGAAGCCCCTGCCAGGCGTCACGCGGGCACTCGATTAGCTTTGTTGTTACAGCCATGTCCGCCGCCTGGAGCGAAAGCAGTCGGTCAGGATTGATATCAAGAACCCTACAAAGCAGAGAATTCCCAGTAGGAATAGGGAAAAAAGAAAAAGTCCTGGATAAACGGTCACGTCTGAAGAACTCCGGTCTTGAATTCGCGAATCTCGGGGTTTAGGGCGACGGCTTCCAGGGCCTGGATTAGCGCCTCGCGGGTATGCGCGGGATCGATTATGGCGTCGACCCAGAGGCGGGCGGCGGCGTAGCGTGGGTCGGTTTGATGCTCGTACGTGGCGCGGACGGATTCGTACAATTCTTTTTTTGCTTTCTCGTCGACTTTTTTGCCTTGGCGTTCGAGTTGCTTCAGTTTGATTTCGACCAGCGTGGCGGCCGCGGCGTCTCCGCTCATGACTGCGTAGCGTGCCGTGGGCCACGCGAAAATGAATCGCGGGTCGTAGGCCTTGCCGCACATGGCGTAGTGGCCGGCGCCGAAGCTGCCGCCGCAGATTACGGCGATCTTCGGGACCACCGAATTCGCCACAGCGTTCACCATTTTTGCGCCGGCGCGGATGATGCCGCTCCACTCCGCATCCTTGCCGACCATGAAGCCGTTGACGTCGTGCAGGAAAATCAGCGGGACGCGATTCTGATTGCAATCCAAAATAAATCGCGCGGCCTTTTCGGCGGACTCGGTATAAATCACGCCGCCGAATTCCATGCGCTTCTGGTCCGAGCCGCGCGCCAGCGTCTGCACATGCTTTTTCTGATTGGCAACGAGGCCGACGGCCCAGCCGCCGATGCGCGCGTAGCCGCACAGCACTGTCTCGCCATGCTCGGCCCGATATTCCTCGAACTCGCTGGCGTCCACGATGCGGGCGATGATTTCGCGCATTTCGTACTGCTTCGCGGGGTCGCCCGAGAAAATTCCGTAAATCTCATCGGCGGAGTAAAGCGGCTGCCGCGATGCCACGTGACTGAATGGCGCTGGGTTCGCGGCGCCCATCTTGTCGGCTAGCGCGCGAATCCGCGCGATGCATGCGTCATCATCCGGCTCGCGGAAATCCACGGTGCCGCTGATCTGCGCGTGCATTTTCGCACCGCCCAAATCTTCCGCGGACGTTTTCTGCCCGATGGCAGCTTGCACCAGCGCCGGCCCGGCCAGAAACAGGCCGGAGCCTTCGGTCATCAGGATGTGGTCGCACATCACCGGCAGGTACGCGCCGCCTGCCACGCACATGCCCATGATGGCGGCAAGTTGCGGAATGCCCATCGCGCTCATCACCGCATTGTTGCGGAACACGCGGCCGAAATCATCGGTATCGGGAAACACGTCTTCCTGCAAAGGGAGGAAAATGCCCGCCGAATCGACCAGATAAATCGTGGGGATGTGATTGTCGATCGCGATGTTCTGCGCGCGAATCACTTTTTTCGCGGTCATCGGAAAAAACGCGCCGGCCTTCACCGTGGCGTCGTTGGCGATGACCATGAACGTGCGGCCGCAGACGCGCGCGAGACCGGTGACGGTACCCGCTGAAGGCGCGCCGCCCCACTCCTCGTACATTTCGTACGCAGCGTAAACGCCCAGCTCAAAAAATTGTGACCCGGGATCGATCAGCTTGGCGATGCGCTCGCGTGCGGTCAGCCGCCCTTTCTTGTGTTGCGCTTCGATGGCTTTCGCGCCGCCGCCCGCCGCAATCTGCTCTTCTTCGTTCTTGATTTGCGTGACAAGGTCAATCATCCGGCGGGTATTCTTCTCAAATTCAGGCGACTTCGTATTTACATTGGTTTTGAGAATCGAGGCGGCCACTCACAGACCTCACGCGAAAGTAGCGACGCAAAGCAAGGCACGTCAGATAAAAGCAAAGCGCCGCAAACGACCCAGTATACGGTCTCTACGGTCATACTGCGAGCAAACCCATCCTTCAATGCTCTCCAGCCGGTGTCCAGGCTTTCCGAGTGTTACGCATAGGGCGCACACCTGAGCGCTCAACCTCCGGAGGCACAACTTTTTTGGTAAAAAACTGTTTATACGAACAAGACACCCTGGGCCTGATTTTTGCGCATTTAGCGAGGTAATTTGAGCCCGAAGAACGCTGCATCGGAGAGGTGAGAGTGATGCGAATCCTGGAATTTATTGGGTTCCTGCTGCTGGCCGCGATGATCCTGGGCATACCCGCGGCATCAAACGCACAAATCGCGGTTGGCATTTCGGTCCGCATAGGACCTCCGGCGCTGCCGGTGTATGTCCAGCCGGTTTGCCCCGGCCCCGGTTATATCTGGACGCCCGGATATTGGGCTCATGGCGACGATGATTATTATTGGGTGCCAGGAACGTGGGTGATGGCGCCGGAACCGGGTTTCCTTTGGACTCCGGGTTATTGGGGATTTTCCGAAGGCGTGTACGTTTGGCATGGGGGTTACTGGGGACCGCACGTCGGATTTTATGGTGGCATTAATTACGGCTTCGGCTACACAGGCGTAGGTTTCTGGGGCGGGGAATGGCGCGGTCGAGAATTTGTCTACAACCGCTCGGTGACCAACGTCAACACCACAATCATCCACAACACGTACAACAGGACGGTGATCGTGAACAACACCACGATCAACAACGTCAGCTACAACGGCGGGCCGCACGGAATTCAGGCGCGTCCCAGCGAGCGCGAGAGAATTGCGGAGCACGAGCACCACATCGAAGCGCGGCACGAACAGATCGAGCACGAGCACGCGGCACACGCGGACCGGCGGCAGTGGGCGTCGGAGAATCACGGGCGGCCGGCGGTGGCAGCCAGCGGGCGCCCGGGTGATTTCCATCGCGACGTAGTTGCAGCGCGTTCCGACCGCGGAGCGGACCATCGCGCCGATCGACCGGAATCCGCGCACGGCGCGGATCGTCCAGCGGACCGGCACGCGGATCGCCCGAGCAATGTCGCTCATGACAACCGGAACACCGGCCGGAATGATCATCCGGTCAATGCAATGCCGGCGAGCAAGACAGTCGGCCGGAATGATCGGCCGACGAACGCGGCGAATCGCGATGCCGCGGCCTCCAGGCCGAACTCCGGCCCCTCGAACAATGCGCGGCCAGCGAAAGAAATGCGGCCGGTGCCCAACAATTCACGCTCAAACGGCCCGCAAGGCGAGGCGCGTGGCAACCCGCACGCTGATCGCGGGCCCGCACAGCATTCCAATGCGCCGCACGAAAACGCGCCGCATTCCAACAACAAGCCCGAGCAAGGCAAGCCTGAACACGGCAAGCCCGAAAAGCCGTAGCTTCATAGTTCGGGGCGAAACCTATATTAGGCCGGACGCTTTGCGTCCGGCCATTTGTTTTGTGAAATGCCAACGGTCTGAAGCATTTTGTTGACGCTTCGGCGCACGTTCCCTACAATTCAGTCGGTACGATTCACACTTTTGATCTTCAGGAGGCGCCTGTGAATACCTCGGTCGAAGTTCCGAGGGAGTTGTGTGTCTTTCACGCGTTTCCCAGTCACTGCGAGCACACCTTCCCCATCTGAGTTTTCCCCTTCAGGCGGATGTTACACAATGGTATTCGACACACCGGCGCCGGTTCTTTCGCGCTACGGGAGAACACCAAGTGTCATTAAAGCAATTGGGATGGAATACGTATTTTGACGCGCTGTGGCAAAACCGCGAACAGCTCGAATGGCTTCCTGCGCGGGTCATTTCCCAACAGCGAGGTCTTTGGCGCATTGCTGGGGATTTTGCGGAGTGTTGGGCGGAGGTTTCTGGGACGTTGCGCTCCGCCACGGAAGCTGGCGGAGACTGGCCAGCGGTAGGAGATTGGGTTGCGGCGGAAATGCTGGCCGGTGGCGGACGGCCGCTAATCCAGAAAGTATTGCCGCGCCGAAGCAAGTTCGTGCGGAAGGTTGCCGGGCGGCGCGTGGAAGAGCAGGTGATTGCAGCGAACGTGGACACCGCGTTCGTGGTCATGGCGCTGGATGGCGACTTCAACGTGCGGCGGTTGGAGCGTTATCTGGCGCAATGCTTTGAATCAGGGGCGAAGTCGATTGTGGTCCTCAATAAGGCGGACGATTGCGCTGATGTTGCTGCTCGCTTTGCGGAAGTCGAAAGCATCGCATCCGGCGTTCCGATATTTTCCGTGAGTGCGCACACCGGTGAAGGTGTGGCCGCGCTGGACAGCTTTCTTGTCCCCGGGCAGACGATTGTGTTGCTGGGTTCATCCGGGGTAGGGAAGTCCACGCTGGTGAATCACTTCCTGCAGCGCGACGCGCAAGCGGTGCAAATGGTGCGCGCGAGCGACAGCCGCGGCCGCCACACCACCACCAGCCGCGAGTTGTTCGCGCTTCCCGGCGGTGCGTTGCTCATTGACACGCCGGGCTTGCGCGAATTGCAGTTGTGGGATGCGGCCGAAGGCGTGGAGCAAGCATTTTCCGACATCGAAGAGCTCGCGGCGCTTTGCCGATACGGCAATTGTGGGCACACCACCGAACCGGGCTGCGCTGTGCAAGCGGCGATTGCGGAAGGCCGCCTCGACCAGAATCGCCTCGAGAACCAGCGCAAGCTCGAGCGCGAGCAGGAATTTCTCCGCCGCAAGGTCGATCCCGCGGCGCAAAAACAAGAAAAAGAGCGCGTCAAGCTGCTGCACCGCGGAGCGCGGCAGAAATATGACCAGCGTCGCAAAGATGGGGGCAAGTAGTAATCTCGCGCAGTATGGGTCGAGCCGTACGCCTCGGAAAGAGATTGGAATCGGTAAGTCAGCGAATTAATGCGCGACGCGTTTGTGGATGAACTCGACGATGTCCTGTGTCGAGGTGCCGGGAAGAAAAATTTCGGCGATGCCAGCTTTCTTCAACGCCGGTATGTCCGCTTCGGGGATGATGCCGCCGAGCACCACCGTCACGTCGTTCATGCCTTTATCGTGCAGTAGGTGCATGAGCTGAGGGCAAAGCGTATTGTGTGCGCCGGACAGAATCGAGAGGCCGATGACATCGACGTCTTCCTGTACGGCCGCCGAAGCAATCATCTCCGGCGTCTGCCGCAAGCCAGTGTAGATCACCTCCATGCCCGCATCGCGCAGCGCCCGCGCAATGATCTTCGCGCCGCGGTCGTGCCCATCCAGCCCCGGCTTCGCAATCAAAACTCGAATCTTTTTTTCGGGCATCTGCAGTCGCTTGTATTGCCTTAACGGCGGATTCCTTTCAAGAAATCCTGGACCGCAACAAAAATCAGCATAGCGATGAAGAGATACACAAAAATCAAGCCAATAAACCGGAAGATCCGCCCGTATAGGGTCTTGGGATCATCGGGGCCGGGCACAAACACACCCTTTGTGGCTTGGAATATGACCTGAAAAATCGACAAGATTCCGTACGTCCTGCCGTAAGCGCGCTGGACCTCAAACGACGCGGCAGGAGGTGGAGACGGTCGATCAGCCCGAGCGTTCTTTCGCTGCATCATCTAAATGGTCGCATGAAATCTAGCAAGTCACAAAGACTAGGTGATGGCGATTTCTTCGTAGGTGCCGAAGACTTCTCGCATGGCGTCGCAAATTTCGCCGAGCGTGGCGTAGGATTTTACTGCGTCGAAGATGTACGGCATCAGGTTCTCGCTGCCTTGCGCCGCTTTGCGCAATGCGCCAAGCCTGCGCGCGACTTCATCGTTCGAGCGCTCGGCGCGCAATTTGCTCAGCCGCTCGGCTTGCCGTTGCGCCACAGTCTCATCGATTTGCAAAGTGTCCAGCGGCTTTTCCCCAGTGACAAAGTCATTCACGCCGACAATAATCTTTTCCTTCTTGTCGACCGCCACCTGATAGCGGTAGGAAGCCTCGGAGATTTCCCGTTGCGGATACCCGCGCTCTATGGCCGCCACCATGCCGCCAAGCGCATCAATCTTCTCGATGTAATCCCAGGCCCCGCGCTCGACTTCATTGGTCAGCGCCTCGACAAAGTACGACCCGCCGAGCGCATCCACCGTGTTGCTAACGCCCGTCTCATGCGCGATGATCTGCTGCGTGCGCAACGCAATCGTCGCCGCAAACTCAGTTGGCAGGGCCCACGCTTCATCCAGCGAATTGGTGTGCAGCGATTGCGTCCCGCCGAGCACCGCGGCCAGCGCCTGAATCGCTGTGCGCACCACGTTGTTGTACGGCTGCTGCGCGGTCAGCGAGCAACCCGCTGTCTGCGTGTGGAAGCGCAGCGCCCAGGAACGCGGGTTCTGCGACTTGTAGCGCTCGACCATGGCCTTGTGCCAGATGCGCCGCGCCGCGCGATATTTGGCGATCTCCTCGAAGAAATCGTTGTGCGCGTTGAAGAAAAACGAAAGCTGCGGCACGAACTCATCGAGCTCCAGGCCGCGCCGCATGCCCCATTCCACGTACTCGAGCCCGTCGCGCAGCGTGAACGCCAATTCCTGAATCGCTGTCGAACCCGCCTCGCGAATGTGATAGCCGCTGATGGAAATGGTATTGAACTTGGGGGTGTTCTTCACCCCGAACTCGAACGTGTCGATCACCAGCCGCATCGACGGTTCGGGCGGATAGATGTATTCCTTCTGCGCGATGTATTCTTTCAGGATGTCGTTCTGCAGCGTGCCTGAAATTTTCTTCCAGTCCGCGCCCTGTTTTTCCGCAACCGCCAAGTACATGGCCCAAATCACCGCCGCCGGCGAGTTAATCGTCATCGAGGTAGTGACGTTGGCGAGCGGGATTTTGTCGAACAGTACTTCCATGTCCGCCAGCGAACTGATCGCCACTCCGCATTTTCCGACTTCGCCTTCGGAAAGCGGATGATCGGAGTCATAGCCCATCAAGGTTGGCAGATCAAACGCCGTCGACAGCCCCGTCTGCCCTTGCGCAAGCAGATAGCGGAAGCGCTGATTGGTGTCCTCCGCGGCGCCAAAGCCCGCGAATTGCCGCATGGTCCACAAACGCCCGCGGTGCATCGTGGAATGAATGCCCCGCGTATAAGGAGGCTCGCCGGGATACCCGAGATCACGATCGGCGTTCCAGCCGGACAGATCGGCCGGAGTATATAGGCGCCGAATCGGAAAGCCGGAAACGGTGGTGAATTCCGCCTGGCGCTCCGGATTTTTCTCCAGTGTCGGCCGCAGCGTATTTTCTTCCCAGGATTTCTCTTTGGCGGAAGGCGTGCGATGCGGGGAGGCCGGCTCGGCAGGAGTTACGGTTTGCGTTGTTTCCTTGGAATGATCGCTCATGAGCAAGCGCTCCGGTATCGTGCAGCGGCCGCTACTTTCATGCTATGCGAAAGATAGCGGCCGAGCAAGCGTGCCAGCAGCGCACGTACGCGAGCATCGCGTCCGTTCGGCAGACAAAGTGTGCCTATTTTTGTGCGCTGCCGTCCGGTAGCAGATTCAACAGGTCTTCCGTGCCAACCACTCTGCCGTGCAGCGTGCCAGGAATCAGGGTATCTCTTTCCACTTCGCCGTGCTTGGCGTCGGCAATAGTCACCCGATTCACGTCTAGCGTCCGGGCCACAGCTCGCTCGTACTGAGCTTTCGCTTCGAGCAGATTGGCCAATGCCCGTAACTCTGCGCCTTGCGCGTTCACCAGGTCACGCTGTGTCAAGATCACGTTGTAAACCGTGGAGGCGCCCAGCTGGTACTTCTTCTGCTCGGCATCAAACGTCTCCTGCTGTAGCTTGCGAGCTTCGCTGGCGGTCGCCACCTGCGAGCGGTCCTGTTCCAAAGCAATATAAGCGTTGCGAACGTCCACCACGGCGGCGTTCTTCAACTGCTGCATTTGCGTCTGGAGTAAGCGCTGCTCAAGTATGGCGCGCTGGTTGTCTGCCTGCAGGGAGCGATTCCGGATGGGAATGGTAATGCTCACCCCGACGGCGTAGTCGGGGAATTGACTGTGAAAGAGCTGGCTGGTCGCGGTGCCAATGCCGTTCCGTGTCGTGCCGGTTGTGGTGGTGGAAGTGGCCGGCTCGAAAATCATCGCAGGGTTTCCGTTTGCGTCCAGGACCGTGATGGGTTGTCCATTTGACCCAACGACGGGAGCCCCTGCGGCGGGTGTCGACTTGAGAATTGGAGAATTGCCAGAAAGTCCCGTGGTGCCATACTGGCCGGTCAGTGTCGCCGTGGGAAGCAGGGCGTTGCGCGTCGCCTTCACGTCAACGGCCGCGTTTTTCAAGTTGTATTCCTGTTCCAGCAGTTCCGGCCGTTTTTGAAAGGCCTCCTTGATGGACTCCTCAAAGGATGCCGCTTCCGTGGCTTCTGGCGGCGTGGGCTTGTCGGTGGGGATGATCTCGACATTGATTATGTTAGGCGCCAGCGGATCCTTGCTTATGAAGTTTTTAAGGACCTGCTCATCTTGCAGTTTGGTCGTTTGGGCAATGATGAGGTTCTGCTGATCGTTGGCCAATTGCGCTTCTGACCGCGTCACGTCGAGAGGAGCCATCGTGCCGATCTGCAGTTGCTTCTTGTTGTCGCCATATAATCTCGTCGACGTGGCCACCGCCTGCTGTTGCACCTCGACGTTGGCACGCGCGTAAGCCAGCTCCCAATAGGCCGTTATCGCACTGGTGGCTGTAGTGATGGCTTGCTGCTCAAATGCCAGGTCCGCGATTTTGCGGTTGTTCTTGGCGATGATGATGTTGCGATGATTCACCGCCAAGCCAAAGCCGCTCAGCAAACTCTGGCTGAAGGATACGAACAGCGAGCTCTGCACGTCCGGATTGAAAAGGTTGGCGGAGGGGGCGCTTGTCGCTCGCGTGTTGTCGTAGGTGACGGTGAGGCTGGTTCCCGTTGGAAAGAATTGCGAATACTGGTTGTTGTATTGCGCCGTGTGGCTGCCGATGGCGGGCGCCGTCGCGGTGATGCCCGTGCCGGAAATGAACGGGTTGTTAATCGGCGTATGGCGATCGTCAAACGCAACCGAGGAGGTCCAGAGTGGATCGTACGAGGTGATGGAAAAAGCGAAGGGGCTCAGATTGGCCGACGAGGCGCTGATGGCCGCACCGGGCGTGCCGAACCCGGGCGATCCTGAGTCTGCCTTCAGAATGCTTACGTCCGCGATCCACGGATAGTACCGCTGGACTGCGATATCCATGCTGTTTTCCAGCGCAAGTTCTACAGCGTCTTGCAGCGTCAGTTCAAGTTTGCCGTCATGAATCAACTGATCGATACGCGGCGAGTTCGTAATCACGGGCTCCGGAACTCGAATCGAGCGGTAGGGCGCGATAAAGTTGGGGAACGGACGCGGCGCTCTCGTGTAGTTATATTTTGAAACTCCCAGCGAGACGGGAATCGGGGGATTTGTCGGGCCGGCCTTGTACGCGCCTGGCCCCGGCGTCTGTGATGCCGGAAGCCCGGGCTTTTCCGGCGCGGGAGCCGGTTGTTGCGGCTGCTGATCCTGAGCCCACACCGGACCGCCTGCGAGCACTACGGCCAGGAACGCCGCCAGCATCGGGCGAGTGAGTTGTGCGGCGCATTTCACGGCCGTCCAGAGCGCGGCCCTGGAGGCGGACGCCCACATCGTCGACCGCTTCGCGGTCATCCATTTCACGTTCATCGTGTTCTTCACCCCTCGAATAGTGATTTTCACCGCACTCTGATTTGCGCTCAACTGTACAACGCTCAGCACACACAATTTGTTTCAACCTAATCGTCAGAAGTTACCTTTGCTGGGTGATCGTGGCCGGCCGCGCGAATCTGGCAGTCTAGCAGGCGCCTGCATCGGTTGACAACGCGCCATGCCGCGGCTAGGCTGCTGACGGTTCGACGCTTACAGGTGCCCGCGGTGAGCCTGGCAGCTTCGTGCGGTTGCCGAGGACTTATGCTGCAAGACGAAGAGTTGCTGCGCATGTTCGAGGCCTCGGGCGCCATCCGGCACGGACATTTTGAGCTCTCCAGCGGTCTGCACAGCGCCACGTACGTGCAGTGTGCGCTCGCCCTGCAATATCCCCGCTATGCGGAAAAACTGGGGCGCGCGCTGGCCGCGCTTTTTTCTGACGCCACTATCGAAGCGGTGGTGTCTCCCGCGCTCGGCGGCATCATCATCGGCCAGGAAGTCGCCCGCGCCCTGCCTGAACCAAAGGGCGGAAGCGGCGGCGTTCCCGCCATTTTTGCCGAACGCGATTCCACCGGGATAATGTGCTTGCGCCGCGGATTTATGCTTCGTCCCGATCAACACGTGCTGGTGATCGAAGACGTGTGGACCACCGGCGGCTCCACGCTGGAGACGATTCAGGTGGTCGAGGAAGCAGGCGGACGCGTGGTGGCTGCCGGTGCGCTCATCGATCGCAGCGGCGGCAAAATCGAATTCCCCGTGGAAGCGAGCGCGCTGCTGGACTTGCCGATAGCCAGCTACGAAAGCGAGGAATGCCCGCTGTGCCGTGACGGCAGCGCCGCCGTCAAGCCGGGCAGCCGCCACGTCCGCTCCGCCTCGTAGAGCTTCTGTACCGCTCATATCCGCATGTTGGAGGGTGCGTCATCCTGAAGCCATCCGATGAGGATGGCTGAAGGATCTCAGCGTCGGAATCCGGCGCGACGTAACTGAGGGCGCAGTGCGCCATCCGCTGGACTCCCACACGCCCATAACCGATAATTCCTCGCTCGCATGCGCTATTTCAAGCTCACCATCGCCTACGACGGCACGGATTTCCACGGCTGGCAGATTCAAGCGAACAAACCCACGATTCAGGGCGAAATCGTGAATGTGCTGCGGCGCATCACGCAGGAAAACGTGCAGTTGCATGGCGCGGGACGCACCGACGCCGGCGTGCACGCCCTAGGGCAAGTTGGCAGCTTCCGCACGCAATCAGCTCTGTCCGCAGGTGAGGTTCAACGTGCTTTGAATGCGCTTCTGCC
>Ga0307479_10002634_pt1 | contig 16311 bp, 14 predicted proteins | sample atmos_gasesECM4C_FD_203743 | JGI IMG/M metagenome (GOLD analysis project Ga0307479, IMG submission 203743) | Hardwood forest soil microbial communities from Morgan-Monroe State Forest, Indiana, United States - atmos_gasesECM4C_515 | ecosystem: Environmental > Terrestrial > Soil > Temperate... | reverse complement strand
GCCGGCATCGATCACGTCGGCCTCGGTGGCGACTTCGACGGCACCCCCGACACCCCCGTCGGCCTGGAAGACGTCGCCGCCTACCCCAGCCTGATCGCCGAACTCCAGTCCCGCGGCTGGTCCGACCCCGAGTGCGCCGCCCTAGCCGGCAAGAACCTCCTCCGCGCCCTCCGCGCCGCCGAATCCCACGCCGCCGAATCCCACGCCGCCGAATCCCACGCCGCCGCGACCGCGTGACCCCGTTGGCCCCGCGCGGGGCCAACAAGGCGGAAGAATGGTGCCAGACGGCAGATTAGCGGCCGTATTCGGCCGCCAACATTCCGTGTAGCACCGTACTTCCGCCTTATCGAGCGCGCTGCAGCCCGCAGGTCAACGCCGGAGGGCCTCGCGGCGTCCACTATGCTCGCATCCGATGAGATCCGATGGCCAGCTCCGGTTGTTGACGTGGCCGGCGCTGGACGCGTCGGGCGTTGAAGCCGCCGTGACCGGGCGGGCCGGCGGGGTTTCGAACGGGCCCTATGAGTCGCTCAACCTCAGTCTGGCTGTCGGCGATGACTCCGCGAGCGTCCTGGAGAACCGGCGGCGGCTGGCGGCTGGGTTCGGCGCCGGGCCGGGCGACTTCGTCTTCGCCCGCCAAGTGCATGGGGCCGGCGTGCGGGTGGTCGGCGACGCCGACGCCGGCCGCGGCGCCGTCAGTCAGGACAACGCGATCCCGGACACTGACGCCCTGGTCACGGCGTCACCCGGGGTGGTGCTCGCGATCTTGACCGCCGACTGCGTGCCGATCGTCTTGCACGACCCGGTGGCCGGAGTGCTGGCCTGCGTGCACGCGGGCTGGCGCGGCACGGTGGGCCGGATCTGCGCGGCCGCGGTCGAGACGATGGAGAAGCTCGGCGCGAGCCCCGCCGACATCGTGGCCGGCCTTGGTCCGGCCGTCGATCCGGCCCGGTACCAGGTCGGGCCCGATGTCCACGACGCGGTCTCGGCCGCTTTCGGCGCCGCGGCTGACACCTTCATCCGTCCAGACCCGGACGTTTCCGGGCGGTGGCTGCTCGACCTGCGGTCCGCGAACCGGCGCGTGCTCCGCGAGGCCGGCCTGGGGGAGCGGAACATTCATGTGACTGGTCCCCATACTGGACGTGGGTTCTTCAGCGACCGCGCCGAGCGTCCCTGCGGCCGCCTCGCCCTCGTCGCCCGCCTGCCGCATCGGGCGGAGCCGGCCCGATGAGCGTGTTCCGCTACGAATCGTTTGCCACCGACGCCGGACGCGGCCTGCTGACCTGCAACTATTCGCTGGACGGCCGCGAGTTCGCGGAACGCGTGACGCTCCCGCCCGGCCCGCGCTGGGACACCCCAGCCGCGCAGGCCGCCGCCCGCCTGATCTTCCTGCTGGCCGGCGTCTCCTATTACAAGACCGCCGCGCCGCCGGCGATCGACCTCGGCGACACCACGCTCACCGAGCGCGAGCGGGACTTCCTCCGCGACTTCTACGTCAACGGCCTAGCCGAGTTCGCTTACCGCAACGGCATCACCATCACGCCCACCGTCTCCAGCATGCCGCCCGCCCCCAGCATGCCGCCCGCCCCCAGCATGCAGTTGGCGCCAACGATCCCGCTTGAGCGTGTCGTTGGCGCCAACGACACGCCAGAAAAAGGGCGCCGCCAGGCGCTGGTGCCGTTTGGCGGCGGGATTGACTCGATCGTGACGCTGGAACACATCCGGCAGCGCGCGGACGTGGCGCTGTTCGTGGTGAGCCGGCCGGGGGACACGTACGACGCGATCGAGCGGCCGGCCGCGGTAGCCGGGCTTCCGATAATCCGGGCATCGCGCCTGATCGACCCGCAGCTGCTCCGGTCGGCCGAGAATGGCTTCCTGAACGGGCACGTCCCGGTCACCGGAATCATCTCGGCGATCGCGGTCCTCGCGGCGGTGCTGGGCGAACGGGACGCGGTGGTGATGTCCAACGAGTGGTCGGCCTCGGTCCCGACCCTCGAATTCGATGGCCGTCCGGTGAACCATCAGTACTCCAAGAGCGCTCAGTTCGAGGCGGCGCTCCGCGACGTGCTCACCGAGACCGCCGCCCCGATGCCCGAGTACTTTTCCTGGCTGCGAGACCGGACGGAACTCTGGGTAGGACACGAATTCGCGTCGCTGGCGAGATACCACAGGACGTTCCGTAGCTGTAATAAGGCTTTTTACACCGAGAAAGCGAGACGGCTGGATCATTGGTGCGGTGAGTGCGACAAATGTTGTTTCATCGACCTGATCCTCGCGCCCTTCCTGCCCGCCAGTGAGCTGGGCGAGATTTTCGCGGTCGCCAGCGAGCCGCTGGGCAAGCCGGAACTTCGGGAGAAGTTCCGGGCGCTGCTCGGAGCCGGCACCAAGCCGTTCGAGTGCGTCGGCGAGGCCACCGAGTGCCGCGCCGCGGTGCTGCTCGCCGCCGCCCGGGCGGACCGGGCCAGCAGCCCGTTGCTGCAGGCACTAGCCACTGAGGTGCGCTCATGGCCGGATACCCCGACGGCGATCGATGCGGAACAAATGCTGGCGCCGGTCGGCGGTAACTTCGTTCCGGCCGAATACACATGACCGGCTGGGAGGACCTGCGCGGCAACCGGGTCGGGGTCTGGGGCCTGGGCCGTGAGGGGCAAGCTAACTTGCGCAAACTCCGGTCGATCGGGGTCGAGCCGGTACTCGTCGACGATCGCCCCGCCGACGAGAACGTGCTCGCCACCAGCGACGGCGGACTCGACGCGCTGATGAAATGCGACGTGGTGGTGAAGACGCCTGGCATCAGCCACTACCGCTCCGATGTCACGCACCTCACCAACGACGGCGTCGCGGTGCTGGGCGGGCTCGGCCTGTGGCTGGCCGAGCAGGACCTGACGCGGGTGGTGTGCGTGACGGGGACGAAAGGGAAGAGCACCACCACGTCGGTGCTCGGGCACCTGCTGACCGGGCTGGGCTACCGGTGCGAGGTAGGCGGCAACATCGGCACGTCGCCGTGGGATCCCGGCGCTAGCAGCACAGCGGACTATTGGGCCATCGAGGTGTCCAGCTATCAGGCCACCGACCTGCCGTGTGCGCCGCCGGTGGTGGCGGTCACGTCGCTGCATCCCGATCACCTCGACTGGCACGGCGGAGTAGAGCGGTACTACCGGGACAAGCTGTCCGTCTGCACTCGCCCGGGCGCCGAACTCACCGTCGCGAACGGCGACAGCGACCTGCTTCGCGACCGCCGCGAACTGCTCGGGCCGCGAGTCGAATGGGTCGGTGCGGACGACGCCCCGGACGCGGACTGGATGGTCCCGCTCGGTCTGCTTGGCCAGCACAACCGACGCAACGCCCTCATCGCCGGCCGCTGTATCCGGGCTCTGGGCCTAACGGCGACGGAGCATGCGCTCCGCGACGCGGCGGTCGGATACCAGCCGCTGCCGAGCAGGCTCACCACTATCGGTAGCCACGGCGGCGTCATGTTCGTCGACGACAGCCTGTCCACCAACGTGCTGCCCACGCTCGCCGCGCTCGACGCCTTTCCCGGCCGCCGCGTCGCGCTGATCGTCGGCGGGTATGACCGCGGCATCGATTACGCGCCGCTGGCGGCCGGCCTGGCCGCTCGCGCCGCGGCGACCTTGGTGCTCACTGTCCCGGAGAACGGTCCGCGCATCCACGCCGCTATCGGCGACAAGCCGGATGTCGTCGACTACGCCGACTTGGACGCGGCGGTGACCGCCGGCTTCCGCTGGGCGCGCCCGGACGGCGTGGTGCTACTGTCCCCGGCCGCGCCGAGCTTCGGCCAGTTCCGCGACTACCGCGATCGCGGTGACGCGTTCGCCCGCGCGGTGGCTAGTCTTCGATCGTTATTCCAGCTTATCCTCGATCCGGTCAAATAGCCGCGCCGCGTCCGATCCGGCCGTGTTAGCGTTCCCCACAGCAGCCGGACCGGATACGGATATTTCCGGATTTCGCCCTGCGTGGCTTAGTGCCGAAGGGGTGTGACGGGTGGACCGCAACAGCACAGAACCGGTGGTACTGACGGGCGCGGGTCCGGTGGTCCGGACCGGCAGCGGTTCGGTACGCGGCCGGTTCGAGGATGGCCTCGCTGTTTTCCGCGGCATCCCGTTCGCCCGCCCGCCGGTTGGTGAGTTCCGGTTCGCCGCGCCGAGCCCGCCGGTCCCCTGGGACGGGATCCGGGACGCGGTCGCGTTCGGCCCGCCCCCGCCGCAATCCGCCCTGCTGCCGACGCTGGCGCCGCCCGCGCCGCCCGGCACCGATCCGGACGACTGGCTGACCGTCAACGTCTGGTCGCAGTCACCGGGTGCCGCCAGCCTGCCGGTGCTGGTCTGGATCTACGGTGGGGCATATCGCTTCGGCACGTCCAGCCAGCCCACCTACGATGGCGCACGGCTGGCGGGCCATGGCGTGGTGGTCGTCACCTTCAACTACCGGGTCGGCGTCGAAGGCTACGCGCAACTGCCGGGTGTGCCGGCCAACCGGGCCCTGCTGGATGCGGTGGCGGCGCTGCGCTGGGTACGGGACAACATCGCGGAGTTCGGTGGCGACCCCGGCCTGGTCACCGTGTTCGGCGAGTCCGCCGGAGCCGGCGCGGCCGCGTCGCTGCTCGTCATGCCCGCCGCCCGCGGGCTGATCCGGCGCGCGATCTTGCAGAGCCTGCCAGGGACGTTCTTCGCGCCGGGACTGGCGACCGACATCACGGGCGCGATCGCCGCCGAGGCTGGCCTGCCGGCGACCGCCGAGGCGTTCGCGGCTGCCGATCCCGGGCACCTATCCGCCGCATCGGACCGGGTGCGGCCCCGGGAGCATGCGCGCTGGGGACTGGTGTCACACGGCGACGTGCCGTTCTCCCCAGTCGTTGACGGCGAGGTGCTGCCGTGCCCGCCGTGGGTGGCGCTGGCCACCGGCACCTCCCGGGATGTTGACCTCATCGTCGGCCATACCCGCGACGAATACCGGCTCTTCATGCTGTTCGACGGCATCCAGGGCAAGGTCACTGAAGAGATGGTCGCGCACGCACTGCGCGGGCTGGTGCCCGGCGGCGGAGAGAAGGAGTACCGCGCGGCGTATCCCGGCGCCGGCCCGGAAGAGCTGTACGAGCTGGTGTACTCGGACTCCCTGTTCCGGATGCCGAGCCTGCACCTCGCCCAGGCGCACGCGGCAGGCGGCGGCCGCACGTTCCTGTACGAGCTGTGCTACTCGGCCGGCGCGCTGGGCGCCTGCCACTCGCTGGATGTGCCGCTCGTCTTCGGCACGACCCGGGAGCTCGGCCAGTTCCTGCTCGGCGACCCGCCGGCGGCCAGCGCGGTAGAACTCGGCAACCTGATGCGGGCGGAGTGGACGGCCTTCGCCAAGACCGGCGATCCGGGCTGGCCGCCCTACTCACCAGGACGCCGCCTGACCCGCGTCTACGACGCCCCGCCGTCGGTAGCCCCGTATCCCGAGGAGGCGTCGATGCACGTCTGGGACCAGCACCGCCTCGGCGTACTCGACCTAGATGGGGCCTGAGCTAGGGTTTCCGCTATCGTGCAAGGGTGCCGATTTACGCGCTGGGCGGGTACGAGCCGGTCATTCACGAGACCGCGTTTGTGCATCCCGACGCGGTGGTCATCGGCCGGGTCACGATAGGCGCCGAGGCTTCCGTCTGGCCGTGTGCGGTCCTGCGCGGCGACCACGGCACGATCGAGGTCGGCGCCCGGACTTCGGTGCAGGACGGCACCGTGGTGCACACGACGGAGAGCTGGCCCACGCTCATAGGCGCCGAGTGCGTGGTCGGACATAACGCCCACCTCGAGGGCTGCGTCGTGGCTGACCGGTGCCTGATCGGATCGGGTTCGGTCACGCTGAACCGGGCCCATGTGGGCAGCGGCGCGATCGTGGCGGCCAGCGCCCTGGTCCCCGAGGGCTTCGAGGTCCCGCCCGGCGCCCTGGTAGCGGGCGTCCCGGCGAAGATTAAGAAGACCGGCGTGCCTGCCGACTGGGTCGACGGCGCGGTCAAAACCTACGTAGAGTCCGCCCGCGCCTACCGATCCACCCTCCGCCGCCTCCGCTAACCGCCGCCCCACCCCACCCTTCAGCGCCGTGACGTGCTAACGGCCGGCGATGATGCCTCGGCCGCGTTCGCGGCGGCGGCCTTCGGCCTGGTCGGCTTCCGGCGATAGCAGCCGCTGCAACAGCACCACCTCGGCGTTGTCCAGGTCGGAGGTGATCGGCAGCCTGCGCACCCGGTCCCGGGCGAGCGCCAGGGACCGCTGCGCGGTACGCAGTTGCTCGCGCAGCCGGATGTTTTCCTCGGCGAGCCTGCCGTGCTTGGTCCACGCGCTGGCCAGTTCGTGTTCCAGGTCAGCGACCGTTTCACCGAGGTCGTCGGCATCTGGCTGCCGCGGGTCCGTCTCAGGGTCGGCCGCCGCCAGCCGCCGGACCACCTGGATGAGCAGCCGCCGGGCCAGCTCGTCGTAGTCGAAGTCGCTCCGCGCCTCCGGCCCGCTCCGCGTCTCGAACTCGCTCCGGGCCTCGAAGCCGGCACCCGCGACGTCCGCGGCGGCCGGTGATTCCGCTCGCCGCACGGGGCCAACGCCTTCCACCTCACCGAGCGAGATCCGGTACGTCCGCTTGCCGCGCACCTCGCGCCTGATCAACCCGGACCGCTCCATGCCCGACAGCAGCTGGGCGAACGCCACGCTCGATCCCGGGTACCCGACCGCGGCCGCAAGCCGGTTGCTGGCCAGGCCGTCCTTGTCGTAGAGCTGACCGGACTCGGCGAGAAACGAAACAACATGCTCGCGTGTCCCGGTCGCTCGCTTCCTGACGACTTTCTTCCCATCCCCCACGGCAGCACCCTCTCCCATGGCAATCATGCCTGCCGACCCGCTCTCATGATACGGCGGACCGGCCAGCACTGATACCGGAGCGCACCAATCACAATCTCATCGGTCGCTATGATCTCCGCCCGGAGCGCGACGCGCCAGCGCGCTCGGCGTGCCCGGCGAAACGCCAGCACCTTGGCTAGCATACGATCAAGGGCGCGACACCGAAACTTGCTGCCAGCGGTGCACGTTGTCCTTGATAACCCAATGCATGACCGCACTGCGACCCGGTTATAGGCGGAGCTTGGTGGACCTGGACGTCGACTACGCGAGCGCGCTAGTCGCTGCCGTGCTACTCGGTGTCGGCTTCGTCATGCAGCAGTACTCCGCCGAACAGGAGCCCGACTCTCGTTTCCTTTCCGCCCGGCTGCTGACCGATCTGCTGCGCAAACCCCGGTGGCTGGCCGGCATCGGCTGCATGATCGTCGGGCAGCTGGTCGCCGCGTGGGCGATCGGGCATATCGAACTGAGCCTGGCCGAGCCGCTGCTGACCACATACCTGCTGTTCGCGCTCATCCTCGCGGTGCCGATGTCCCGGCAGGCCTTCCGGCTGGCGGAGATCGCCGGCGCGATCATCTTGTGCACCGGCGTCGCGCTGCTGTCCTCGACCCGGACCACCAAGCCGATCGGCTTGTCGTTCGGGTCGTTCTCGCACTGGCCGGCCGCGGCGATCATCGCCGGCATCGCGTTCGTCGCGGTGCAGGCCGGGCACCGCCGGCAAGGACAGGTCCGCGCCAGCCTCACCGGCGTGGGCGCCGGCCTGATTTTCGGCATCCAGGACGCGCTGACCAGGCAGACCCTTGAGGTGCTGCAGGGCAACTCGGTCACGGTGCTGTTCACCACGTGGTCGGCCTACGCGCTGCTCGGCGCCGGTATCGTCGGTATCTGGCTGATGCAGAACGCGTTCAGCGCGGCGCCGCTGCGCGCCTCGCTGCCGGCCATCGCGGCCGGAGAGCCGCTGGCCGGGATCGTACTCGGCATCGTGGTGTTCGGCGACCGGATCCAGGTCTCACCGGGCATGCTCGCGATCGAGGCCGGCGGCCTCGCCGCGCTGATCGTCGGCGCCATCGCGGTTGCCCGCTCGTCCGCGTTCAGCAGCCTGCGGAAGATCACCAGTCACCTGCCGGGTACGGCCGACCCGGCGCCAACCCGGCATGAAGCCGAGCCGCCGAAGGTTCACGACCCCGCGTCCGGCGGCGCGGAGCGCTGACCACGCAGTTCGCTGATCACTGGAGCCCGCGACGCCCAGCCGCCCGCCGCCGAACCGCGGTGCAGCATCCGGTCCAGCGCCACGCCGACGCTGCCCTCGGTTTCCACCAGCTGCCGGATGATCGCGATCATCGTCGGCACCGCCCAGAAGTCCCCGCACACCCACAAGATCGCGGCGCCGATCTGCTGGTCGGCGAACGGCGGCAGCGTAACGCCGGGCAGGTGGTCGTATACCGAGTACACCGAGTGCGTGGCGAAGATGCTCAGCGCCATCGCCAGCCCGATCATCACAAAGTTCGTCACCAGCAGCCCGGCCGCCTGGCTGAGCAGCGGCATCCGTCGCCGGAACGGCGGTGACGGAATGTACTGCAGCCAGAACAAGATGCCGACCGCGAAGTAGCTGCCGTGCATGAGCCAGATGTGGATCGCGGAGTTCTCGGTACCCACGTCATACGGCACGGGCAGGTGCCAGACGACCATCACCAGGCAGAACAGCGCCACCGACACCCACGGCCGGAGCAGGAGCCCGCCAAGCCCTCGCAACGGCGCGGACCAGCCGCCGGCCAGCACGCCGCGCGTCACGCTCCGACCGGACCGCCCCGGAAGGGCGTCCAGCAGCGGCTGCCACGGTGCTCCGGCCACGATCAGCGACGGCGCGGCGAACATCAGCAGCAAATGCTGCACCATGTGCACCCAGAAGTAATAATCAGCCCAGTAGTCCAGCGGAGACTGAACAGCGACCAGCACCACCGCCAGCCCCGCGTAGAACCACAGCGACCGGCGCCGTCGCTCCCGGGTCCGCTCCGGCCGGGACCGCGCCGCGAGCCGCCGCAGCCCGATCTCATGCCACATCACCACGACAATGGCCACGATCAGGAACGGGTCGAACGCCCAGTTATCAACCAGATAGTTCACGTCAACCCGACGATCCGGCACCGATAGGCACGTTGATGACCTGGGCTTTCACCCACGATCCGGCGCTGAGCCGCCATACCGTCAGCACGGTACCCCCGGTACCGGACACGCTCAGCGCCTGCGCGGGGGTGCCCGGCGCGAGCACGACGGTCCCGGCCGGAGCCGCGGGCAGCGCCTGCCACGTGCCGCCCGGCCCGCTGACGACCTCGGGCCGCCCGCTGCCGGGCAGCACCCACGCGCTGCCGCCGCCGCCGAACCCGGACGCGGCCAGCTCGCCCGCCCCGGCCAGCGGTGGCGACACCGTCCACCGCCCGCCGGCATACCAGGCCGCATACAGGCTCGTCCCGCCGCGCAGCAACGCGGTGCTGCCAGCGAGCCGCAATACTTGCACGGAGCGCGTTATGCCCAAATTTGGGCCAGTGAGTTGCCACCCACCAGCGGTCTGGGTGAAAACCCCAGCCACATCCGTCCGTGAGCAGCTCCCCGCCACAATCTTCACACCATTTTGACCGAACGACGTCGCAATCACCCCCGTCAGCCCGCACCTTCGTCCGGCGGCCGACGCGGCGAGCGCTGGCACCGTCGTCAGCCGCGACCAGGTGCCCGCGGGGGAGCTGGTTTCCACGGTTCCGTCGGCTAGCAGCGCCAGTCCGGTTCCCGACGGCGCGATGCTGAGCGCGTCTGGCACGTCGGCGAGCGCGGCGGGCAAGACGCTGGGGGCCCAGTTCTTGCCGGCATCCGTGCTGGTGGCGAGCGGGGAGAAGGCCAGTCCCTGACTCGGACGGAAACCGATGAGCAGCGAAGACGGAGTTCCGGCCGCGACGAGCCCGCCGTTGTCGGCGACGCCAGGGGGAGTGGCCAGCGACCAGGTGGCAGCTGGTCCGGCCGGGCGGACGAACAGCTGCCAGAAACGCCCGGTGTCCGTTGCGTCGCCCATCGGGACTATCGCCCACAAGCCCTGTGCGGTGGCGAGGCTGGTGGCAAGGGGTGCCGTCTCAGCCGCCGGTGCTTGGCTGGTGATGACCGTGGCGGCCTGCGATCCGCAGCCCGCGAGGCCGCCCACGGCCAGCGCCGTCAGCGCGGTTGCTAGTACTCTCACGATCCGGCCAGTGCCTGCCGCGCGTACTGTGCCAGCAGCGCCGCGAACGACGATTTGGTGCTGGTGGTGCCTGGTCCAGGGTCATCGCTGAGCATCTGGCGGATGGCGCCGTGCCGGTCGATCACGACCGCGGTGTCGGTATGGGCGGACATGGCTCCGGCCGGCGGGTTCTCGACCGCGATCCCGTACTGGTTCCATACCTGCTCGAGCTGGCTGAGCGACCCGGTGAGATACAGCCAGTTAGGCACCGTGTTCAGGCCTTCTTCGGTGTCGAACGCCTGGGTCGCCGCGGTGGAGGTGTAGGTCGGGTTCGCGACGACCGCGACCAGTTCCACGTTCTTGTTCGCGGCACTGAGCAGCACGCCGGCCTGGCGGAATTCCGCGCCGATGATCGGGCAGTCGGTGGTGCACACCGGGTCGAGGAACGTCATCAAGACGACCTTGCCGCGCAGGCTGGCCTGTGTCACCGTCCGGCCGTTCTGGTCGGTGAGCCGGAAAGCGGGCGCGGGAATGTCGAGCGGCGCGCTGTTGCCGGCGATCGCCTCGGCCAGGATCGGGTCGGCGGTGCGGTTCGCGGTCGCGGCCGCCATCGGGGCGGCGCCGATCACGATGACGACGATCGCGGAGACCGCCGCGAGCGATTGCGCGCTGGCTGATGCCACCATGGCTCGTGCCGTCTCCAGCCGCATCCGCTCGCGCCAGCTGACGCCAGGGACTGGAGCGGCCTTCGACTCCTCGGTCGCGGGTACTTGCGGGGCCGGGCTCAGCGCCAGATAACCGGCGGTGAACAGCAAGATCATCGGGAGCATGCTGTTCGGGTCGGTGCCCAGGCCGCCGAGGAAGCCGAGATCCTCGACGAGCACCCAGTCGGCCAGGCAGAAGAACACGCCGAACCAGACCGCATACCGCACCAGCCAGGGCCGGCCGGCGCCTCCGGTCAGGAAGATCGCGCCCATCGCGGCCAGCGCGACGACGGCGAACAGGTTGACCGCCCAGCCGTGCGCACTGGTGAACGAGCTGGCTCCGGACACGATCAGGTAGATGAGGTGCGGCTGCGGGGTGCCGGTCATCGACTGGATCATGCCGGTCAGCGTGCCGTTCTTGCCGCCCTGCCAGAACCCGCGTCCAGGCCAGGCCTGCAGCACGGCCATGCCGATGAAGAACAGCCCGATCCCGGCCAGCAGCAGTCGGCCCAGGGTCAGCCGGCCTTGGCGCGGGCCGCGCCACGCGCTGTCCGGCAGCGCGATCAGCGCGCCGGCCACCGCGTAGATGAGCACCGCTCCCGGCGCGCCGAACAAGAAGGTCAGGCCGGGCGCGAAGATGCCGCCGAACGATTCGCCGAACACCCACACGAGCAGGCCCCAGCCGACGCTGACCAGCCCGGCCAGCCGCGACGACACGCCGCGCGCCGCGACCAGCATCCAGGCCCCGATGCCGATCTGGATCCACACCGATGCCGCGCCGGCCTGGATCGGGTGGTAGGACCAGATCGTGCCGCCCCAGTTGACGATGTGCTGCACCCAGGTGGGGGAGTTCGCCGCGGTCGGCTGGATGACCTGGGACGGAAGGCCGGCCGCCATCTTCGGCTGAGCCTGCAGAAGGCCGTCCAGGATCCACAGCGACCCGAACCCGATCCGGAGCAGTGTCCGAGCCTTCGCCTCGCCGGGCGGAGGTCGCAGCCAAGCCCAGCGCTGCGACTTGGTGCCGGCTGTCCCGGCATCCTCGCTTGTTCCGGTGCTGCGCCAGGTGCGGGCGGTGGCCCATAGCAGCAGGAGGAACACGACGATGGCGAGGGCGATGGCGCCCTGGTGCAGCAGCGCGGACCGGAATGCGGCGACAAGCGTCGGGTCAGCGGGATTCAGCCCTGAGTTCATGCCGGGCACGGGAATCCGCTCCTCTCTACTGGCGCGGTGTCGACGGCCAGGCCTGCGTGCATTTCAGCGTAGTGCCTTCGTGCCAGGCCGGGCGGGCGGTGGTGCCAACGTGAACAATTTGTCATGGTGCCGGGCGGCTGTCGGCTATGACCGGGCGTCGCCGTCCGCAGCCAGGCAGCGCGTGCCGCCCGGCGTATCCCGAACATCGACGCCGGCGTTCACGAGGACATCCCGGAGGGCGTCCGCGACAGCGTATTGCCCTTGATCCCGCAACGTCGATCGGAGGGTGATTAGCGGTTCAATCACCGGGCGCAGCCGCTCGACCGGGTCGGCGTGGGCGGCCTGCGCCGCACGGCCTAGGCGGGTTATGAGGGCGCGCAGAAGGAGCCTCGCTTGTTCCGTTCCTTGGTCCTCTTCGGTGTCGGTTTCCCATGCCTTTATGGCATCTTCTAGGTCAAGGATTCGCTCGGCTAGGTCAGCGGGGTTTTGTTCTGCGGCTCGTTTCATGAGAACGGGGAGAGGGGTGCTCGGACCGGTGCCTGCATCGTCCGGCGGCACGGAACGCCGGCCGACACACTCACCGGCCCGCGCTCCCGCGCTAGTGGTTGGCGTGCCGTGAACTAGTGCGCGGAGCTCGTTCATGGTCAACGTGGTGCCGGCGGGGAGGGGGTACTCGGTGCCGGACCGGCGGAGCGTTACTTGTCCTCGGCCGACGACCTCCGCCTCGTTACTGGCGAGGTCCAGGAGGAGGGCGGTGTGTTCGTCTATGCCTATGATTGTGGTGCGTTCGGGGAGCTGGCTTTCCAGGGTTGTTAGGCGGTGGGCGCCCAGGTAGCAGTAGCGGGTGTCGTAGCGGGCTTCGTGGTTGTCGTAGTGCGGGATGACGGCGAGGTTGAGGCCGACCGGGCCGAGGAGGTTCAGCGCCGGCAGCCAGCGGGGGGCGGCGCCGGCCTTGTAGATCTCGTAGACGGGGAAGGTCAGCTGGCCGGCGGTGGCGGCCGCGGCGGAGGCGAGGACGGTTATGCCACGCGGAGCGAAGATCCGGTCGCGTAGCGCGGCGGCGATCGGCCTGGCCTGCCAGTGCGCGAGCGCGTAGGAGGGGCTGCCCGGGCCAGCGAATACCCAGTCGGCCGCCCGGATAGCGGCCGCCTCGCGGGTCTCGTCGTCGGTGGCGGTCACCATCGGCGCGGCCATGCCGGGGTCCGCGGCCGGACTCGTCGCGGCCACAATAGTGACATCCAGGTCGACGCTGGCAGCGAAGTACTTTCGTGCGCTGGCGGAGACGTCGGCGGCGTTCACCTGGAACGCGTATGGGGTGGCGAGCACGATGGCCCGCGGGCGGCGCGAGCCGAGCCGGGACACCAGATCCCGGTGGACCGTGACCATGGTCGGGCTCGTCTCACCCGACCCGATCAGCGCCAGTACCCGGCATTCGTCCACTTGAACCAGCCTCGCGATCCTGCTGTCTCCAGTTTCCACCCGGATGCGACTATCCGGAAGCCTGGTGCGACCGACGGAACGGTTGAGGTCCCGGCGGATGCCATTCAGGCGCTCTATGCAAGTCCGCGATCAAATGCGACAAAGTGCAGCACTTTGATATGCGCCGACGGTCTGTTATGGCAGCCGCCATTCGCTGGCTGACCAGGGCAGCCTGGGCACAGGCTGCGGCAGTGAGGCGCGTGGGCGGATCTGCGCTGCGCACCGATGGCGCCAACGGTGCCGTGGCAGGGCTCCGATCGCGCCGAAATAGCGCACCGATGGCGCCATCGGTGCGTTGGCCCGGGCTGGGAACCGGCAACGAGGTGTTAGGGCTCTGGCGAGCCGGAAATGCCGTATCCGGATTTAAGATACCCTGCCAGGGTTTGTCTAATACCCTGGCGGGGTTTAGATAATACCCGGTCTGGGTTTCCTGGCACTGGACGACGGCATTCATTTTCTTGCGAATCGACTACTTCTCTTGCCGGATTCGGGCGCGGTCCAATAACGTTTTATTCGTTCCGTTAAGCGCCTTGGGTCACCGGAGAGGGGCTGGGAATGAGCGAGTGCTTCGCCGTAGGCGGCAGTGCGGGGGCGCAGCGCCGTACAGCTACCCGGGAGCATATGCCGGCGCTTGACGCGCGCCGGAAGCTGCAGCTGGCGTTGAGTGTCATCTGGCTGCTGGACGGCGTCTTGCAGTATCAGCCGTTCATGTTCAGCAAGGCATTCCCGCAGATGCTCGCGGGCACCGCGCAGGGCAACCCGACCTTTGTCGCTCATCCGATTGCCTGGTCGTCGGCTCTCATAGTCCATCACCTCGTCGCGGTGAACTCCGTTTTCGCCACCGTTCAGGTGGCGCTGGGGCTCGGGATAGCGTTCCGGCCCGCTGTCAAGGCCGCGCTGGCTGCCTCGTTTTTGTGGGCGCTGGGGGTGTGGTGGTTCGGGGAAGGGCTCGGCGCGGTGCTCACTCCGAACGCGAGCCCGTTGAACGGAGCGCCTGGTGCGGTGATCCTTTATGCGCTGCTCGCGGTCCTGCTGTGGCCCGCTGACCGGGACAGCACAGCGCCGTTCGTGGCCGGCCACGCCGTGGGCAGGCGCGCGGCGCATGGGCTATGGCTGGTCTTGTGGGCCAGCCTGGCGTTGTTCGCCCTGATGCCGGCATCGCGGGCGCCGAAGACGATCAGCGGCTTCTTCACCAGCATGGCATCGGGTCAGCCCGGCTGGCTGGCCTGGATCGATAGCCGTGCCGCGAGCCTGGTAGGCAACCAGGGGCTGCTCGCCTCGATCGTGCTGGCGGTCGCGCTCGGCCTGGTTGCCGTCGGGACGTATCTGCCGGTGCCGGCCGCCCGGGCGGCGATCGTCTTGGCGATCGTACTCGCCGTGGTGATCTGGCTGGCCGAGGGTATGGGCGGTATTTTCACCGGCGGCGGCACCGATCCCAACTCGGGTCCGCTGCTGGCTCTGCTCGCGGTGGCCTACTGGCCCGCCGCCGCATCCGGGTCCGGCGTACTCGGGTCCGCCGTACCGGCCGAAGGGGCCTGAGATGGGCGGTCCTACGTGGCTCGGCTACATTTTCGCGGCGATAATGCTCGCCGTCGCCGGTTACTGCGCGGCCCGTCTGGTCGCCGCACGCTTGTGGCGCCGGCCGACCGATCTGGATGCTGATGGCGCGCACGTTGTCATGGGCGTGACGATGGCCGGGATGCTGGTGGTCGGCTTGCGCTTCCTGTCCGCCGGGGTCTGGGAAGGAGTCTTCGCGGTCGGCGCCGTGTGGTTCGGGTGGCAGGCCGTGCGCGTGCGCCGTACCGCGCCGCTGAGCGAGTGGCACTGTCCGCAGCCGGTGCCGCATCTGGTGGAGTGCGGCGCGATGCTCTACATGTTTGCCGCGATCCCGGTGCTCAGGTCGGCGAGCGGCGGGTCCGGGATAAGCGGGATGGGCGCGGGTATCTCGGCGACTGAGTCACGCTTCTCGCTGCTGGCTTTGGCGCTCGCGTTGTTCATGTTCGGGTGGGCGGTATGGGTCGTGGACCGGCTGAGGGTAGGGACTACCGCGCTGGCTGTCGCGGTTCCGGCACGGGCCGGCTGCGCCGACGGCGGGCGGCCGGGCGGTTACCTTGCCCCGCGGTGCGCGGCGATGTGCAAGGTGGCGATGGGGGTCACCATGGGCTACATGCTGGTCACGATGCTGTAGCAGACCCGGCTGAACAAGGTTCCGGGCGCACGCTCACTGGCATGTTCTCGGTCGCCGTTTCGCCTACGTTGAGTGACATAACTCTTACTGGACGGGGGCGCGGCTGGGCCGTATGTTCGATATATGTGCGATCTAAGCCGTGAAGAGCAGGGATCCCTGGCTGGTCTGCTCGCCGATCTGCAAGCCGCCGAGGTCCAGCTCGCAGCCACCTATCCGGAGGTGTTCTCTCGCGCCTGGGCCGACCACGAAGCCATGCTCGCCGGTCTCGACGAACTGCAAGCCGCTGCCACAAGGGTGCGCGACTGGGTATCCGCTAAGCACCACACGATGACGTCGTAGCCGCCGTCCTGCCCCGGGTACACCGACGCACGAGAAGCGACTAGGTGGCTACTTATCACGCACTGCGACCACTTCCTGCCCCGATATGCGGCTTATGTCCGGCGCTACTGCGTGATAAGTGGGTTCCAGCGCGTGATAAGTGAGTGCGTCGTCAGGTCGTCACTGCTGAAGAGGAGTGCCGATACCGCCGGTGCATGGTGAGCCGAACTCCGGGGAGTACTGCTGGGCGACCCGGAACTTATTGACGAACTGCTGCAGCCGCGGGTCGGTGGCGGAGGTGAGGCGGAGCTGGAATCCCCACGAGCTGACGACGATCGGGGCGGGCAACCC
>Ga0307479_10002633_pt1 | contig 16317 bp, 14 predicted proteins | sample atmos_gasesECM4C_FD_203743 | JGI IMG/M metagenome (GOLD analysis project Ga0307479, IMG submission 203743) | Hardwood forest soil microbial communities from Morgan-Monroe State Forest, Indiana, United States - atmos_gasesECM4C_515 | ecosystem: Environmental > Terrestrial > Soil > Temperate... | reverse complement strand
CCGAAAGCCGCCGCCGCTGCCAGGCCTCGTACTGCGCCACCTCGCGCGGCACCGGCGGCCGCGGCCCCACCACGCTCATGTCGCCGCGCAGGACGTTGATCAGCTGCGGCAGCTCGTCGATGCTGTACTTGCGCAGGAAGCGGCCGATGGGCGTGATGCGCGGATCGTTCTTGATCTTGAACACCGGGCCGCTCTGCTCGTTGTGCGCCAGCAGCTGATCCTTGAGCGCCTCGGCGTTCACCACCATGGTGCGGAACTTGAACATGTGGAACGGCCGCCCGCGCAGGCCGGCGCGCTCCTGCTTGAAAAGGATCGGGCCCTTGGAGGTGAGCTTGATCAAGAGCGCGACGGCGACCAGCAGCGGCGCGAGGATGATCAACGCCGCCACCGAGGCGAAGATGTCGAAGAGCCGCTTCAACGATCGCTGGTACGGGCGGGGCGCGTAGGGCAGGTAGTGCAAGTAGCCGTCGGCCACCGCCGAGGGAATCGCCGGCCGCGAGCGCTCCAGCCGGAAGGTGTATGCCGGCAGCGCGAAGGGCACGCCGAACCGCTCGCAAGTGCGGATGGCCTTCTGCATCTCGCGCGCGTGCCGCGCGGGATCGCCGGCGACGAACACCTCGCCCACCGGAAACTTGCGCAGGCACTCTTCCAGGTCGTCGCTGATTCCCAGCACCGGCGTCTCGCGCAGGCTCGCCGCCTGCGGCTCGTCGGAAAAGCGGAGATGGCCGATCACCTTCATGCGCGCGCGTGGGCGGCCGTCGAGATCTTCGGCGGTGGAGCGCGCCAGTGATCCGGTGCCCACCACCAGCACTTCCTCGAGCGGCTGCTCGCGAAGGTCGAGCTTGCGGAAGAGGAGCATCCGCCCGGCGAGGAGCAGCGGCCAGAGCAGGATGAAGAAGTGCCCCATTGGCGGGATGGCCGAGGTACCGGGGAAAAGCAGCGAGAGTGCTCCCAGCGAAGTCGCCACGCCCAGGACCAGGAGCGAGACCATGGCCGTCTCCTCCACGCCGGAGCGGTTGGCCCAGGGATCGTAGTAGCGCACCACGAAGCTCTCGATCGACCACCCCAGCGCCACCACCGCGGCGCAGGCGAAGAGCGGCGCGCGCAGCGCCTCGCCGTTGAAGGCGGCGGCCGCCACCGTCGCGGCCATCACCATCACCAGATCGAACGCGATGTTGAGCTTGCTGCTGAGGCGCGGCCCCCACCGCGCGATGATCGACTTCAACGCCCTCCCCCCGATCCGAGTCCCCCGCGGGAGGATGCGCACCAGGGCTGCGCCCGGCAAGCGGCTGGCGGCCGCCAGGCGCCGCCTCCATCTTCAGCAGCGCATGCGAGTTCGCATCGGCGAGATCGAGATCGATCGCGTCTCCAGCGCGCAGGCGCTGGAGGCGATCGAAGAGCTGGTCCGCCGCGGACAGGGCGGATCGATCTTCACGCCCAACGTCGACCACGTGGTGCTGGCGGAGGAGCACGCCGCCTTCCGCCGCGCGTATGCCGCAGCCTCGCTCTGCCTCGCCGACGGGATGCCCATCGTCTGGGGATCGCGGCCGCTCGGCCGGCCGCTGCCCGAGAAGATTTCGGGATCCGATCTCATCATCCCGCTGATGAAGCGAGCGGCCGAGCGAGGGCTGCGCGTCTTTCTGCTCGGCGCGGGCCCGGGTGTGGCCGAGAAGGCAGCCGGAATCTTCCGCGGCATGGGCGTGGAAGTGGCGGGCGTCGATGCGCCGGCGATTGCCGACCCGCTCAGCGCGCAAGAGCGCGCGCCGGTGCTGGCGAAGATCCGGCGGTCCGCTCCGCACCTCTTGCTGGTGGCGTTCGGCGCGCCCAAGCAGGAACTCTTCATCCACGCCGCCCGCCGGGAGCTGGGCCCCACCGTGGCGCTGGGCATCGGCGGTAGCCTCGACTTCGTCACCGGCGCCGTGCAGCGCGCGCCGCACTGGATGTCGGAGCGCGGGCTGGAGTGGCTCTACCGCTTGTACAAAGAGCCGCGCCGGCTCTGGCGCCGCTACCTGCTGCGCGATCCGAAGTTCGCGCTCATCCTCTTTCGCACCTGGCTCAGAAGCAGGCCGGCTGTCCGCCTGCTGCCGCGAGCGCCTGCGCCTTCCTGACGAAGTTGCCGCCGTCGCTCGAGGGATTGGTCTGGTGCGACTCGCCCGCGCCGAAGAGCATGCCGATGGCGTTGGTGCGCGCCACGTCGGCCGGATGCGAGAAGAAATAGTCGACGCGGTTGTCCTGCCACGCCAGGTTCACGTCGGGCAGCGACATGTTGCCCAGCGGCAGCTGCCACCACAGCGCGGGCTTGCCTAGCCGCTCGGTCAAAGCTTGCGTCCAGGCGAACGCCTGCTTGAAGTTCGGCAGCGTCGCGTCGGTCGCATCCCAGAAGACCTGCTGGCCGATCGAGCGGTAGTACCCTGCGTCGCGGTCGCTCGCGTCCACGCCGACGAAGTCGGCATCGCCGGCGCCGCAAGCGATAAGGAAGTCGGCCAGCTTCTGCGCATCGGCCGCGATGTCGAATGACGGATCGCGGTTCTGCATCGCATCGTTTCCGGTGCCCCACGCCGAGGCGTGCAGCCCGATCTTGACGTTGGGCGCGTAGGCGCGGGCCATGGCGATGACGCAGCGGCCGAGGCCCGCGATGGAGTCTTCCTGCGCCGCGCAGTCGGTGGGGTTGGCCTTGGCCACGGCGGCGGCCAGCTGGTGCGGATCCTGGTTGAGCTTCTCGGCGTAGCCCCAGAAGTCGGGCTCCACGTGCACGAACGCGGTGCGCGCGCCGAGCTGCTGCAAGAGGAAACGGAAGTCGTTGAAGAAGCGCGTCATCAGCGCCGTGTCGTTGGCGGCGGTGGTGACTTCGGCCGCGCCCTCGGTCACGCCGCTGGTCTGCAGGATCTCGTAATAGGTGATCATCGGGATCTGCCCCATCTCGTAAGTGGTCGAGAGCAGATCCCGCACGTACTGGCCGGGCGGCACGCTCACGTCCTGCCAGCAGCCCCACCAGCCGCAGGCGGAGCCCTGCGTGCCGCAGCTCACGCCGCCGGCGGTGCAGCTCGAGTCGCAGCTGTTGCAGGTCCCGTTTCCGTCGGCGAGGCCACCCGCGAGATACATGTAGCGCACGTCGAACGGCGCCGATTCCGCCACGGCGTCGGTCATGTCGCCCCCGACCATGAGGTTCTTCTTGCCCAGCTGCGCGACGAGCGGCGCGGCGATGCACGAGGTCTGAGGCGTAGGCGGCGTGCCGGCGTCGGCGGAGGCCTCTTGGACGGCTCCAGCGTCTGCCGTCGAGGGATCGACTGCAGGAGAGGGAGCGGGCGAACTGGCGAGCGCTCCTCCGTCTGCCCCGCCCGAGGTCGGCCCCGCATCGGCCGCAGCGGCCGGCTCCTCCGCGATCGTCGCCGGCGACGACCTCGGTGCGCCTCCGCACGCGGCGAGCAGGACCGCAAGAAGTGAGAGCTTGCCGTACAAGGACAGGGGCGCCTCCTCGTGAGCAAGGAGAACCCCCGTCCAGAAAATCGAATTCCAACGAGCGGCCGGTCAGGCCCAGCTCAGGCCGCCCGCTGCAGCGTCAGGGCCGGCGCGAGCTCGGGATCGATCTTGGCGCGCGCTTCGCGGTAGGCCGAGAGCCCGAAGCCGAAGAAGGAGATGGCCAGGAACAGCTCGCCCATCTCGTCGAACTCGAAGAAGTTGGGTCCGAAGAGGCGCGGGCCGATCATGAAGGCGAAGCCGAGCGCCGGCAGCGGCCAGGTCCAGAGCGGAAAGACGGGCATGTTGATCCGCCGGTAGAAGCTGCGCAGCGCGGGCAGCAGGCGCTCGCTGATGGGAATCACGAAGCAGATGACGCTGCAGACCATCAGCCCGTAGAGGTGGTGGTGCTGGTGCAGGCCGTCGATGTTGTGGATGGTGAGCTCGCCCTGGAGATTCACCGCGCCGATCGCGGCCGGCGTGGCGAAGTTGAAGATGCGCTGTCCCCAGCTCACTTCTTCGCCGCAGACGCCGAAGAAGAGCAGCGTGTAGCCCCAGTACCAGAGATTGCGAAATCCCTTTTGCGCGCCGATATAGGCAAAGAACGCGGCCGCGAAGAGATAGAGGAACGCCTCGGAGTATTCGACGAAGCCGTCCTCCTGGCAGAAGAAGTCCATGTGCTCGCGGTTGTGGAAGAAGAGCCAGGTGCCGAAGACCGCAAACCCCACCAGCGCCATGAGAAGGACATTCCGTTCCCGACTCGTCATGCGTTCCCCCCGGACGCGGAAGTGCGCACGGCCGGCGCGCGCGGCAAGGGCACAGCTCGCGATGTGCGCTGGCTGACATCCGAGGATTCACCCTCCGTCACCGTCCCGTTGCAGAAAGAGACCCGATGTCTACCTTGCGATCGGCGGGGGGCGAGGGATGGGGAGCAGGCGCAAGTGCGTTCTCGTCGTCGAGGATCACCCTCGAATGCGCGGCGAGATTCGCGATCTCCTGCAGCGGATGGGGCTGGAGACGGTGGAGGCGAGCGACGGCAGCTCGGCCATGGTCCGGCTCGCCACCTGCCGGCCCGACCTGGTGTGTCTCGATCTGGTGCTGCCCGAGTCGTCGGGCTACGAGCTGTGCGAATTCATCCGCCAGTCGAGGGAGCATCGCGCGACGCCGGTCCTGGCCATGAGCGAGCGGGCCTATCCCGTCGACCGGGCGCACGCGGCGGAAGCGGGCGCCAACGGATTCATCGCCAAGCCTTTCGACGAGGACGACCTGCGGCGCTGGATCGAGGCGCTGCTGGCCGGCGCCGTCGAGCTGCCGCCCGCGGCGTCATGAACGCGGCGCTCGCCATCTTCGCGCTGCCGGCGCTACTCGCCTGCGGCTACCTGCTCCTCTTGGCGGCAGCCTCGCGGCGCAGGGCCGCGCCCCCGGCCGCGCCGCCGTCGCTGCGCTTCGACATCGTGGTTCCGGCGCACGACGAGGAGTCCGGCATCGCGCGCACCGTGCACAGCCTGCTCTCGCAAGACTACCCGGCGGAGCTGCGGCGGGTGCTGGTGGTGGCGGACAACTGCCGCGACGCGACGGAGCCTCGGGCGATAGCGGCCGGCGCGACGGTGTTGGTGCGCGACGATCGCTCGCGCTGCGGAAAAGGACACGCGCTCGCTTTCGCCTTCGAGCACAGCCTGCGCGACGCCTTTGCCGACGCGGTGGTGGTGGTCGACGCCGACAGCATCGCGCCGCGCAATCTCTTGCAGGCCTTCGCCGCGCGGCTGCAGCGAGGCGCGCTGGCGGTGCAGGCCGGCTCGGCGGTCCTCAACCGCGATGACTCCTGGCGCACCCGGCTGATGGCGGTCGCGCTCGCGCTCTTCAACGGAGCGCGCTCGCTGGCCCGCGAGAACCTGGGTCTGTCCTGCGGGCTGCGCGGCAACGGGATGTGCTTCGCCAGCGCGCTGCTCAGGGCGCAGCCGTATCGCGCCTTCTCGGCCGTCGAGGACTTGGAGTTCGGCGTGCAGCTCGGCCGCGCCGGCATCCGCGTGCGCTACGCGGGCGAGGCCAGCGTGGCGAGCGCGATGGTCTCCTCGGCCAGGGCGGCCGGGCCGCAGCGGCGCCGCTGGGAGGCGGGGCGGGCGGCGCTGGCGCGCGAGCTCGGCTGGCCGCTGGTCCGCGAAGCGCTGCGCAAGCGGAGCCTGCTCCTGCTCGACCTGGCCATCGATCTGCTCGTCCCGCCGCTCTCCACTCTCGCGCTCGCCGTGGCGGCGGGCTGCGCCGCGTCGACGCTCGCCTCTGCTCAGTTCGCGCTCGTGCTCTGGCTCTCGAGTTTCGCCTGCCTCGCCGTCTACTTCGTGCGCGGGTGGCAGCTCTCCGGGATCGGCCTGCGCGGCCTGGGCGCCATGGCCTTCATTCCCTTCTACGTGCTGTGGAAGCTGAGCGTGGTCGCCTTCGCGCAGGTCCCCGTCCGCTGGGAGCGCACCGCCCGCGAGGGAGCGCGATGAAGCTGAGCGTGGTCATCCCCACCTGGAACCGGCCCTCGCTCGTGCGGCGCATCCTGCTGCAGCTCTGCGAGCAGACCACGACCGGCTTCGAGGTGGTGGTGGTGGACGACGGCTCGGCCCAGAGCGTGGCGGAGTCGCTCGCCGACCTGCGGCCGCCCTGGCCGCTGCGCATCCTGCGGCAGAAGAATGCCGGCGCAGCCGCGGCGCGACACCAGGGAGCGCTGAGCGCGCGCGGCGAGCTGCTCCTCTTCGTCGACGACGACATGCAGGTCGGCCGCGACTTCGTGGCCCGGCACCTCGCCGCCCACGAGGGCGCGGGCCGCACGGTCGTTCTCGGCCGCATCCGGGCCGACCCGGGCCTCGGGTCCATGCCCTTCTTCGAGCGCTGGCACTCGCGGCTGCTCGACCGCAAGGCGCAAGCGATCGCTGACGGCTCGCTCGAGCCGAGGGGCCATCTGCTCTTCAGCGGCAACGCTTCCCTGCGGCGCGACGACTACCTGGCGGTGGGCGGGTTCGACTTCTCGCTGGAGAATTCCGAAGACGTGGAGCTGGGCCTGCGGCTGGAAAAGGCCGGGGTCGCCTTCCGCTTCTGCGAGGCGGCCTGGACGCTGCACGGCTCGGATCACACCAGCGTCTCGTCGTGGCGGCGTCGCGCGCGGCGTTACGGCGCGTGCGACCACCGCATCGCCGGGATGCACTCCGAGCTGCGGCACGCGAGCCCCTGGCGGTTCGCCGTCGACATGAGTTCCGTCGCGCGGCCCTTCATCGCCGCGGCGGTGCTCGCGCCTCGAGCTGCCGGCGTGGCTGCCGGGCTTTCGGCCCGAGCGGCGTCGGTTCTCGACCGCTTGCGGCTCGAGCGTCCGTCGCTGCAGGCCGCCACGCTCGCCTACGCGCTCGAATACTTCCGCGGCGTACGCGAAGCGGCTGGCTCGCGCGAAAAAGCGCTCGAGGAGTGGGTCGGCTTTTTGGCCAGCTTCGAGGACCACGCCGCCGCGCGCGCGCTCGCCGATCTGCGCGAGGACCAGGCGATCACCTCGCAGTACGAGGCGAAGCACGGCCATCCCGCGCCGGCCTCGGGCGAGCTGTCGCGCGACGCGGTGGAGAAGATCGGCCTGCAGATCATGGCCGCCTACCGGCTGATGCGCGCGCTGCGCGCGGCCGGCTCGACTCTCGCGGCGAAAGTCGTCTCGCGCCTCATCCGCCACCTCTACGGCTCCGACATCCACTGGGACGCCGAGCTCGCGCCGGGAGTGATGATCGTCCACGGCATGGGCCTCGCCATCAGCCGCGCGGCGCGCGTGGGCCGCGGCTGCATCCTCTTCCAGAACGTCACGCTGGGAATGGGCACCGATCCCGAGACGCGGCGCACCGGCGCGCCGCTCCTGGAGGGCAACGTCCACGTCGGACCGGGCGCGACGCTGCTCGGCCCCATCGTCGTCGGCGAGGGTTCGAAGGTGATGGCGGGCGCGGTGTTGACGCGCTCGGTGCCGCCGGGGTCGCTGGTGGCGGCGCCCTCGCCGGAAGTGCGGCCGCGCCTGCGCGATCTGTCGGCCGCATGATTCGCGCCGCGGCCGCGCTGCTCCTCTGCGCCGGCTGCCTCGCCAAGGCCGCCGCCGCTCCGGCCTCCGATGACGCGCCGGTCACGCTCGCGCTCGACTGCCGACGCGCGGGGCACCGGGTGAGTCCGCTCATCTTCGGCATCGGCCACTCCGAGCGGAGCGATCCGCAGCGCGCCTTGCCCTGGGAGCTGGGCGCCGCCGCGGTCCGCTGGGGCGGCAACAGTGCGAGCCGCTACAACTGGGAGCTGGGCAACGCCTGGAACACCGGCAGCGACTGGTTCTTCGAGAACGTCGATTACAGCGGCCGCCCCGGCCCGGCCTACGCGCGCCTCATCGACGAGGACCGCGCGCACGGGCTCGCGACCGCGCTGACCGTCCCCATCATCGGCTGGGTGGCCAAGGACACGCGCTCGAAGTCGTCGCCGGTCGAGGGGCCGCCCGAGCGCACCAGCGTGCCCGCGCCGCCGGAGATGATCGGCCGCTGGGCCGAGACCCTGCGCGCGCGCGGCGAGCGGCCGCAGATGTTCATCCTCGACAACGAGCCCATGCTCTGGCACGAGACGCACCGGGACGTGCACCCGCAGCCGGTCGGCTATGACGAGCTGCTCGAGCGCACGCTGCGGTACGGAACAGCCATCCGCCGCGCCGATCCCGACGCGGTCATCGCTGGCCCCGCTCTCTGGGGCTGGCCGGCGTATTTCTATTCGGCGCGCGACGCGGTAGCGGGGTTCGCGCGGCATCCCGATCGGAAGGCGCACGGAGATGTGCCGCTCCTCGTCTGGTACCTGCACCAAATCCAGGCCTACGAGGAGAAGACCGGCGTCCGCATCCTGGATGTGCTCGACGTGCACTTCTATCCGCAGGCCCACGGCGTCGGCGTGGGGACGTCGGGCGACGGCGACGCGCGGACCGAGGCACTGCGCGTGCGCAGCGCGAGGGGCTTGTGGGATCCGGCGTATCGCGACGAGTCGTTCATCGACGAACCGGTGAGGCTCTTGCCGCGGTTGCGCGAGTGGGTCGACGCCAATCATCCCGGCCTGGGAATCTCCATCGGCGAATACAACTTCGGCGGCGAAGGGATGGTGAGCGGCGGCCTCGCCGTGGCCGAGGCGCTGGGCCGATTCGCCGAGGCCAATCTCACTTCGGCCTTCTACTGGACCGCGCCCCCGCGAGGCTCGCCGGCGTTCTGGGCCTTCCGCGCTTTCCGCAACTTCGACGGCGAGGGCGGCCGCTTCCAGGATCTCTTTCTTCAGGCGGTGTCGCTCGACCGGCTCTCGCTCTTCGTCTCGCGCGACGAGCCGGGGAAGCGGCTGGTGGTGGTGGCGGCGAACGCTCGCGACGTGCCGGCACGGGTTCGCTTGCGTCTCGAAGATTGCGGCGAGGCGTCGCAGCTCCGCCAGTTCATCTTCGAAGGCGGCGAGCCCAGAAGCCAGGGCGTGGCCGGCCGCGAGGCGACGTTGCCGCCGCAATCGATCGACGTGCTCGACGTCTCAACCGGGCGCTAACTGCATGCTGTCGGGGCGGGCGTCGTCGCCCTGCGCTTTCAAGAACGGCCGCAAGAGGCCGCCCGGATGCCGCAGCATGACGGCGATGAAGGCGGCGCTGGGGAGCGGGTCGCTCGCATCGTTGACGATGTCGACCGACGGCGCGCTCGATCCCTGTGGCGGGCAGCCCTTCAGTCGATTGACCCAGCGGCGGACCTGATACGGCAGCGCGTGTCGCCAGACGAGATCGCTGCGCGCAGGCGCGGCCGGCCGCACCGTCTCTCCCGTGGCCAGCCGGTACCAGAGCAGCGGCAGGTCGTTGTTCCGCGCGATATCGAAGCTGACGAAGCCGTGCGCGCGCGGATTCAAGTCGATGGCCAGCCACTCGCCCGACCGCGCATCGCGGATGAATTCCACCTCGAAGAGGCCGCGGCCCAGCACGCGCGCGGCGAGCTCGACGCCGCGCGCGAGCAGCTCGTCGTCTTCGCAGCAATGGAACTCGATGCCGATGCCCAGCGTCGGCGGCCACTGCGCGGCCTTGCGGCTGGCGGCGGCGGCAATGACGTCGCCGCTCTGGCCCAGCACGCCGCTCACGCTGTAGAGATTGTCGAGCGCGCCGGGGACGTACTCCTGGATCATCGGCAGCGCGAGCGCGGGATGTCGCGAGGCCACGCGCGGCTCCATCGGGTAGGCGCGGTAGGCGCGGCGCAGCTCGTCGGCATCGCGAACGACTTGCCCGCGCTCGAGCCCCACGCCGACGTGCGACTTGGGCTTGAGGATGGCCGGGTAGCAGTACGCGGCGGCCCGCTCGCGCGCTTCGTCGACCGAGGCGGGGTACGCCGCCCACGGAACGCGAGCGCCGGCGGCCGCGCACGCGACGTCGAAGCGGTCCTTGAAGAGCGAGTCGATCACGGCCGAGGGCGCCGCCAGCCGCGCGCGAAACTCCGGAGCAAAGGCGTCGTGCAGCTCGGCGATGACGAAGGCGATCCAGTCGGACGTCGGCGCGACCAGCTGGATGCGGCCGCTCTGCAGCTCGCGCTCGAGCCAGGGAAGGAACTGCGCGGCGTCCTCCGGATCGGGACAGCGCGCGAAGTCGGTGCAGTGCTTGGAGAGCCTGGCCACCGGGAACCTTCGCGGCGAATAGACGCGCGTGGGAATTCCGGCGCGGCCGAGCGAGCGGGTGAAGGCGAGCGCACCCGGAGCGTCGGCGTCGAAGATTGCCACTCGCGGCGCGATCACGGCCGCGCCTCGCTCGAGAGCATCGTGCGCAGGCAGTGGAGCGCGATGTGCACCGCGGTCTCCTTCCAGCTGCGCGTACCGTCGACGGCGAATCGCGGCAGCACCGCCCCGGCGCGCCGCTCCCGCGCGTGAAAAGGCCGCGGCTCGGTGGACCAGAGGAGGAAATCGCCCAGCCGGCGGAGCGCAGCCACATGGTCGCCGGAGAAATCGACGCCCGGCACTCCAAAGGGAAAGGCGAAGTGCCGTGACGGCCCGAAGAGCCGCTCGAAGTCGCGCGTCGAGGCGGCGCACTCGGCGGCGAACTGCTCCGCGGTGAGCAGCGTGGGCCGATGGTGCAAGTTGGTGTGATTGCCGAGCGCCGCGTTGGGCAGCCGCTGGATCTGCCGGCAGGTATCGAGGCTGGCCAGCTCGAAGGCCGGCTCCGCCGCCAGCCGCAAGAGCTCGGCGCGCGAGTTTTCGCCGGCGAGGTCGACCGGCCCGAACATCACCGACTCGGCCGACAGCTCTGGCCGCGTCTCCGCCAGGTCCCAGCGAAAGCCCGCCCGCCGCTCCGTCTTTTCCGGACAGACGAAGTAGAGCCACTCGACGTCGGCGAAGCGCGGCGCGCGCGAGAGGACGTACTCGGCCGAGTCGCGGTAGCCGTCGTCGAACGAGACGGTCAGCTTGCACGCCTGCAAGAGCAGCTCGATCAGCCGATCGATCTCGCCGGCCGGCATGCTGGCCTTGGGAATCAGCTCGCGCGGGCGGCGGCGATCGGCGACGCGATGAAAGCAGAGCGCGATCCGCCGTCCGCCCAGGCCGCGGCGCAGCCACTTCGACAGAGTGCGCCCGTCGGCGGCGGAGAGGACCCGCAGTATCTGCTCCGAGAGCTTCACCGCCGGAAGATAAGCCCCCCCGCAGCACGGGCCATGTTCACTACTCGCCACCGCGAATCGAGCGAGGGTGCCTAACTTGCCCGAGTGCTGATCTCCGAGCCCACCGCCGCGCCCGCGACCGGATGGCGCGACGTCCAGTCGGCGCTGTGGAACGCGCTCAAGATCGGCGGCTCGCTCATCGCCACCTGGACGGTGGCGCTGGCCGTGCGCTTCGTCCTGCCGCGGCAGCTGGGCCCCGAGACGTACGGCGTCTACAACTTCAGCGACGCCTTCGCCGGCAGCTTCTTCGTGCTCGCCAATCTCGGCATCGAGACGTACGTGCAGAAGGAAATTCCGGTGCGCGGCGAGCACGCCTCGGACTTCCTCGGCGGCATCCTCGCGCTCCGCCTCGCCCTCGGCGTCGCGCTCCTGGCGGCGATGGCGGCCATCCTCCACCAGGGCGGCCGACCGGCGGAAGTGCGCGCGGTGGTCTACGTCTTCGCCGCCGGCCAGCTGCTGTTCAACAACAACGCCACCTTCTCGGCGCTGCTGCACGCGCGCGGCACCGTCGACGGCCTCTCGGTGGCCACGGTGCTGAGCAAGCTCTTGTGGGGCGCGGGCATGCTCCTGGCCCTCGGAGGCGGCACGGGGCTGATCGGGCTCGCCGCCGCGTTCACGCTCGCCGAGGCGGTCAAGTCGGTGGCGCTGTGGGCGCTGTGCCGCAAGCACCTCTCGCTCGAATTGCGCATCGACCTCGCCCGCACCTGGCGGGTGGTGGTCTTGAGCCTGCCCTTCTTCGTCACCACGCTCAGCACCACGCTCTTCAGCAAGCTCGACAACACGCTGATCGGATTCCTCGCCAACGATCGCGAGGTGGGCTGGTTCGGTCTCGCCTCCAACCTCTCGCAGCTGGCGCTGTTGATGACGCCGCTGCTCGGCGCCGTGCTCTTGCCGCTCTTCTCGCGCGTGGCGGCGAGATCGGACCAGGAGCTCAATCAGGTGATGCGGCGGTCGCTGGAAGTGATCCTCATGGTCGCCATTCCCGCCAGCCTCTTGCTCGGCCTCGGTGCCGACGTCTGGGTGCGCGTGGTGGGCGGCGCCGACTACGCGCCCGCCGCGCTGGCGCTGCGCATCCTCGCGCCGGTGTTCGTGCTCACCTACGTGGCGATGGTTTGCGCCGACTGTCTGTATCTGATCGGCCGCTCGTGGAGGGTAACCGCCGTCTGCCTGGGAGGCCTGGTGGTCAACGCCGGCCTCAATGCCGCCTTGATCCGCCCGATGCTCGCCGCCGTCGGCGATGGCGGCGCGGGAGTGGGCGCTGCGCTGGCCACCATCGGCACCGAGGCGTTCACTTGTGGCCTCTTCGTCTTCACCATAGGCCGCCGGCTGCTCGACGCGCGGCTGTTCGCCACCGTCGCCAAGCTCGTGGGCGCCTGCGCGGCGGCGGTAGCCGTCGATCGCGTCTGCAGCTTCCTCGGGCCGGCGCGTCTGTTGCTCGACGCGGCGGCCTACTGCGCGCTGGCGATCGCGACCGGGGCCATCCGGGTGGACGAGATCCGGCGCCTGGCCGCGGCCGCGATGAGCAAATGAGGTCCACCACCCAACAGCGCGGGTTGCGGCGGCCGTCGCGCCGCCCCACTTTCCGCTGCATGGCTCGCTGGCTCGGCTGTGCACTGCTTCTCCTCGCCGCCTCCTGCCGGCACGCGGGGAGCTACGTCTGGGTCGACGAGCTGCCGGCCCCGCCCGCGCCCGCGGACTCGAGCTACCACGTGGGCCCCGGCGACGTGCTCTCCGTCCGCGTGCTGGAGCACGAGGAGATGTCGGGCCGGGTCAAGGTCCGCAGCGACGGCCGCATCTCGTTGCCCTTCCTCGACGACCTCGCGGTCGCAGGCGAGAGCCCGGCCAGCATCGCGGAGCAGCTGCGCAAGGACTACAAGCAGTACCTGAACGACCCGGTGGTGACGGTGACCCTGGAGGAGCCGCGGCCCTTCACGGTGTCGGTCACCGGCGAGGTGGTGCGGCCGGGGGTCTATCCGCTCGAGGCGCCCGCGAATCTGTTGCAGGCGCTGGCCAGCGCGGGGGGGCTGAGCCAGTTCGCGCACGACGACCAGATCTACGTGCTGCGCCGGGTGGCCGAGGACCAGCCGCCGCTCCGCATCCGCTTCAAGTACGAGGCGCTGGCGCATGCCGAGGGGCGCAGCGGCGTGTTCAGCCTGCAGCGCAACGACCTGGTGGTGGTGGAGTAGCCGGTGGGGGTCATGCTGCTCCTCTCGGCGCTCGTCGCTGCGCGCCTGGATGCGGCGGTCGAGACGGGCGGCTATGTCGGCACGCAAGTCCTCGACGCCGCGCCCGGACCTCGCGGCGCGCTCGACCTCACTCCCTCCCTGGCCGGCACCTTCGACGAGCCGGGCCTGACGCTCGAAGGCCGCTACGCTCCACGGCTCTTCTTCGGCGACGCCGGCGCGGCGGCGCTCTCGGGCGTGCGGCAGGACGCCTCCGTTGCCGCGCGCTGGCAAGAGAGCCGCAGCTTGCAGCTCGCGGCGTCTGCTCGCGTCCGCTATGGCCGCAACGAGTTCGCCTGGGACGCGGGCGCCGCGCGGCCGTTCGATTTCGTCGAGTTCCTGTTGCCGGTCATCCCCGACGAGCTGTCGAGCGACGCCGAGCTGGGCTTCTCGCTCCTGCCGGCCCGCAACTTCGCTCTCAACCTCTCGGCCGGATACCTCACCTACGGCGGCCTCTCGGCGGCGTCGCAGCACCTGTTGCCTTTCCAGCAAGGTCCGCAGCTCTACGCCGGACTCGAGCAGCAGCTGGACCGCAACGACGCGCTCGCGACCGAGCTCTACACCTCGGAGACGTTCGCCAGCGGCGGGCGGCGCGACTCGCTCTTGAGGCTGACCGAGGGCTGGACCCGCCAGCTCGATTCCGCCACGCGCAGCAAGCTCGCCGTCGGCGGAAGCGCGTGGCGCAAGAGCCTCACGGGCGAAGGCGACGCGGGATTCTTTCCGGTCGCGTCTCTGTCGCTCGAGCGCCGGCATCCCGATCGCGACCAGCGGCTGGACCTGGGCGCCGAGGCCTCGCTCGGCCCGCACCGCGATCCGCTCACCGCCGAGCTGCTCGACCGGGCCGAGATGGCGCTCTCGGCCCGCTTCGTGCTGCGAGAAGATCTCTCCATCGGCGGACGTGCCGCCGCCGCGCGAGAGCTGGGTCCTGCAGGCGCGCGCCTCTTGCTCGGCGCCGCCGACCTCGCCTTCCATCCCGGCCGCGAGATCACTCTCGCGCTCGGCGCCGAGAGCGTCTGGCAGGAGCTGCCCGCGCAAGGCCCGCAGCCGCTCTTGCGCTGGATGGCCTTCACTTCACTCACCGTCGGCGTGCGCGACATCCTCTAGACGACAATGGCCAAGCTCGTTCTTCTTTCCATACTTGCCGCAACCGCCGTGATGCCTAGCTTGGCGGCGCGGGGGACGGATCCCGCCCGGGCGCTGCGCAAGCTGCTCGTGCGGATGTTCGCCTTCAGCGTGGCGTACTGGCTGGCGGTGATGTTTCTCACTCCGAAAGCGTGAGGGCGATGCGGGAGGAGCGGGAGATCGGCGGGCAGTTCATCGGGCGGCCGCCGGCGCCGGACGTCTCGCTCTTCGACCCCGGCGAGGTGCGCGACTACCTGGGCTTCGTCTTCCGCTCGGCGCGCCGGCGCTGGAAGCTGGCCTCCGCAATCCTGATCGTCTTCTCTTCGGCGACGGTGGGCGCGGTGGCGCTGTTGCCGCGGCAGTACCGCGCCGAGGCGCGGCTCTTTGCCATGCCGGCCGACGGCGCGCCGGGAACGCTGCGCGGCATCGACGGCGAGCCGACCGGCCTGGCCCAGGGCGCGGCCGAGGCCATCGTCAGCTACCAGAATCTGGAGAAGCTGATCCGCGACTTGAGCCTGGACGCGCGCTGGGAGACGGTGCGCCCGCCGCTCGGCCGCCTTCGCGAGCGCGCCGCGCGCGTGCTCGGGCAGCCCGCACCGGACGCCGCGGCCAGGAACCGCGCGCTGGTCGGCTACCTGTGGAAGCAGCTGCAAGTGCAGGTCAAGGGCGGCGAGGTGACGCTGAGCTTCGAGTGGCCGGATGCGCGCACGGCGTTCGAGGTGGTGCGCACCGCGCAGGAGACGCTGCTCGAGAACCGGCGCGCGGCGGAGCTGGTCCCGCTCGAGCGCAAGCTGGCGGCGGCGGAGTCGAACGCAATCGCGGCCCAGCGCCGCATCGACCAACTGGTGGCCGGCCTGCAGGCGGCGGCGCTCAAGAAGCAGTCGGGCGCGCGATCCTCGAGCGTGAGCGGGCTGCAGGCCGAAGGCCGCTTCCGCGATCTGCCCGATCCGCAGCTCGCCGAACAGCGGCTGCGGCTGATTGCCAAGGGCAAGTCGATCGCCGAGCTGGAAGCGGTCCGCGAGAAGCGCCTCTCGGAGCTGAACGCGCAGCTCGCCGAGCAGAAGGCCACGCTCGGTCCGGACCATCCGGCGCTGCGGAGCACCCAGGAGAAGATCGACTCGCTCGGGCGGGAGGGCGCGCAGGTCGAGGCGCTCAAGGCCGAGCAGGAGCGGCTCCTCGCGGACTTCGTGCGCGCGGGAGGCAAGGAGATCGAGCTCTCGGCGGACCCTTCGCGGCACTGGCCCGCCGAGCTCAAGGACGACGACGAGCTCGTCGCCTACGGCAAGGCGCGCGTGGCGATGGAGCTGTCTGCTCTGCAGCACCTGCTCGACGGCGCCGCCGAGGCGCAGGTCGCGCTGGCTTCGACCAAGGCCAGCTTCGACAGCCGGTACATGGTGGTCGCGCCGGCGCAGCTGCCCGAGCGGCCCGTCTCGCCCAAGGTCGGGCTGCTCGTCGCGGCGGGGATCCTGGGCGGCGTGCTCCTGGCGCTGCTCGGCGCGGTAGCGAGCGACCTGCGCGGCGGCGTGATTCGCGAGACGTGGCAGGCGCGGCGGCGGCTCGATCTTCCGGTGCTGGCCGAGGTGCCGACGCCGTGAAGGCCGGGCTCCTGGCCGTGGGAGCCGCGACGTTCCTGGCGGTGATCCTCTCCGGCGGCGCGCCTCTGGCGGCGCTGGTGCCGGTGGCCGCGGCAGCTTTCCTCTATGCGTTGTGGCGCGCGCCGCTGCGCGTTTCCGTTCTGGGGCTGATGTTCCTCTCGTTGATCGCCGATGCGCCGCAGGACAACCCCACCGGCGGGCTGTGGCAGTCGCCGCTCTATCGAATCGGCCAGCTGCTCT
>Ga0307479_10002631_pt1 | contig 16322 bp, 14 predicted proteins | sample atmos_gasesECM4C_FD_203743 | JGI IMG/M metagenome (GOLD analysis project Ga0307479, IMG submission 203743) | Hardwood forest soil microbial communities from Morgan-Monroe State Forest, Indiana, United States - atmos_gasesECM4C_515 | ecosystem: Environmental > Terrestrial > Soil > Temperate... | reverse complement strand
TTTTACCGTCGTCATCTTCTCCGCGTCTTCGTCAGGCACTTCAATCCCAAAACTTTCTTCAAAGGCCATCACTAATTCCACTTGGTCGAGCGAATCCGCTCCCAGGTCGTCCACAAACGACGCTGTGGGCGTAACTTCCGCTTCATCGACGCCGAGCTGCTCGACAATAATCTGCTTAACGCGTTCTTCCACACTGGCCATTCCTGTTTCCTCCGCGATCTGCTATCGCTTGGTTTGCCTTTTACCGATCAGGCTCAAGGTCGTTCTGGAAAATTGGTTGCCGCTCAGCCGGGCGTAGGTGCCAGTTTACCGCTCTAGTTCGAAGGCGCCGATAACCCGTTCATTCTAGTCACCCTATCCTGCTAGGTCAACTTTAACGCCTTTCTCTATGCCAAAACGTTAAAGAACCCCGCCAATAAATCACGCCAGATACATTCCGCCATTTACGTCCAGTACGTGACCGGTTATGTAAGCGGCTTCGTCGCTAGCCAAAAACACAATCGAGGCGGCCACATCACGCGCCGCGCCCAAGCGTCCCAGCGGAATGCGCGCCTTCAGTTCTTCTTTCACTTTGTCGGACAAAACATCGGTCATCGGCGTTGCAATAAATCCCGGGGCCACCGCATTCACGGTAATGTTTCGCGAAGCAATTTCCATTGCAATCGCTTTAGTCAGCCCGATGAGCCCAGCTTTCGCGGCCACATAATTGGCCTGTCCGGCATTGCCCATTTGCGCCACTACGGAGCTTACGTTGATGATCCGTCCGGCGCGCGCCCGCATCATCGTAGCCAGCGCCTGCTGAATGCATAAATGTGCGCCGGTTAAATTGGTTCGAATCACCGCGTCCCAGTCATCCGCTTTCATGCGCACCGCCAGGCCGTCGCGCGTGATGGCAGCATTGTTGACCAAAATATCGAGGCGCCCAAATTTCTCTATAACTTGCTTGAAGCCCGCTTTCACCTGCTCCCCATCGGCGACATCCATTTTTACGGCCATGGCTTCGCCGCCCGCCGTTTCTATTTCACCGACCAGCAAGGCCAGTTTTTCTTCCGTCCGCGCGGCAACGGCGACCTTGGCGCCGGCCACTACCAGCGCCTGCGCGATGTCCCATCCAATTCCCTGGGAGGCCCCGGTTACCAACGCGACTTTATCTTTTAAACTGAACATCTGTAGAACTGCTCCCTGAACCTTTTTGAATCGCTACGTTCGATCGGTTATCGTCGCGCAATTTTTACAGTGTTTACGCTGCGTCGGAGCGCGCGCCGGCAATCTTCTCGACTGTCTTTAGCAAACTGTTCTCGTCTTCCACGTTCAACGTAGCCACAGAGCGTTCAATCTGCCGCAGCAGTCCGGTAAGCACTTTGCCCGGACCAACTTCGACAAACGTGTTTACGCCTTCTTCAATCAACAGCCGCACCGATTCTTCCCAGTGCACCGCGGCAGTAACCTGACGCACCAGCGCGTCGCGTGCCTGCTCGCCGGTTTCGATGGTGTCGGCATCCACATTGGTCACCAGCGGAACGCGCAACTTATCAAAATGAGTCTTCTGCAAATCGTGCTCGAGTTTTTCCTGCGCCGGCCTCATCAGCGCGCTGTGAAAAGGTGCGGACACCGGAAGAATGGTGGCGCGTTTTGCGCCCGCTTGAGAAGCCAGTTCCACGGCGCGTTTCACCGCATCAGCGTCGCCAGAGATCACCGTTTGATCAGGGGAATTTAAATTCGCAGGAGCGCAAACCTGTCCCTGCGACGCGCGCTTGCAAACATCGCTCACCACCGCGGGCGAAAGTCCCATGATCGCCGCCATGGCGCCCTTGCCGGCCGGAGCTGCTTCCTGCATATAAGTGCCACGCTTACGCACCAGCCGCACCGCGTCGGCAAATTTCAGAGAGCCGGCAGCCACCAGCGCTGAATATTCGCCGAGGCTGTGCCCGGCCACAAAGTCCGGAGCGAGCCCCTTCTCTTCCAGCACGCGATACGTGGCAATCGAACAGGTCAAAATCGCCGGCTGGGTGTTGGCCGTAAGCTTCAGGTCTTCTTCTGAGCCTTCAAAGCACATTTTCGAGACGGAAAATCCCAGCGCTTTATCCGCTTCCTCAAAAACGCCTCGCGCCGACGGATACATATCCGCCAGTTCTTTGCCCATCCCCGGATATTGCGAAGCCTGTCCCGGGAAAACGAATGCTACTTTGCCCATTTGTCTTCCTGTCTTATGTCTTTCGCATTTCTGGCGCGCGAACGCCGGAACGGTCTGGGTGTACCCCGGCGGCCGAAAGCTCCTGTTCGATTTTGTCGTTCATTTGCGCACGCGCGAGTCCCGCGGCGACGCGAATAGCATTTTTTATGGCGTTGGCGTTGGACCGCCCGTGGCCGATGACGCACACTCCGCGCACACCCAGCAGCGGCGCGCCGCCATATTCGGTGTAGTCGATGGTCTTCTTCAAACCCTTCAACGCTCCACGCGAAAAAAGAAATCCCACTTGCGATGCCAGTGAACTCTGTATGGACTTTTTCAATAAACCAAAAATTTCCAGCGCCAGGCCTTCGCAGATTTTAAGCGCGACGTTGCCAATAAATCCGTCGCACACGATCACATCCACAATTCCCGAAAAAAGATCGCCGCCTTCCACGTTGCCCACGAAATGAACAGGGCTTTTTTTAAGCCGCGTGTACACTTCGCGCGTCAATTCGTTGCCTTTGATTTCCTCTTCGCCCACCGACAGCAACCCGACTCGCGGCCGCCGGTTACCAAACGTCGCGCGGTAGTACATTTCACCCATAACCGCAAATTGCACCAGGTGCTCGGGCTTGGAATCGACGTTGGCGCCGACATCCAGCAAAACAGAGATGCCCCCCTTGGCGTTCGGAAACGGCGCGGCCAGAGCCACGCGGTCCACCGATTCCAGCGTGCCCAACAAAAATCTCGCTACGGTCATGACCGCGCCGGTATTTCCTGCGCTAACCAGCCCATCGGCCTTGGCTTCGCGAACGAGGCGCGCTGCCACGTGCACCGAACTATCTTTCTTGCGACGAAACGCCTGCGCCGGATGGTCATCCATGGTGATCACTTCGCTGGCGCCCACAATCTCAATCGGCAAGTTGGGAGCCGCATGCTTGGCCAGTTCCGCACGCAGCGCATTCGGCTGCCCCACAAGGATAATGCGCACGCCGTACTCGCGTGCGGCCAGCACACTGCCCTCCACCTCGGGCCGGGGCGCGTGGTCTCCGCCCATGGCGTCTACAGCAATCGTGATCATTGGATTTCGTCCGCAGACTACGGAAAGATTACCAACTACGCCGGTTCTTGAGCGGCTTTCCCTTTGTAATAACCGCAGTGGGGACAAACCTGGTGCGGCTGCTTCATTTCATGGCAATTCGGGCACTTGCCCAGCGACGGCTTGGTCAAAAAGTCATTTGCCCGCCGTGTGCTGGTGCGCCGCTTGGAATGCCGTCGTTTAGGGTTAGGCATAACACTACTCCTTGTTCCGCGCGCTGGCGGAGATAATCGGGGCTTTTATAGCCCGGAAACTATTGTTTTTTCAGCCAGTCTTGCTTGAGGCGCGCGAGAGGGGCCAGACGTGGGTCCGTCGCGTGGGTCTCACACCGGCACTCTTCGTGGTTCAGATTTGCGCCGCAATTGGGGCACAAACCGCGGCAGTCGCTCTGGCAAATCACCTTCAAAGGTAACGCCAGCAGCACCTGCTCTTTCACCACGTCGGCTAGGAAGAGACCTTCACCCTGGAAGAATCCAATCTCGGTATCGTCGTCCTTCAGCCGGTCTTCTTTCGGCTTGTCATCTTTGGGCAACGGCGCGTAGAACAGATCGAAAGCGCGGTTTACTTCCTCTACCACCGGCTCCAGGCAACGCGCGCACTGCAGCTCGATTTTCGTATCCAGCTGGCCTTCCACGCGAATCTGCCCTTCCAGCAGTTCCGCAGTGGCGGTTACTTCCAGGGGGTCCAGCTGCTTGATCTCCGAGGAATGAAAATCGACGCTTCCGGGCGCGTATGTCTTCCGGATCCGCAACTTGCGAACGGCCAGATCCTTAACGTCAAGGAACATATCGGCAGCGCCTCCGCGCGAGCTTCATGCCTTATCATTATTGATTCGCCGGGCGAGCAAGTCAAGGAATCGGAAGCGTTGGTAGCGGATTAGTTTCCGATTTATCGTGTTAATCACGACCCAGGCGGTCGGTAACCTTCACGAGGGCAACTCTTCAAACCGCCGTTTTTGGACCGTGAGGTCGGCAAGCGAAGACTAAAAAAAGGTTCTGGTGGGCGCGATACTGAGAAGCAACAGCGACTGAGCATGACATTGAGAGTTGCCGTTGGTTGCTTCGGCATCTATTGGGGGTTGGCTTCGGTCCAACGGCCAAGCTAGTGCATTGCATACAGCCAGAGTCAGGAGTAAATTCGCGGTTGACCCAGAAGTCGAAAATGAAATTCTGGTCGAAGAGCTGGCTCTATGAAACGTCGCGATTTTCTGCGCTCCGCAGGCGTGGTCTCAGCAGCAATGGCGTTCCCAAAGGCGGGGCGACTATTTGCACAGGTAACGTCGCCGGAGGCTTGGCGAACGTTCGACGTGACCACCAGCGTGCAAGTCCTGAAACCTTCCGGGACGACACGGATATGGATACCCGCAGCGCTCGTTAATCCGACACCCTTCCAGAAGACCCTTGCGAATGATTTCAAGGCCGAAGGGGGTACCGCAAAACTGATCGAAAGCAGCCCCGACTCCCTGGGAATCATCGTAGCGGAATTTCCTGGGGGGGTGATGCCGGTGCTGACCGTGACAAGCCGCATCACGACCAGGAATTTTGCCGTTGATCTTTCGAGACCGGGCAATGCTCCAAAGGACGATCCCGCAGAATTGAAACATTTTCTGCGCTCGACGAAACTTATGCCCACCGATGGCATTGTGAAAACGACGGCCACGGAAATCACAAAGGGTTCAAAGACGGACGTCGAGAAGGCGCGCGCGATCTACGAATGGATTGTGGAGAACACCTTCCGGAATCCGAAAACGCGGGGCTGCGGCCTCGGAGATATCCGCTTCATGCTTGAGTCCAAGGATTTGAGCGGCAAATGCGCCGACCTCAACGCGCTATACGTTGGCCTCGCGCGCGCGGTCGGCCTTCCGGCACGCGACGTCTATGGCATCCGCGTCGCTAAGTCGGAGATGGGATACAAAAGCCTTGGCGCTTCGTCGGAGATTGTGACGAAAGCACAGCATTGCCGTGCAGAGGTGTACTTGAGCAGTTACGGCTGGATTCCTGTCGATCCGGCGGACGTACGAAAGGTGGTGCTCGAAGAGCCGCCGGGGAATCGCCCGCTAGACGACGAGATGGTGAAGAAGGCCCGCGCGCGGCTGTTCGGCTCATGGGAAATGAATTGGATGGCTTACAACTTTGCGCACGACGTGGCCTTGCCGGGTTCGAGTGGCGCGCCGCTCGGATTCTTGATGTATCCACAGGCGGAAACGGCCGAGGGGCGGCTCGACTGCCTGAACCCCGACAACTTCAAGTACGAAATCACGTCCAGGGAGACAGCACCTACAAACGGGTAAATGAAACGGAACGACCAACCCGATTGAATCTGGGGAAATCGGACACTCAAGGATTAGTGCCCAACAAAATGTCGCACTCGCCCTCTGCTGGTATTTCAGCGCGGCACAGAACAAGAAACAAAAATGACGCTACCGATCATACCGTCGATTGCACAACCCACATCGCGACCCGCCTTGGTGCGGCCCGCAGGGTCTGCGAGTTTCGCGATCGGACTCGGCCTGACCAACGAATGCAACCTCAGCTGCTCGTTTTGCTACCGCGATCCGGCCCGCGTTGACCGGCTGAACCTCGAACAAGTACGAGCCGCAATGGCCAGCCTCCCCGTCCGATCTGTAAATCTGGGCACCGGCGAAAATGGAATGCACCCGGAGTTTCGCGAAATCCTAGCCTTCCTGCGCACCCTGCCGGTGAAACTCGCCATCACCTCGAATGGACATAGCGCTGCAGTCCTGGACGATGACGAGCTCCGGGCATTTCACGACATCGAGTTCTCCTTGGATTATCCAACCGAATGTGAACAGGATGCTCAACGCGGTTCCGGTAATTGGGCGTTGATCCACGAGCAGGCGGCGCGCTGTGTCCGCTTGGGAATCCCCGTCACGTTCATTAGCGTAATGATGAAAGCCAACTATCTGCGCCTGGCCGAGGTAGCGCGCGTCGCCAAGCGTTACCAGTCACCGCTACGGGTCAATGTGTATCAATCGGTGCGCTCCGATATCTACGCCCTAAGTTACGAACAATATTGGCAAGGCTTTCGCGCATTATTTGCTGAAACCGACGTGATCGAGATCGGAGAGCCTTTGGTGCGCGCCATGGCTGGACTCCCTCCCAGGGTCGGCGGATGTGGTGTGGGCACCGTGCGTGTCACTCCCAGGGCCACAACTCAACCCTGCGTATATTGGCCGGGAGCGGGAGAACCGCTCGCGGTTCTTCTCTCCATCGGTTCGGAAGTGGTGGAAACTCCTCCATTTGTGCAGGCGCGCACAGTGCCAGAAGCCTGCCGTTCCTGCATGTACCTCTCGTCCTGCTACGGCGGATGTGCTGGACGGCGCCGCCTTCAAAACGCTTTGCATGAGCCGGACTTTTACTGCCCAATTATTCGAGGGGAAATGCCCCAGTTGGAACTCCGCATGGCTCCGGCGCGCGAACTCTCTAAAAGCGAAAGCGCGTGCACCACCATCGTGATTGCGCGCGGTTAGGATGGCCGTGTGGTTTCAACGGCGCGGAGTATGCACTGAAGCTGCTACTAAGAAGTTTAATCTAGATCGAAGAGTGCGAGGTTCATGATGACAACAACCACGAGCGAGCCACGAGAAAATACATCTCAGATCGTCGAGCAACCGCAGGCGCGAATTGGGCTGGCGATTGTACGGTTGACCATCGGCGCGATGTTCGTGTGGGTCTTCTTCGAGAATCTGGGGAAACACTTATACACGGCGGCCGGTTACGCGGGACTTATCAACTTTTACATCACGCACGATCACGCCCCCGCCGTATGGAAGGCCGTTATGCGGCAGGCAGCGGCACACGCTTTCATCGCGGCACCCCTTCAGGGATGCACAGAGATTTCTCTTGGCGTGCTTCTGGTGCTCGGCCTGTTTACGCGCCCGGCTGGGCTCGTCGCTTTTGCGTTCCTCGGCAGCCTATGGATTTCGGAGTTAGGCACCTCATGGATCTGGGAACTACTGGTCCCCGTCCTGGCATCACTTGCGCTTGCCGTAGGAAGCGCCGGCCGCACCTGGGGAGTCGACGCATTTTTGGCGCGCAGGCGACCATCCTCTCTGTGGTGGTGAGACCAACAAGCGGAGATCGAGTGCGAGTCTCAGTTATTATTCCTACGCGCAACGAGGCAAAGGCGATTGGTCGCGTTCTCGCCGACCTCCCGTCCGGTCTGGTTAACGAAGTCATCGTCGTTGACAATCGCTCTACAGACGGCACACCTGATATCGCCGCCCGCATGGGTGCTCGCGTCATCTCCGAAGATCGTCGTGGATACGGTCAAGCATGCCTGACGGGTATTGCCTGCGCGAACTCGCCGGACGTCGTCGTTTTTCTGGATGGGGACTACAGTGATCGACCCTCTGAACTTCCGCTTCTCCTCGCTCCGATCTCCGAAGGGCGCGCGGACATCACCATCGGTTCGCGTCTGGCTGGAACACGCACACCGGGAGCGGTTCCCTGGCACGCCCTGTTCGGTAACTGGCTCGCCGCTGCCCTCATCACAAAGCTCTACGGATTAAAGATCAGCGACCTCGGTCCGTTCCGCGCCGCTCGCGCTGATGTTCTTCGCGCGCTTCAACTTGAAGAAACAACTTACGGCTGGGCGGTGGAATTAATTCTTAAAGGAGCCATCCAAGGTTTCCGGATCTGCGAGGTCCCAGTAAGCTATCATCCGCGCATCGGGGACTCGAAAATCAGTGGCACGCTGCGGGGCACTATTGGAGCGACCTGGTTTATTCTCAGTCGGATTGCGCAGTATTATTTTCGACAGAGAAAAACCGGCGAGCCTCGATCGGCCTGAAATGCCGCGCGGCAATATTTATGGAACCTCCACACGAGGCGATGGCACCTTTCCATGACCCTAATGAATCGCACGCTAGTCATCATGGCCAAAGCCCCCAGATTGGGCTCGGTAAAGACCCGCTTGGCCAAGAGCCTTCCTCTGCCAGCGGTCACCGAGTTGTACCGCTGCTTTTTGAACGACACCATAGCTCTGGCGCAAGCACTCGATAATGTCGAGGTTGCCATCGTGTGCCCCGCGTCCGACGTTGAAGACCTGTCGCGCGCGGTGGCAAAAATGGTGCGCGTCGTTCCTCAGACCGGTGATGGACTTGCTGCCGCCCTTGCTTCGGTGTTCACGCACTTCAGTGATTCTGGTCGCCACCGCATCATTGCTTTCAACAGCGATACCCCCCACTTGCCGGTGTCGGTTCTGGAAACCGCTTTTGACCTGCTCACAACCTGCGACCTGGTTGTTGGACCCACGTACGACGGTGGCTATTATCTTGTCGGCGCCACGGCGTCGCATCCAGGCTTGTTCGCTACCGATGGGATGGGAACCGCGAACGCGCTTGAGGCGCTGCTGAAGCGCGCATCGAACTTGGCTCTCTCGGTGCGCGTCATCGATCCGTTCTACGACATCGATGTAGCCGCAGATCTCAATCAGCTCGCGGATGAACTGCAAAGCATGCCCGGGAAAGCTCCAAGAACAGCGGCATGGTTACTCGAGTGGAGGCGAGTGCTGGCTGAGCATCGGTCGAGCATCGGCGCACCATGACGCTCACTGCCTCGCGCAGGCTCTATGGACTCGGTGCCATCATCCTTGTAGCGCTAATTACCTGCTCGAGGAGCGAATTCGGCACACCGTCGTTCCTGGTCGGCTTGGCTATTGCCGGCATCGCTTACCTCCTCGCCGTTCGCGAGTTTTTTCAAACGCAAGCGTATTCACACCGCGTCATCTTTGCCTGTCTCGCCCTGGCCGCTTTATGGCGGATGCCATTTTTGATGACGCCACCAGGCCCGGATGACGACATCCACCGATACTTGTGGGATGGGCGCGTCCAGCGGCTCGGCTATAATCCTTACAATTTGATCCCTGCGGATCCGGCACTCGCGGGGTTACACACCTCCGAAACTCGGGGGCTGAACAACCCAGAGGTGCCGAGTCCCTATCCAGCCGGTGCGCAGCTTTTCTTCCGTGCCGTTACGGCGATTCACGAATCAATCTTCGCGTTCAAGATAGCCTTTCTCGTCTGCGACTTCTCCATCGTAGCCCTGTTAATCGAGGTGTTGCGGCGTAGCGGCCAGCCAGAACATTGGGTTCTCGCCTACGCTTGGCATCCGCTGGTCACCATCAACGTGGCAGGCAGCCCCCACATTGATATTGTTGGCGCCCTTTTGCTGCTTGTCTCCGCAGCAGCGCTTGGACGCCGCTGGCGGATGATCGCCGCACTCGCGTTTGCGCTGTCCGTTGCCGTGAAATTTCTGCCTATCGTTCTGACGCCGCTTTATTGGCGGCGCCTGCGCATCCGCGATGCATTGTTGGCAGTGCTCGTTTTTGGATTGCTGTACGTTCCGTTTCTAGAAAACGGACGGATTCCGATCCAATCCCTTAGTACCTACGTGCAGCGCTTTCGCTTTAACGACCCGGTGTTCGCCACCCTTGAGCGCTTCGCCAGTTCTCAAATCGTGGCTGGTCTGGCTGTGATTGTCGGGCTCCTCACCGCCGTCTGGCTTCGAAGTAAGCCGCCAGTGTGCTCGGCGGACCAATGGGCATGGCCTATGGCCGCGTCTCTTGCGTGTGCGCCGGTCGTGTATCCGTGGTATCTCCTCTGGCTGCTACCGTTCCTTCGCTCCACATCGACGCTGCCGCTCATGCTTTGGACTATCAGTATTTTGCCAACTTACTTTGTTTGGCATTTGCGGTCGCTTGGACAAGCATGGAAGGTCCCTGGCTGGGTTCTACTGCTGGAGTATGGTTCCCTTGCTATAGCCGCCGCGATCGTGTCGCTTCGCCATTTGGCGCAACCCGTCGTGCTGGCTTTGCCCGAGGAGCCCGAGGAGGATGTGCTTCCGGCGAATTATGGTCAGGGTGACGGATCAGCTTAGCTGCTAGGCCGCATCGTTCTTTATTGCGCTTTATTGCGCGTTCACCCAGTCGTTTGACCCCGCCACCTTGACCGCCACATCCGAAAAGAAGATCCGCGCCGGCTTGCCGTCGGCCGTCCCGCGATGGTCCGTTGAGACCAGCAGAGGGCCGGCCTTTTTGTAGCCCGCCCACGTCGTGGTGACCACCGTCGGCTTGATGCTTCCGCCGCGGTGGTAGATAAATTCCTTAACGCGTTTGTCAGGCCCCACGAAGAGTGTCCAGGTGTCGCCGGGCGTGTAACCGCCGACCTCTGACGGATAACTCACTACCACCTGCTCGGCGGAACCCTTCCCCAGCGGCAGTTTGCGCATGCCCGCGTCTTCCACTTTGGCGCCAGCGTCCCAGTAAACATGGAAGGGGAACATCAGCCAATACTGATCGTTGTTAAAAGCCGGATCGACTTCTTCTTTCACCACCGCGTCCTGACTGCTTAGTTGAGAGCGCAGGTACGTAACTTTAATCGGTTTGCCCGCCTTGTCTTTCCCGTCGTAAGAGACCTTGCCGGTCTTGGGCTCCCACACCCAACTTCGAGAAGCTTTGATCCCCGGCAAATCAACGTTGAAGGTGTAACGGATCTGCTCGATTTGGCCAAACGAATCAAGACCATAGGCCTTGGCCATTTCTTGCACGATTGGCGGCTTATCCTGCGCCCCGCAAGTTGCCACGAAAACCAGTATCCCGATAACTAAAAGACGGATCGCCGGAACACGGCCCACATTTGTCATGGAGTTCCCTCCTCGGTGAATTGAACGGATGGTGTGTTGCATGACGGCCAAGGCCGAGAGCCTAACGGCGAATAACGCGCCGTGTCAAGTCGCGTTTACGCAACACTGCCTAGAATGTTGATTTATCAAAATTATTGCGCTATTCGGCTTAGTCGTTTCCAGCGCCTGATTAGGCCGTTTTGTTAATAAATGAGGATAGGCAGCTGGTTTGATTCCAAAATCTATAAGAAAACCGTGACCCACTTGCCTTCAAATTGTTCGATTCAAGTAGCCCTTTGCAGTTCGCGCTCGGTTATCGTTTGGTGTTCGCTTCAATCTTTACGCCCCTGGCTGGCTGTCAAACTCGGTAGGGTAACAAATTGGTTCTTGGAACAGCTCGGACATGAAAGGTGTATATTGCCGCTGAACGTCACCGAGCGTTAGTCGAATCGCACTGGCCGCCTACCAGATTCGCTTTCGCAGCGGCAACTTGAAGATCGCGAAATCTCCAGGGCGATAACTGACAACCGGAGCCCAAAATGAGCCTTGCAGCCGTTCGAAAGAGGCTTTCGGAATCAAGAATTCCGAACTGGCACTAATCCGTGCCCAATATTCGCCACTGCTCGGCACAGTAAAACCCAAGCCCCATTGCCAGGTAGGAGCGACCACGGTAATGCCGCTGTCAACGGCTACGATCGCGCCCGCGCCAGTGTTTTGGTAAATGACGACCCGCGTACTTTCGCTAGTTGCGCTGTCGTTCACGACATGGACCACGATTCCGTCGGCTTGGAGCATTGAAACAGTACTGGTCACATATTCGAATTTCGGAGCGTTGCTTGATCTCGACGCTTTCTTTAGTCGCACATGTAGCTCCTTCGAAACTTTGTTAGGGAACTATGTTGCGCAATTCTAACCGATCAGACTGGCCTTGAAGCACTCTTAAGAGGAAGAAGCCACCCAACTTCTGATTAGCGCGCGAAACCGGACATGTGATTTTTTGCTTGGACTTCTCCGATTTCGACGGCGTTAATCACTGCGAATCGCAAGCAGAGAACGAGCGCTACTAGGCGCTCTCGTCAAAGTCTCGATCCGCTGCTGGGAGCTTGTCGCCATCTCTGGCAATCCACACGTACAACGTCGGGAGCAAAAAGATGCTGAGCAGCAACGCGGCGAGGAGGCCGCCCACGATAACAATGGCAAAGGGCCGCTGAGAGTCGGAGCCAATGCCGCGTGATAGTGCCGCAGGCAACAGCCCGAAGGTGGCGACTAGCATAGTCATCATAATGGGCCTAAGTCTGAGGACGGCTCCATCCACAGCGGCCTCCTCAATGGTGTGACCGCGCGCGCGGAGCTGATTAATATACTCAAGCATGATGACGCCCGTTTGAACCGAAACACCGAAAAGCGCCAAGAACCCGACTCCTGAGGAAACACTGAAGTTTGTCCCGGTTACCAGCAGAGCAACTAGTCCGCCGATAGGCGCCATAGCCACGTTGGCAAGGAGCAGTACAGCCCATTTAGCCGAGCCAAACATGGTATAGAGAATGATAAAAATTCCCAGGATGGTGAGCGGCAGGACAATCTCCAGGCGCTTCTGCGAACGTTGTTGGCTTTCGTACTCGCCCTCCCAATCGATGTGATACCCACGTGGCAGATTCGCTTGTTCACCGACCTTTTTAATGGCTTCTTCCACAGCGCCACCCAAGTCACGTCCGCGTACGCTGTACTTGATGGCAATGTAGCGCGAATTCGCTTCACGATAAATTTCCGAAGCCCCGTCGCGGACCTGCACTATCGAAAGCTGATCAAGAGAAATGCGCGCACCCGACGGTGACAGCAAGCGGATATTTTCGATGGCCTGTTTTGTGTCCCGGTAAGGCGCGTCATAACGCACTACCAAGTCATAGCGCTGCTCGCCCTGCAGCACTTGACTTACCGCGTTCCCGCCAACGGCGGTTTGAATAGCATCCTGTATGTCTGCGACGTTGATTTGGTAGCGGGCAGCCTGCTTGCGGTCGACGATAAAATTGAGATTGGGCTGCCCCATCACGCGTAATACTCCAAGGTCTTCGACTCCACGGATATTGCGCATGATCCCCACGATCTGATCCGCCTTTTGCTCAAGAAGCCTGAGGTCATCGCCGTAAATTTTCACTGCAAGCTCGCCCTTCACGCCGCTGACCGCTTCCTCCATGTTGTCTGCGATGGGTTGGGAAAAATTCCAAATAACCCCAGGAATTTTGTTTAGTTCTCGCTGCATGGCGGCAATTAGTCTTTCCTTGTCCTCGTGGAAAACCGGCCGCCAGTGTTCCTTGGGCTTCAGGCCTACGAAGTACTCCGTATTGAAAAAGCCCGTCGTATCCGTTCCGTCATCTGGACGCCCGACCTGACTAGTACATTCGGTAGCTTCAGGAAAAGAACACAGCAAGATTCGCGCTTGGTTCGCTAGTCGAACGCCCTCATCCGGTCCAGTACTCGGGGCGAGAGTTCCGCGGACCCACAGTGAGCCCTCATCCAGGTGGGGAAGAAACTCTGAGCCGATAACTCCGCCTACCGAGAGGTAGACGGAGAGGAGCAAGGCAAATCCCGCCACACCCGCAGTCACGAGGCGATGTTCGATTGCCCATCTCACGGCTTCGCGATAGCGCATTTTCAAGAATTCCAGGATAGGGTTGTGCCATTCGCTCACACCCTTCGTGAATAAAAAGCTGGAAAGAACTGGTGCGACCAGTATGGAAAATAGGAGTGCGCCAAGCAGCGCAAAGGCAACCGTCCAAGCCATAGGATGAAATAATCGTCCCTCAACGCGCTGCAGGGTAAAGATCGGCAAGTAGGCCGTGATGATAATCGCGATAGCGAAAAAGACAGGGCGTTGGACTTCGTGCGCCGCGTCGCGGATGCGCTCCATAGGCGTCTTATAGGAGCCCTCAGGATGACTCATGTGACGCACAATGTTCTCCACCATGACCACAGCGCCATCCACGACCATCCCAAAATCCAGCGCACCTAGCGACAATAGATTTGCGGGAATACCTTTCAATTTTAGACAGGTGGCCGCGAACAACAGTGCAAAAGGGACTGTCAACGCTACGATAATCGCGCCTCGAACGTTTCCAAGGAATAGGAAGAGCACCACAACCACCAGAACGATCCCTTCGGAGAGGTTATGCAGCACCGTGTGGGTCGTGTAACGCACGAGATCGCTTCGGTCAATGAACGGGACGATTTTCACGCCCGGCGGAAGTATACGTTCATTGAGTTCCTTCACTTTGGCGTGAAGTCCTTCGAGCGCAACTTCCGCATCCGCGCCTTTCCGCATAGGTACCCACGCCGAAACTACATCATCGTTGTCGATGATCGTGCCACCCTCGTGATGAATTGCTCTAGCGAATTGGCCTAACCGGATCTTCGGTCCTTGCGCAACGGTAGCGATATCCTTAACCCGCAACGGCGTTCCGTTTTTGCTCATGATGACGGTCTCTTCGATGTCATGCACGGTGCTGACCAAGCCCACGGCACGCACGTTGATTTGCTGCAGGCCGGACTGGATGAAGCTGCCGCCGGCGTTCACGTTGTTGTTGGCGAGCTGCTGCTCTACCTGGCCAATACTGAGCCCATAGGAGACAAGCTTGTTGGGATCGACGCGAACCTGGTACTCGCGTGTTGGACCACCGAAAGTCGCAACGTCGACGATGTTCGGAACCGCCTTCAGGTTCTTCTCGATGATCCAATCTTCTATCGATTTGAGGTCCATCACGTCGTAGTTGGGATTTGTGCTTCTTAAGGTGAAGAAGTAGATCTGACCAACCGGACTCCAGTCGGTGCCCATCTGTGGCGAGACCCCGGCCGGCAGAGTAACCTGCGACAGGCGTTCCAAAACTCTCTCGCGGTTCCAAGAGTTCTCCGTGTCATCGTCGAAAACCAGCTTCAGATCGGATAGCCCGAAGATTGAGAACGAACGGAGATGAGCCACTCCGGGGACGCCGTTCATTACTACTTCGAGCGGAATCGTGACTTGCTGCTCTACCTCTTCCGCAGCCCGCCCCGGCCATTGGGTAATAATCTCAACATAGTTGTTTGCCACGTCTGGGTACGCTTCGACCGGAAGTTGGTGGAAGGAAATGGCACCCCACGCGAGCAACAGAATCGCCATCGCGAGCACAATAAATCGATTGTTCAAAGCAAAATCGACGAGACCTCGGATCATCGCCTATACCTCTGCTAATTCGGAGAGCCCAGGAGTTGTGCACACGCCTTTAGCTCTGTAGGAAGGAATAAAAAGGGGTCTGACGCACCACCTTGTAAATACAGAGTGAATGCAGCAAATCCGCCACGAAATTACGCGTTAAGAAATCGGAGGTTTAGAGTTGCTAAGCCTTGGAGGGAGGCGCGCGACCTGCGTGGGAACCTAAGGAAGAGCAGAGAGGATGTTCAATCTGCGATAGCGGAATGACAGCTACATGCGATCCAACATGTGGCAGGCGTGCGGTCGCCCGACAAACAACAGTACGCGACTGCGGAGGGATCCCAACAACGTCTGGGCCTAGTTCGGTCGAGGAACCCCAGCTTGTTTTGGGGTCCTGGAACGCTCCAGGATATTCACCTGGGGCTACACGTGAAAAACTTCCGTGGCCGTCATTTAGAAAAATCGCAACCGGTTCGCTCAGCCAAGCTGCGGATACAACCAAATCGAGGGCATGATCACCGTTAACATCGCGGGCGGCGATTTGGAGGCCGCCAGCAGGCGCGACAAGCAGAATCGTTTGTCGCCCAGTTGCGCTTAACTGAAGTTGAATCTGGTAGTCTGTGCCGGAAACACCGCTTCGCCCAATCTGAACGGCAGCCAGGTCAGGAAGAAGGTCACCGTCGAAGTCCGCCACTGTGAATGGTAGGCCGGGGCCGACGGAACTTACGGGCGCGCTCCGAACATCTGCACCGGCCGCGATGCCTGCCGCAAGCCCGGCAAGAAAAAAAAGACACAAGAACCGACACACGAAACCTGCCGTCGCGATGATGTCACGTCGGCGCCGAAGGAATGCGAACATCGGGTTGGGGTTGTACACCATGAAATCAGTGCTGAACAACCATACGATAGCACTCCTCGTTTCGCGAAGAAAACTGCTCCTCTCTTTCACTTCCGTGCTATCCGCCGTCCTGGTAGTAATAAATGAATTGCGTTCCTGTCCTCAATTGGCCCTCCCGCCCGTGGACGGCCTATCACTACGATATATCACACTGGAAATGCCGCAAGTACGTCTACCCCACTTGGAAAGGTCCACTTGATTTCATAACAATGCCGGCTCCCTCGACCCGAGTAGACTGTGGTTGTTCGACGACCAAGGCTCGGGAGGAAGGAGCCAGACATGATCATTATAGGAGTAGATTATCACCCGAGCTTTCAGCAAAT
>Ga0307479_10002630_pt1 | contig 16323 bp, 17 predicted proteins | sample atmos_gasesECM4C_FD_203743 | JGI IMG/M metagenome (GOLD analysis project Ga0307479, IMG submission 203743) | Hardwood forest soil microbial communities from Morgan-Monroe State Forest, Indiana, United States - atmos_gasesECM4C_515 | ecosystem: Environmental > Terrestrial > Soil > Temperate... | reverse complement strand
ACGGACAGTTTTACGGCATCGGTGCTCATCCCTGCATATATCCTCCGGCGTCGACGGGAATCGATTGCCCTGTGATGGTTCGGCTCTCGTCGCTAGCCAGGAACAACGCCAGTTTGGCGATGTCCTCGGGTGAGGAAATATCCTGTAACGCAACGCCTTTGAGAGATTTCGCGCGCTGGGTTTCGAAGTCAACCCCTTGCTCCTCGGCGGTGCGCTGCACCCATTTGCGCCACAGCTCGGTGTCGATGGCGCCGGGCACGATGCAATTGCAGCGGATGCCGTATTGACCGATCTCCAGCGCGACGGTCTTGGTGAACGCCCGGAGCGACGCCTTCGCGGTGACGTAGTGGGTCTTGCGGACCATGCCGGGGTAGCTCGCGGTGGAGGAGAAGTTGAGGATGACTCCGCGGCGGCGTTGCAGCATGGACTGGTTCAGCACTTCGCGGGTGCATAGCATCGCCGCCGTCACGTCGATGGCGATCGTGGCGTTCCAGTTGTCCAGAGTCTGCTCCCAAATCCAACGGTCCTCCCCTGGCGCAGCCGCGTTGTTGCACAGGATGTCGACTTGGCCGAATTCGTCGACTGCCCTTGCCACCATGGCCGCGACGTCGTTTTCGTCGGTCACGTCGGCGCGCATCGCGACGGCGCCGGATCCGGCTGCGTGCGCGGCTTCGCGGACAAGGCCTTCACGCCGCGCCGCCAGCAGCACCCGCGCGCCTTCGCGGACGAACAACGAGCCCAGAACGGGCCCAAGGCCGGTGCTCGCCCCGGTGATGATCGCGACCTTGCCGTGCAGCCGGCCTGTCATTGCGCAATCGTAGCGAGCGCGTTGGTTTCCGGCGGACAGATACTGGGTAGTTTCGAACAGCACTCGAATTGATGCCATCGAAGTTCGAATCTGACCGGGGGGGACCCGTGGCTAGCGAGCCCAAACGTGTCGCGCTGCCAGCCGGGATAAGGCACACCTATGGCGCACTCGATCGCGCCCAGGTGGTGGGGGGATTGCACAGCCTGGCACGACGCGTCGGTGTACAGCGCGTGACGATGCGCGAACTCGCCGCCGAACTCGGCGTCGCTGTGCCATCGGTGTACTACCACGTGCCGGGAAAGCAGGCCGCTCTGGATCTGCTCGTCGAGTCCCTGCTGGCCGCAATCCCGGTTCCCGCGGCCGGCCCGTGGGACACCCGGCTCATCGAGCTCTACTGCACCGCACGCGAAGTGATCCTCGGGGTTCCCGGTGTCGCCGGCGTACTGCAGACCAGGAGAGATGGCGAAGGCGCGCGCCGTCTCGACCGGCTCAGCCGTTCACTTCTGCTGAAGCCGGACTCGCGAAAGGCCCTGCAGCCACGGCCCATTCGGTGTTGTACACGTACCTGCTGGGCTCGGTAACGCTGGAGGAATCGCGTTCGGTAACCCCAGGGGCGCGCGGCAATCGTCAAGCCGCCGTCCGCTTTCGCGCCGGACTCGACGTGATCGTCGCCGGTATCCAGGCATCCGCGGTCTGGTGATGGGCATTACGAAGTTGGGTCGGCGGCATCAAACGGTTGCGGGGTCGCGCGTTTCGAGCCACGCGTGGATTCGTTCAGCCACGGAAGCCCACCCAGGGTCGAGCATCATGTCATGGCTCATCTTGGGGTAGATTTCTGCTTCGGTGTGATATGCAGCTGCGGTTGCGCTGACCTCCGCCTGCGTGAAACAAATGTCATCTTCGGCCCCCAAGACCAACAACGGGGTGGTGACCAGGTTGGGTCTGGGTAGGTTGAGCCACAACATGTCGAGCAGAATTTTTCCGGCATACTCCTCGCACAGCTGCGCGGTGTAGCGCACCACGTCGGCCTCGGGCGTCAACTCCGAGAAGAAGGTTTCGCGGGCCAGTTCGGGTGTACCACCGACACTGCGCAACGTTTTGGTCACGGCCAAGCTGCGTGCTGTGTACCACGGATGCCGCTTGAACCTGCGCAACAAGAATCCGGCGATCCCGCTCGGAGGCGCGGAGGCGACCAGCGCGGCGGCTGGGGCGTCGTGCGACTCCAGGTATTTTTGCACCACGAACCCGCCCAGGGAGTGGCCGACTACTACCGGTCGTTCGGGCAGGCTATCGGCAATTGACGCGACATCGTCAACGAAGTCCGCGATCGAACAGAACCGCATGGGTTTTGGCGCGGGACTCTTTCCATGACCGCGAAGGCTTACAGCCAGCGATCGATAGCCCTTCTCCGCGAAGAAGTCCAGGAAGTGCTCGTCCCAACACCAGGCGCCATGCCAAGCGCCATGGACGAAGAGCACCGGCGCCTTATGAGACTCGCGGGAAGGCGCCTTGTCGATCACCTCGAGCATGAACCTCACGCTTTCTGGGCTGTTGATCGCAATTGAATAACGACATGCGATCGCTAAGCAAAAATAACGATAACGAATATTCACCTGTAACCGGTATGCGCGAAAAATCAATGCGAGCCACACTGGCACCCATGCCCACAAGACCACGAACTCTGGCAACCATGACCGACGAAAATTTCCCAGGAACAGGGGGATCGTGCGCAAGTCTTTGCGGGCCGCCCTCGTCGTGGCGGTTGGTTTGTCGGTGGGTGGTGGTGTGGCCGCCGCCGATCCTGGGCCAGACGTGACCTTGAATTCATGTGAACAGCGCATCCTGGTGCTGTCCGCCTTTCCGGCCGAAGCCGATGCGGTCCTGTCGCACACCACGCTCGACCCCAGCCCGGTCGTGGTCGCCGACCGCAAGCACTTCTATCTCGGCACGATCAGCGGCAAGAAGGTGATCGTGGCGATGACCGGCATCGGCCTGGTGAACGCAACCAACACCACCGAGACCGCCTTCGCCCGCTTCACGTGTGCCTCCTCCATCGCCATTGGCGCAGTGGTGTTCTCGGGTGTCGCCGGTGGTGGCTCGCGCCCCAAGATCGGGGATGTGGCCATACCAGCCCAATGGACCCTCGACAACGGCGCAACATTTCATCCGGTCGATCCCGGCATGCTGGCCACCGCTCAGACGCTTTCTGTCGCACTGGAAAACATCAACACCCTCGGCAACGACCACTGTCTGTGCAAAAACGCCCTCATCATCCGGCTGAATAACCTTGGGCGGCAGCCGCAATTGGTCGTCGGCGGCGAGGGCTCCAGCAGCGACAACAACAACGGCACGGCATTCCCCTGTATCCCTAACGGCGGCGATGTTTTCGGCTGCCAACCCTGTACCGCACCCGATCGCTCACTGTTCTACACCGGCAACTTCTTTCAGGCGGCAGGCCCTTGGCTGGTCAAGGGTCTGATCGGCAACCTGGAGATGACAACCCAGAACCCGGCCTTCGACGCGTCGGACATGGAGACCGCGGCGGCGCAGGCGGTTGCCGATGCGCACGGCGTCCCGTTCCTGGGTATCCGCGGCATTTCGGACGGGCAGGGCGACCCGCTGCACCTGCCGGCCTTTCCGGTCTCGTTCTTCTACTACAAGCAGCTCGCGGCGGGCAACGCCGCCCGGGCGACTGCGGCCTTCCTGCAGAGCTGGCCCGGCGTCTGAGGGAAGGTATGCCGCAGAAGCTATTCGGAGCCGCGGCCAACGGGGCGGGTGGGATCGGAACTCCACTCGGACCATGAACCTGGAAAAAGCGCTGCCTCGCAGCCCATTGCGGCCAGCGCCGCGACCACGACGGTAGCGCTGACACCTGAGCCGCAGTAAGCACCCACGTTGCCGCCACGATCGACGCCACGGTCGGCCAACAGTTGGGCGAGCGCATCATTTCCGAGCATCGTGCCGTCGTCCGTCAAAACGTTGGTGCTGGGAACGTTTTTAGCGCCGGGGATGTGACCGGCAACCGCGTCGACAGGCTCGACGTCGCCGCGGAAGCGTTCCGGTGCGCGCGCATCGAGCAGCGTCACGTTTCCTTCGCCAGATTGGCGCGCCGTCAATGTAGGTCGGCTTCCGGCGTACAAATCATCATGTAGCACAGTCACATTCCCGAGCTGCGGGGTGACCGGGCCGGTCTCCAAGCTCCCTCCGGCGGACCGCCACGCAGACAGGCCGCCGTCCAGAATGCGTACGTTCGCCAGCCCGGCCGCGGTGAGCACCCACCAAGCTCGCGCTGAACCGGCCCGATTCCAGTCGTCGTACACCACGACCAACTCGTCCTGTCGAATTCCCCATCGGCGTGCGGTGGCCTCCAGGCTGTGCCCCGATGGCAGCGGATGACGGCCGCGGCCGCTGGTCGTGTGGTCGCTGAGTTCCTCCTCGAGTGACACATACACCGCGCCCGGTAGGTGTCGCTGCAGGTGGGCCGCGCGCCCATCCGGTTCATCGAGCCGCCAACGCACATCCAGAATGGTGATCGGGTCGCCGGCCTGGATAAGGCCGGCCAGCTCTGCGGCGGTGATCAGCACCTGTGCGCGTGTATCCACAGCACCGAGCCTAACGGCGGCTTACGATCCTGGACGACAGCAGCCGCCAACGGGAGTCGGTATGGGGAATGAGTATCGGGTAGCACATGTCGGCACGGGTTACACCGGAACGATCGCGCTTCGGCAGATCCTCCGGTCGCCGCGTTTGCAGTTGGTCGGCCACTTAGTGCATAGCCCCGAGAAGGTGGGCCGGGATTCTGGGGAGGCGGTCGGAGAGTCCGCGGTCGGTGTCGCGGCTACCGACAGCTTCGCGGACTTCCTCGCGCTTGACGCCGATTGCGTGACCTACTTCGCCGCGATTTCCCGACGCGACGCGAACGACATTGTTGACCAACTGTGTGGGTTCCTGGCGAGCGGAAAGAATGTTGTCACACCATCATACCCGGCCCTGTTTCATCCCGCATCACTTGACGACGGCGCGCGCGAGCAGCTTGAAGCGGCGTGCCGCCGGGGCAAGAGTTCCCTGTTCGCCACGGGCATTGCGCCCGGCTTCGCCAGCGACATTCTCGCCGTGCATGCCGCGAGCATGAGCGAGCTACCGACGAAAGTATCTGTCCAGGAACGTATTCCGTGCGGTGCATATCGAGTGCCGGGGTTCTTCGCTACGTTGGGCTTCGGGCGAACGCCCGAACAAGACGCCGACGTGTACCCGCCGGGAGCAATGATTGGTCACCTTGCGCCACCGTTGCGACTGTTGGCCCAAGGGCTCGGGTGGACTCTCGATGAGATCCGTGAGCATCGAGACGTGGCGATCGCCGAGCGTCACTACAGTTTCGCTGCCGGGGAGATTCCCCCCGGAACAATCGCCAGTGTCCGAATGCGATTCGACGGCATGGTCAACGGCCAACCGCGGGTGCAGTACTCGTCGATCTGGTCAATGCCCGATGAGCCGGTGGAAGACTGGCAGCCGGTCATTGCGGCGGGTAGCGCCGCGCGGCGGCTCACCCGCATCACGGTCGATGGAGATCCGCCCGTTCAGCTTGACTTTGCGCTCAACGGCGGGGAGCTGCCCGGGTCGGCCGCCACCGCTGCGCGAGTGGTGAATGCGATCCCAGCGGTGTGCGCGGCGGATCCGGGCATCCTCAGCGCGCTGGACCTCGTTGTCGCTGCCCAAGCAGCGATTTAGGCGGACTCGTCCTGGGGCAGGGCCGCGGCGCTCAACGTTGTCAGCATGCCCGTAGCCGCCTGCTGCCAAGTGAACATCTCTGCGCGGCGCCTCGCGCAGCTACGGCGGTCATATTCGGGCCGACTGATGACCGTGCCAACCGCCCGCGCGATGGCCGCCGGGTCGTTGTCGGCCAAGGCGCCGCTGTCCGGGGTGATGATCTCGCTCAGCGCCGACGTGCGCGACACCACGGCCGGTGTCCCGCATGCCAGCGATTCCAGTGCGGCCAGCCCGAATGTCTCGTGCGGCCCGGGTGCCAGCGTGACATCGGCCGAGGCCAACAGCCCGGCGACAGTGTGACGGTCGGAGATAAAACCGGTGAAGTCGACCGGCAGCCGCGCGGCGTGTCGTTCCAGCCTGGCCCGCATCGGGCCCTCACCCGCGACGACCAGCCGAGCGTCGACGCCTAAATCGCATAACGCGGCGAGCGCGTCGATGCTGCGGTCGGCGCGCTTTTCTACTGACAGCCGGCCGCAATGGACCAGCAGGAGCTGCGAGGGCGTGGCCCAGCGCTGCCGCACCAGGGTCGAGTAGCGCCGCGGATGAAAGGTCTGCAGATCCACGCCCAGGGGGACGGTGACGATATTGGTTGCGCCGATGCGGTCAAATTCTTCGCGCGCAAACCCGGTGGTGCACACCACGGTGTCGTAGTTGGCGGCCGTGCGCGCGTTGGCGAAGTCGGCGAGGCTATGCGCGGGTCGGCGCGGAAGTACTTGGCCGGCAAGGCGATCCAGGCGCTCATGGGAGATCATCACCGTCCTGGCGCCATGTTCGCGGCCCCACCGGCCCAGTGACCTCAGCGTGAGCCGGTCAGAGACCTCCAAGGCGTCTGGTCGCAGCGCTTCCAGCAGCGTCCGCACGGGTCCCGGCATCACCGCGCGGTAGCCGCCGGTGAACGGAATCAGCCTGGCGGGCAAGGTGATCCGCACCACACCGGCGGGCAACCGGTTCCGGGCGGCGCGCGGACCCGGGACGATGAGAAACACTTCGTGGCCGGCGGCGCAGTATTCGGCGCCGAGCCGATCCACCGCGGTGCGGAGGCCGCCGGAGCGAGGGCCATAGAAGTTGGCGACCTGAACAACACGCATACCGTGAGGACATCCGGCGCTTGTGGCCGGTCAACAATATGACATCGACGATTGCCTGAACAGTCCATGAACTCCCCACGTCATTACCCTGGGAAGTTATGACAGGGCCCGTGGATGCGCCCGCGCCCTCACCCAGGCTCAGCATTACGTCGCTGGCGCTGGCGATCGTGGCCCTGGCGGTCTTCTGGTCGTTGGCGGTTGCCGCTGTCTTCCGGGTGGGCGCGGCGGACAGTCCCGTCGTTTTCATCGTGGCCGCGGTGGTCGGTGTGATTCTCGGCATGGGCGCCGTGGTGACCGGTGTTGTCGCCCGTCGGCGGGTCAGGCGGGGCCAAGCCGGTCGGGGTGGCGTTGCGCTCGCCGGCATCGTGCTCGGCGTTGTGGCGGTTGTGGTGCCCGCGATCCTCGCTGCGGGGGTGGTGTACCTGCTTTACTCCGAATACCAGGAATTCGAGCGATGCATTAGAGTCCCGGAAACGGCATCCCCCAAATACCTCTGTCTCAAAGAATGTCCGGCGAGCCTCGACTCCCTGTGCCGCAAAGAAATTGGTTGGTGATCGTTTCGCTCTGACTCTAATGTGTTTGCCGCCCAAGTGATTTAGCCGTCTAGCCGCTCTCGGTCGAATCGAGAAGTTGCACTTCCAGTAGGTCCAGCTCCGCCTGCAGCTCGCGCAGCACGATGTCGTCGATGAGGTTTTGGTTTCGAAGTGTGGTTACGGCCCGGCGTTGATATTCGAGCACCCCGAGGCGCACCCGCCGGACCAGATCGTGACGCTCGGCCAGGGCGTTCGTCGATGCGTCGTCGCCCTCCATGACGAGCGCGGCGTGTTCCTCGTACTCCTTTTGCAGGCGGCTCAGCACCTTTGGGCTGGCACCGAGCTCATCGGCCACTACCGGCAAGGCCTCGAGCGCGGCTTGGGAGCCAACAGTGCGGGCCAGTTGCAATTCGTGGGCGTGGGCGACATCCTCGGGCATGCGGGCCCAGCGAACGACGAGGGGCAGCGTGGTCCCTTGGAGCAGGACGGTCACGAGAATGACGGCGACCACCACGAAGATGAGCAGGCTGCGGTCCGGGAATGGGGCGCCGCTGAGCGTGGTGAGTGGCACGGCCAAAGCGGCGGCAAGCGAGACTGCGCCGCGGAATCCGGCCCAGCTGGTAACGCAGCGTTGACGAAAGCCGACGGCACGGCTGGGCCGTCGCATGACCCGGTCCACTACACGACCGAGCAGGCTGCTGAGTTCTACCCACACAATCCGGGTCACGATGATGACGCCGGTGACCGCCAGAGCGAGGTAGACAGCGCGGCGAAGGCCGCCGTCGACGTGGTAAATCCCGCGTATGGCGCCGGGGATCTGGACTCCGACAAACACCCACAACGAGCCGTTGATCATGAATGTCGTGATGTCCCAGAATCCGTAGGACAGCAGCCGGGAACGAGCCCGGATCACCACCGGCCCGAAGTAGGCGAGCATGAGAGCGGACACCATGACCGCGACCACGCCGCTATCGTGCAGGGATTGGGCCAGCAAGAAGGCCGCGAACGGCGTGACCAGGCTCAGCGCTCCTTCCTCTAGCGGCGCGTCGATTCCCTTGCGCAAAAAGGTCACCGCACCCCCGACTATCACCCCCGCGGCGATTCCGCCGAGGTAGGAGACGATGAACCGGACCGTCAAATCGGGCGGGCTGACCTCGGCCCCGCCAATCGCGACGTGGACGGTCACGGCGTAGAGGACCAGCGCGGTCCCGTCGTTGATGATGCTCTCGCCGCGCAGCACGGTGAGGGCCCGGCGCGGCAGCTTTTTCGCGAGGCCGGCCACGGCGGCAGCGTCGGTGGGGGAGAGCACGGCACCGAGCACCGCTGCCGCGTGTGATTCCATGCCGAGCGCTCGCGCCGTCCATGACACCGCTACTGCGGTTAAGATCACCAACCCAATGGCGGACAAAATGATGGTGCGTAGGTTTTTGCGGATCTCGCGAAAGCTCGTGTTCAGGCTCTCCCAATAGAGGATCGCCGGCAAGAACAGCAGCAGCACGATCTCGCCGTTGATCCGAACACCGCCGAACGCAGGGATCAGACCGAGCAGGGAGCCGAGCAGGATGAGCAAAAGCGGGGGACCCACGCGGTAGCGCCGGCCCAGGACCGTTCCCACGATGACGGCGGAAACGAGCGCAACGATGACGACAAGCCCAAGCACCAGCCCATCCTGTCATCAGGCATGCGATATCGCTTTTTACGAGCAGTCGCCTCAATCTCCGGCGAACCACGCGGTCGTCACCGCGTGGATCTGGGGTGGCGGGAAGTGGGTGGTCGGTGTGCCCAGTGGACCGACTTTGACCGTCCACGCCGGAGCCGACCGGTCGATGCAGGTCCCAGGGCCCTGGCTGGGGAGCCACAGGATCGCGAGGTCGCCGCACTCGTACGTGCCGACGTATCCGTCGTCGCGCCCACCCCAGGCGCCGCCGTTGCGAAGCAGGCAACGTGTGCCGTCGTCGAGAACCATCGCGAACGGCTCCGGTATGGCGGTGGGCTGCACGGGCGGGAGCGGACCGCCGTAGGTCACCCGATGCAAGCGCTTGTCCTACGGATTGTCCACGCACAACAGTGATCCGGGCGTCGACGCCCAGCAGGTGCCGGCACCGGCCGCGCTGGGCGAGCAGTAGTAGATGTTGTTGGCCACCGCCGATTGCGACGGCGTCGTGCAGTCGGTGACGGCGGTGACGTTGCCCTGTGAAGGTGCCTCTCGGTAACCGTTGATCGGTTGGCCATTGGGCCCGACGGCCACCGCGGTGATCACCTGAGTGGGCGGCGGATCAGCAATCGCCGATCCGACCGCCGAGAAAACAGCCGCTGAGGAAACAGCCATCAGCGCGATCGGCACGACGACGACTCGCGACACAATGTTCACCGAGCTAACCTTTCTCGTCGTTAGCGGCCCCCTTTGAAGGGTAGATCGCACAGGTCTGCGTTCACCTCCGGTCCCGGATTGCTATTAGGCTCCGAACTGGGATTGGAGAGGTGATTCTCGTGCAGACCAGGCTCTTGGTGATGGTCGTCATTCTGGTTTCATCGGCGGTGTTGGGCTGTACGAGTGGCCCGGCGAGTCGGGCAGCGAGCAAAACCATCCAGGTCTCCATGGACGATGTCCTGAAACAGAGTGTCATCGGTCAGGACGTCACCCTGGCGGTCGGCGACACCCTCAAAGTGACGCTGGGCTCGAATCACACCACCCCCTATCACTGGACGGCTGACGCCAAGATCGGCGACCCCACGATCCTGAAGCAGACCGGTCACGACTATGTGCGACCAAACTCGGCCGCGATGGGAGCGCCGGGCGTCGAGGTTTGGATGTTCACGGCTTTAAAGGCCGGCACCACGACGATCGTCACCGACTACACCTGCATCGTGGGCAGCGATCCCATGCCGGTGTCCACGTTTACGGCGGGGGTGACGGTGCAGTAATGCGGTGGGAAGCACGGTCGGCTACGGTCTGGCTGTGTTCGGCTTCCTCCGCAACTGGTCCCAGTTAGGCAATCTTCACGCCGACCTTGCCGGCCATGAATATGACGTCCTCGGCCTCGAGTTGTTCGCGAAGCTCTGCGGGCAACCGTCACTTCAGCGGCCATGTCCCGGGCGTCTTTTCCGCCTCAGGCGTGTCACGGTACATGGGCGCGTTCGGTTTCAGCACAGCGCGGATCGTCGCCACATTTCCCGCGCGTGGGGAGGCGAATCTGCGGTCCATCGATAGTCATTGGGACACCAACCACGGGCCGGGGCGGGCGGCCTTCACCGATAAAGGCCTGGTGATCGACATCGACCTGCACGGAGTGGACCATGCCTTCAGCGGCGCGATGAAGCTGAACTACAAGAAGAAAATCCCCGACGAGGTTCTCGACAAGCTGCCGACCACCGCGCTCCGCTTTCCGGTAACCCCGAACTTCGTCTACCCCGCCGCGGGCGTGCGTCCCAAGTCAAAGCCGGATCGGTCAGGGTGAGGTGATGCATGGCTGATGTTCCGCTAGACATGCAAGAGCGCCGTGAGCTCTGTGATCTCTTCGACGAGCTCGGCCCTTCCGTTCCTACACTGCTCGAGGGCTGGACCGCTCACGATCTGGCCGCCCACCTCGTGCTACGAGAACACGATCCGGTTGCCGGCCCGTGCATGGTCCTGCCTGGTCCCTTCCAAGGGTTCGCCGAGCGGCGTAGGGCCAGATTGGCCCAGCGGAAGAACTTCACGTGGCTCGTCGCGCGGATCCGGTCCGGCCCGCCGATCGGATTCTTCCGCATCGGATGGATTCGCGCTTTGGCGAATCTCAACGAGTTCTTTGTTCATCACGAGGACGTCCGCAGAGCCAATGGCCAAGGGCCGCGTAGTCTTACGCCTGCGATGGATGCCGCCTTGTGGCGAAACGTTCGCCGCGGCGGCCGCTATCTGAGTCGCCGGCTGCACGGTTGTGGGCTCGAGATCGAGTGGGCTGGAACCAACGAGCGGGTGACGGTTCGACCGGGCTCACCGACGGCTCGACTCAGCGGTCCGCCGGGCGAACTCCTCCTATACATCTTTGGGCGCCAAGCCGCGGCGCAGGTCGAAGTGAGCGGACCACCGGAGGCCGTTGCGGCGGTGCATCGCACGCACTTCGGCATGTGAGTCCAACGCGCGCCTGAGGGCCGGGGGTGGATTTTCGTCCGCCTCACAGCGACAACTTGCCGCGGAGCGCCGAGAAATGTTCAGTTGTCGCTATGAGGCGGACACATCGGCTACCCCGAACTTTGTGTTACGTAAGTGATTTAGAGAGGCTCACGCCTCTTCCGCCGCGAACAGAACATCGGGGTTGAGGATGCCCGCCGGGTCGAAGCTCTGCTTGATTCGGCGCATCAGGCTTATTTTGGCCGGGTCTTCGAGCTTGAGGAAGTAAGGGGTTTTGGCGCGGCCAAGGCCGTGTTCGCCGGAGATCGCGCCGCCCAATTCCATTGCCAGCGCGAAGATGTCGGTCATCAGCTGCTTCTTTTTCTGCGGATCCTTGCAAATGATGGCCAGGTGCACGTTGCCGTCGCCGGCGTGCCCGCAGCCCACCGCGGCGCCGCCGGCGGCCGTCGCCAGACCGCGTGCGGTGGCAATGAACTTCGGCATCGCGGAGCGCGGCACCACGGTGTCGATGAGGTCGTCCGCGCCGACCGCCTTCAACGTCCAAAACGCCTTCTCGCGCGCCTCGATCAGCTTGCGCGCTGAGCCTCCTTCGAGCACGTAGACGTCGACGGCACCCAGCTCGGCGAGCAGCTCACCGGCCGTCTCAACGTCCTCTTCCAGACGGTCTGCGGTGCGGTTCTCAAGCGCCACAACGAGATACGCCTCGCAGCTGTCGCGGACCTGATCTGGAATACCGAGCTCCAGGTTCTGGGTGTGGACGAGTGCGGCCATCGTCATGTTGTCGATGTACTCCAGGATGTAGGGCGCGAGCCCGCTGGCAAGGACCTTGGGCACCGCCGTCATGACTTGGTCGAAGTCGGCGAACGGAGCGAGCACGGTGGCGCTGTGGTCGAGCCGCGGATACAGCTTAACGATCACCTCGGTGGCCAAGGCCAGGGTTCCTTCCGAGCCGACGATCAGCTGCGTCAGGTCGTAGCCGGTCGACACCTTGGCGATCTTGCCGCCGGTTCGGATGATCTCGCCGGTCGGCAGCACCGCCTGCAACCCGAGCACGTTGTGGCGGGCTATCCCGTACTTAACCGCGCGCATCCCGCCGGCGTTGGTTCCGACGTTCCCGCCGACGCTGGAGGACAGCTCGCCCGGTTGCACCATGTACCGCAGCCCGGCATCGACGGTCGCGGCGTCCAGCTCGGTCAGAGTCACCCCCGGTTGCACGACGGCGACCTGGTTGGTCGTATCGACCTCCAGGACCGCGTTCATCCGCTCGAAGGAGATCAGCAGCCCGTTCGCGCGCGGTCGCGCCGCCCCCGACAAGCCGCTCCCGGACCCGCGCGCCGTCACTGGCACGCCGTGTTCCGAGGCGGCCACCAGCAGCTGCGAAACCTCTTGTGCGCTCGCCGGCTTGGCGACGTACGCCGGCTTCTGCGGCGGCGTCGTCAACTCTTCGTCGTGCCAATAGTCTTCCGGGATCGCGTCGCCCGTCAGCAAGTTGCTGTTCCCGACGATTTCCGCAAACTGCGCTTCTATATCGCTCCGCACAGCGATTCACTCTATCCGCGGGCCGGGGTGACACCATATAGCTGTGACGGATGAGCTGAACCCGGCGGAGGCGCCGGACGTCGTGGCCGCCGACTTCGAGCGATGCTTGGAGCTCGGCCAGACCGCTATCCGAAACGACCGACACTTCGCCATGCTGCTCGGCCTGACGAACTACTACGCGGCTCGGGCCGACGTGCATCGGCTGTCCCAGTTGCTTGAGACGCTGCGCGCGGGGCTTGACGACGGGCGGGAGTGGTATAGGCCGGTGATCGAAGCCCTCTACGGGAATCTGGCATTCATCCGTGGGGACATGAACACGGCCCGATTCCGCGTTGAGGCTGCCAACAGGGAGTTGGGTGCACTAGCGGGCCTCGGGATCGACATGGTGTGGTTCATGGCGAGCGACCCGATCGTGGCGGCGTGGCTTCACCTCGCGTGGGTCCTCCTCGTGCAGGGTGAGGTCGACGCCGCGGAGTCGGAACTGGCCAGGGCCGCGGAGCGGGCCGAAGCGGTGAGTATCCCGCAAGGCCACTACAGCCTCAGCTTGGTCCGGTTAATACAGGTTTGGATCCACGTCGAGGCGGGTCAATTGGACCGGGCCGGGGAATCGCGTGCGGAACTGACAGATCAGGCCGAATTCGCGGCCACTCAACGTGCCACGGTCAACGCGATGGCCGCGCTGCGCGCGGACGCCACGGACCCGGCTGAATTGTCGGAGTGCCTTGACGCCATGACCGAATTGGTGGGCACCTGGCGCGCGATCGGAATGAACCTCTACACCACGTTCTTCGACGCCGTCATCGCCCGCTTGCTGATCGCCCTGCAGCGGCATGATGAGGCCCGGGCCCGCATAGAAATCGGCCGGCAACTCGCCGACGACACGGGGATGCGTTTCTACGACGCCGAACTGCTGCGGCTGCGGGGTCATACCTACACCGATTCCGCTGCGCGAGCGGGGGCGTTTCGATATGCCAGGGATGTAGCCCGTCGGCAGGGCAACCGCCTCTTCGAATTGCGCGCCGTGCTAGACGATTTCGAGCTGCGCGGTGAGCCGGCCGCGGCGGAACTGGTCGAGGCGCTGGACCGGATTCCCGCCGACAGCGCCTTGCCCGAGGTGGCACGCGCCCGCGCCGCCTTGGCCGCAACGCGCTCCGGGTGCGGGTAAAAATCTCAGTTCGTTCTCAGGTGTGCGGAGGATGCTATCCGTCGTGCACCCGGTGGTTACAGGAGCCCCGCCACGACGGGACTCACGTCGGCCTTTGGTGGCGGGATTGGTCGCGCTGCACGGGGTCGAGCTGCCCGTGCTGCTGAAGGCTGTGGGGGTCACCGCGCGTCTGGCGCGTGCGCATCCCGGTCACGCGGCGGGGCTCCCGGCGCTGCTGGTGCTTGTGGCGCTGCTGATGGTCGGATGGCAGGCCTTCCGGCTGCTTCGCGGGCGGCGCTCACTGAACGTATCGGGGCTCGCCGTGCAGTCGGGGATATTGATGACCTCGATCGCGGTGGCCACCCAGAACCTCGCCGCCGGGTTGACCGGGATCGTGTTGGCGTGCGCGGTATTGGCCGGATGGGGTCGTCTCGCCAAGACTCGCCGCGCCAGCGGAATCTTCGAGACCGCCGTGACCACCGAACATGTGGCGCCGCCGCAGACCATCGAGATCCGGCGAGCGTCGCAGATCCGGGCGAGCGGCGTCGTATTGGTGGTGTTGACGGCGTTGGTGATACTGGCCGCGCTGAGCGTGCGCAGCCAGATCATTTTCGGGTTGGCGGTTTTGGCCGTTATCTTCGTCCCCCTTGAACGGCTGTTCGCGTTGCATCCGCGTCGAGTGCTGCGGCCGGGGTGGCGCACCGATGTGGTGCACTATCTGGTCAACGGTGCCGCGCTGCGGATCGGGCTGCTCGTCTCGGTGGTCGTGTTCGGCGGAGTGCTGCGGGTTTTCGTGCCCGCACCGCTGCGCAACGCCGTCGCGGCGAGTCCGAGCTGGGTGCAGATCGTGGCGGGATTGGCGATCGCGACGATTGGCGCCTACGCGGGGCACCGCGCGGCTCATGAGGTGCCGCTGCTGTGGCGCTTCCACCGGGTGCATCACAGCATCCGGGAAATGGACTGGCTGGCCGCCAATCACCTTCACCCCCTGGACGAAACCTTCGTTCGGTCCGTCGCGGTCCTACCGCTCTACGCGCTGTGCTTCGGCCGGGTCAGCTTGGGTGCGTTCGTCATCGTCATCACGCTGCAAGCCATCTTTATCCACGCCAACGTGCGAATGAACTTCGGCCTGCTGCGATGGGTGATCGGCACCCCGCAGTTCCACCATTGGCATCATGCCCGTGAACCGCAGGCCTACAACAGCAACTATGCCGGTGAATTCCCGCTCCTGGACGCGCTATTCGGAACGTTGTATTTTCCGGCCAACCGCTGGCCCGCGCAATACGGTGTCGACGACACCGAACCCGACGGATATCTGCGTCAACTCGCCTGGCCGTTCCGCACCCGCCGAGCGGCTCAATCAGAGTTGGACAAGTTGATGACATCCGGCCCGGGCACCGCGGCGTAGAGCTTTTCGATTTCCGCGGAATACTTTTCAGCAATAGGCCTGCGTTTGAGTTTCATCGTTGGGGTGAGCTCGTCTCCACCGGGCTCCCAAACGGTGCCGACGATGAGGAACCGCTTGATCTGCTCGACGCGGGAAAGTTTGGAATTCCCCTCGACGACGGCGGCGGTAAGCATTTCCCTCGCCTCGCGACTTTGCGCGAAGGCGGCCAGCGACGGGTCGGCTATGCCGAGCGCGCCGGCTTGGGCGGCTACGGCATCACCGTCGAGGACGACGAGTGCCGTGACGTACGGCTTGGAGTCACCGAAGGCCACTACCTGGTCGATCAACGGAGACGTGGCCTGGATCGCCATCTCGATGTTGGCGGGGGAGAGATTCTTTCCCGCTTCGTTGACCAGCAACTCCTTCTTGCGGTCGACGATCGTGACGAAACCCTGTTCGTCGATGGTGCCGATGTCACCGGTGTGCAACCAGCCGTCGAGGTCGATCGCCTCGATGGTCTTCTCCGGCTGATGCCGGTAGCCTCGCATCACGACTGGCCCACGGATCAGCAGTTCGCCGTCGCTGGCCGTCGAGATCTCGACGCCGGAAAGCGCCTGCCCCACCGAACCCATCTTGCTCGCGCCGGGTCGGCTGGAGGTCCCACAGCCCACACTCTCCGACAATCCCCACACTTCGTAGATGGGAATGCCCAGGCCCCAAACGAATTCGATCGTTTCGACCGGACACGGTGCAGCACCGATTACCGCCCATCGCAGCTGCTCCAAGCCGAGCGCGTGGCGCAACTTTGCCAGCACGAGACGGTCGGCGATGTTGCGGCGGACGGCAAGTGACGGGGGCAGCGACTCGCCGGCCAATGTCAGGCGGGCGGCCTGGATGCCGGTGTCGATGGCCCACAGCGCCAACCGCCGCTTGATTCCGCTTGGCT
>Ga0307479_10002629_pt1 | contig 16324 bp, 14 predicted proteins | sample atmos_gasesECM4C_FD_203743 | JGI IMG/M metagenome (GOLD analysis project Ga0307479, IMG submission 203743) | Hardwood forest soil microbial communities from Morgan-Monroe State Forest, Indiana, United States - atmos_gasesECM4C_515 | ecosystem: Environmental > Terrestrial > Soil > Temperate... | reverse complement strand
GAGATTTTCGCCACCACTTCGCGGTTCAGCAGTTTCTGCACCGTAAGCTGGCGACGGAGGTCATCCTTTAAGTCGTTGGTGGTCACACCACGGTCTTTGAGCTGCCGCTGGAATTCGTCTTCCGTGTAAGGGTTCTTGAATTCGGTGAATTTGTCTTCGACCTCGCCGTCGGTGGCTTCCAGGCCCAGTTTCCTGGCGCGTTGAATCAGAATGTCGTTGTTGATGAGCTCGTCGAGGACGTTCAGCGTAAGCGACAGAGCCTCTTCCTGCGAAGGCGTCGGCGCCTGCGGGTTCAGCCGGCTTTTGTAATACTTCTCGGCTTCGGGGCGATGGATTTGATCTCCGTTGACAACCGCCCACACATCCGGGGCGGGCGCCGCGTCACTGTGTTTGCAACCGAACGCCGCCAGCGCGGAAACAAGAAGTGTCGCAGCGAATGCTTTTCTTACCACGTGACAACCTTACTCGCAGAATCGATATCGCGAATCAAGCGGCCTTCTTCACGCGGCCCGATCGCAGGCAACTGGTGCAGACGCGTATCTTCTTGCGCGCGCCGTTCACAAGCGCGCGGACGCGGCGCAGATTCGGATTCCAACGCCGGCGCCGCGTATTGTTGGCGTGGCTGATCACATTTCCGTAGTGCGGGCCTTTCCCGCAAATCTGGCATCTTTGGGCCATGAAAGCTCCTGTTTGAATGGAGGAGGCATTTTAGCAAAGATTCTCGGGCCGAACAAAAGTGGATTATGGCAACATCGCCAACAATTACAGAGGAGAGCAACTCAGGCCGTCGGAGCGTCCCAGAAACAGGCAAGAAGGGGGATTTAATGAGTGCAATGCATGTGCCATGGGGACGTCGGTCAAGTCGAAGCCATGGCGCAGAACACCGGTGTCACGGCGATGGCCAGCTGCATCGGCTGTCATCAGGCGCAGAACGCTCCCACGGTCTGCTCCACCTGTCACGCCTGGCCTTCCACTTAACCAATTGTTGCCCTGAGGCGAATGGAGGTAGACTTCGCTGGCGCTTCCACCCTGCCCGCTTGCGCCTAAAGCTGGAGCGGGGCCGCAGATCAATTTCATTTAGGGATTAACGTCTCGACAGATTTTGAGGTTTCGGTTTTCGGAGGATGACATGCGAAAACTTGCTTTGGTGGTTGTGGTATTGGCGATCGGCGCGGGGATCGGTTTTTGGGTCTCCAGCAAACGGATGCCCGTCGAGGGACAGGCGAAGCCCGGAGCCGGTTTCGCCGCCATTCCAGGATCGTTAGGTTCCGAGGATGTCGACGGACCCTACGACGTGGTGAAGGGCTGGCCAAAGGACGTAAGCACTTTGCCGGGAAATGAAAAGTGGACTTACGGCGCGGCTGAGGGCGTCTTTGCGGAAAGTCCCAATCGCGTTTACATGCTCTTCCGCGGCGAGCTGCCGAAGATGGCGCCGCCCAAAGCCCGGCTGCTGCCGGAGGTTGGCCCCAGCATCAGCTTCCCGGTCGCCGGCTTGTGGCGCGACACCACCACGGCCTCTCCGCCAGGGACCGGCGGGACAGATAACAACATGGCGGAATGGATGACCGCTTGGGAAGGCAAAGCGCCCGACATCGGCATCAAGGGCCCGCCCTATCGAAAAATGGGTGTGGACGCCAACTGGGAGAATTGCCTCGTCGTAGTCGATGGCCAGGGCAACATCATCGAGACTTGGAAGCAGTGGGACAAGCTCTTCCGCCGCCCGCACTCGGTTTATATCAGCCCCTATGATCCGGACAAGAACGTCTGGGTGGTAGACGACAATATGCAGGTCATTTATAGATTTACCCATGATGGCAAGCAGCTCTTGCAGACCATCGGCACGCCGGAAAAAGAAGGCGCGGACGCCAATCACTTCAATCGGCCCACCTATATCGATTGGCTGCCCGACGGTACCTTCTTCGTCTCAGACGGCTACACGGGCACCCGCGTGGCTAAATTCGATAAGAACGGCAAGTTCATCATGGATTGGGGCATGAAGGGCGGCCCACGAGGCGGCGGAGACAACGAACCGGTAGAAACGCGCCCCGGCTACTTCAGCAACGTACACGGGATCGCCATCGATCAGAAGACCCGCCAGGTTTTCGTGAACGACCGGAATAATCACCGCATTCAGGTGTTCGACGAAAACGGCAAGTACCTCCGCGAGTGGAAAGTGGACGCCAGCCCGTCGAGCCTGCACCTCCTCTACATCGGCTCCGGCAACACCATCTGGACCTTTGATCGCACCACAAACAAGATGGTCGAGTGGGACCTTCAAGGACACCTGCTCTACGCCTGGGGAACGATGGGCAATTTCCCGGGCGCTCTGTGGGGCGTTCATGGAATGAGCGTCGACCAGGACGGAAACCTCTACCTGGCCGAGGTCGATAACGGACGCGTGGAGAAATTTGCTCCGAAGGCCGGAGCTAATCCCTCGTTCGTCGTAGCCAAACCCAACTACTCCGCCTGGAAGGACTAGCCGCAGCTGGAGTTTGTAGCCCAGGGCGCCCGGCCATCTTTTGCGGGGGCCCTGGGGCATTTTTTTGAAGAGCGCCTTCCACTCGCCATTTCGAACCTACTGTGGCGCACGTTTTTTGCGCGCCGAGTCCCGAATCAATTGGCGAGGAATCTCTCTGTTTCAAGATGCGGAGCCAACGTCAAAAAGCCTATACTCCGGGAGGCAGGCAGGTTAGAGGGATACCCAGATGCAAAATTGGTTGAGAGTCGCAATATCTGCGGCCTCCAAAGGCGCCCTGATAGCAGGCCTGATGGCCGGTGGGATAGCGGCGCTCTGGCTCGTCCCGATGCCAAACGTGAGTCATGCTCAGACCTCCAAGACAGCACGGACGGCAGATGGCAAACCAAACCTGAACGGGATTTGGGAGGCTCTCAACACGGCGAATTGGGATATCCAGGACCATGCGGCGCGAATGGGGCCGGTTGTCGCCCTGGGCGCGGCCTTCAGCATTCCCGCAGGACGAGGCGTAGTGGAAGGCAACGAAATCCCGTACCTTCCCGAAGCAGCGGCGAAAAAGAAAGAAAACTCCGAGCACTGGTTGACCGCCGACCCCGAAATCAAGTGTTATATGCCGGGTGTGCCGCGCGCCACGTACATGCCGTACCCATTTCAGATAGTTCAGACTCCGCAGCACATCCTTATGGCCTATGAGTTCGCGGGCGCCACTCGGACCATCTACATGAATAGCAAGCTGAAAAGTCCCAATGATACATGGATGGGCTGGTCGGTCGGCCATTGGGAGGGCGAAACGCTGGTCGTCGACGTGACGAGCTTTAACGACCAGACGTGGTTTGATAGGGCCGGCAATTTCCATAGTGACGCGTTGCATGTAGTCGAACGCTACACACCCATCAGCCCGGACGCGCTCGATTACGAAGTCACGATCGAGGACCCCAAAATCTTTTCGCGGCCTTGGAAGATGCGCATGCCGCTTTATCGCCACCTCGAAAAGGATGCGCAGTTGTTGGAATATCAGTGCGTTGAATTCGCTGAAGAGCTTTTGTACGGGCCTCTTCGCAAACAAAAGAGCAAGTGAGTGGAGGCTTTGGGAGGTTTGGAATGAGCCATCGATTTTTCGTTACAACGGGTGTGGTGGCACTTGTGATCGTGGTCACGTTGGTGGCGCCTGGAAATGTCGCGGGCCAGGCCGCCTCCTCCACGTCGAAGGTGGCTCCCAGGCAAGCGGCAGCCTCAGCGAAGCCGTGGACTCCGCCACGCACACCCGATGGCCAGCCGGACCTGCAAGGCGTGTGGGATTACCGCACGATCACTCCACTGGAGCGGCCCAAGGAATTGGGAACGAAGGCGTTTTTTACCGAAGAGGAAGCCGCGAAATATGAGAAGACAGAGAATCAACGTCAGAATCGCGATCTGATCGATCCTGAACAGGGTGGTTTGTTTTATCCGAAGGGCGGAGTCGTCCCTTACAACGAATTTTGGTACGACCGTGGCAACAAGGTCGCGGGGACAAAGCGCACGTCGTTGATCGTGGATCCGCCCGACGGCCGCCTTCCCGCTTGGACGCCGGAGGGGCAAAAGGAAGCGGACCTTCGTGCGGCCGCGGAGCGCAATGACCAGCTTGGACATCCGGCGGCCGATTCGTGGGAAGATCGGCCTCTGCAGGAGCGTTGCCTCGTCGGCCTCAATGCCGGGCCGCCCATGGTTCCGGGCGCCTACAACAATGATGTTCAGCTGCTCCAGATTTCTGGATACGTGGTGATTCTCAACGAAATGGTTCACAGCGCTCGCATCGTCCCTTTGGATGGGCGTCCGCACGGGAGCGTTCGCCAATGGAGGGGAGATTCGGTTGGCCACTGGGAGGGGAATACTCTCGTGGTCGATACGACCAATTTCAGACGCGAAACGAGTCTCCCGGGCTCCAGCGCGAATACGCATCTAATCGAACGCTTCACGCGCACCGACGCGAACACGCTCCTCTACGAATTCACGGTGGACGATCCGACAATGTGGACCCGCCCTTGGACAGCAGTTGTGCCGATGACGAAGAGCGACGACCCGATCTACGAATACGCGTGTCATGAGGGGAATTACGCGATGAGCGGCATCCTCGCCGGCGCCCGCGCCGCGGACAAAGCCGCCGCCGAAGCCGGAAAATCCGGTTCGAAATAACTCGACGAGGCCCTCTCGCCTCCGGCAACGGCTGCTCTGCGTGGCCTGGTTTCCCTTTATCTCACGCGATGGCCGGTGACTGCGGCGCCCGCTTCCGGCGCCAGACTGAAGCAATCAATCACCGCCAAAAATGCCAACACGGAAACCATGGCGAAAGCAATACGGAACTCTGTCGCGCCGGGAGTCGCGCCTCGATGGCGGTCTAGTAGCGCGGCCAATCGTAGCGCGATTGCGCCAAGCGCGACTCCCATCCCCATGGTCATCTGCATAACCATGCTGAAGAAGCTCGTGGCCGAGCCCAACTGCGATTTCGGAACGTCCGCAAAGGCCAGGGTGCTCAAGCTCGTAAACTGCATCGAGCGGAACAAGCCATTCGCAAACAACAAGGCGATAATCAAAATCCTGGGCGTCTGTGGCGCGAGCGCGGAACAAGCAAGAATTCCCACGGCCGTCAGGATCCCGTTGGCGATCAGCACAGACCGAAATCCATAGCGCCGCAGAACGGGACTGGTCACGGTTTTCATTCCTAGATTGCCCGCAAAAAGCGCCAGCATCAGAAGACCGGACCGGAATGCATCCAAGCCAAAGCCCACCTGAAACATCATAGGAAGCAGAAAGGGCGATACGCTGATCGCCATGCGAAACAACGATCCTCCCCCGACCGTGACTGCAAAGGTCTTGATCTTGAGCGAAGAAAGGTCGATGACCGGCGCTGGCGCGCGCCTGAAATGAAAGACCGCCAGTGTCCCCAGCGCAGCTCCGCATCCCAGGAAGAGTTCGGTCATCCGCCACGGCGTGTTCTGACGCCCGATCAATTCCAGGCCATACATGAAGCTTACGCAGGCCGTACTGCTCAGGGCGAAACCGATCCAATCGAACGGCTTCGCCGCTTGATCCTCCCGCAAGTTCGTGATCCACAATGCGGCTAGGGCCATCGCGATCACTCCGAGCGGCACATTCAAAAAGAAAATCCAATGCCACGAAGCATAGGTCGTGATGAATCCGCCGACCGGAGGTCCCACAACGGGAGCGATGAGTCCAGGCCACGTAATGTAGACCATGGCTCGCATCAGATCGTGTTTCTCCGTAGTGCGCAGCACTACTAGCCGCCCTACAGGAACCATCATGGCCCCTCCGATGCCTTGGATGACGCGCGCCGCCGTAAACTGCCAAAACCCGGTGCTCAATCCGCAGAGGATCGAGGAACCGGTAAAGACGGCGATGGCGGAAACGAATACAGTGCGTGCTCCAAAGCGATCCGCGACCCAACCGCTGATGGGAATGAAGACCGCTAGCATCAGCAGATAGGCGGTCATCCCGATGTTGAGGTCAACCGGGTTCACGTGAAAGGAGCGTCCCATCTGCGGCAACGCCGTAGCGATGACCGTGCCGTCCAGGTTCTCCATGAAAAACGCCCCGGCCACCAGAATGGCGATTGCTGCCGAGTTCCGGGTGGGAATCGCCACTGCACCAACGGATTCCAAGAGTGTGTCAACCTCGCAAGCAAAGTTCCGCCTCGCTGAAACATATCGCCAGCGACTGCGGCGAACTGAATTTACACTGAGTTCTTTCGAGCGCGAAAGAGTTTCCAGATCGCAGCGCTGTCCCGCGCTATATAGTTGTGCGGACTGGATGCCCGAAGTATAAGGCTCGACGTCACACGTGCGAAGGAGGGCACTTGGCTTGCATCTGTGGATAGCAGCCTTATTGACCGGAGTGATGGGCTTGGTCCTGGGCCTTCTCGGAGGAGGAGGCTCGATTCTGACGGTGCCCATCTTGGTGTACGTCCTCGGTGTTGAAGCTCACGCAGCGATTGCCTTCTCGCTCGTGTTGGTGAGTGGCACTGCTCTTGTAGCGGCGCTCCTTCATAATCGTAAAGCTCGTGTGGACTGGAAAGACGGGCTGCTCTTTGCCAGCTTCGGCGCGCCCATGAATTTGCTCGCCGCCTATTTCTCGCGGCGCCTCTCTGGCCCGCTTTTGCTCCTGCTTTTTGGCATGGTGATGGGAATTGCCGGTATTGCGATGCTCCGCAAAGAGGAGAGTCATCAAGAAGCTCCGCACAAACATGACATCCGGGACGCCATCGCAAGTGGTGCAGCCGTTGGATTGTTAACTGGCTTTCTGGGTATCGGCGGGGGGTTTTTGATTGTTCCGGCACTCGTTTTGTTTCTTGAGATGCCTATGAAGCTCGCCTGCGGAACCTCTCTCCTGGTCATTGCAGCCAACAGCGGCGTGGCCTTGTTCGGTCGTCTTCATTCGTTGCAGCTGGCCTGGATACCTCTGCTCGCGCTGACAGTGCCTTCGCTCGTTGCGACTTACGTTGGGGTCGGGCTGTCAGAAAGGCTTAGTGGCGCTCAGCTCCGCAAAGCATTCGCAGTTTTCGTTATTGTTCTAGGGATATTGATGATGGTGAATAACGCCGCGACGTTACTTAAACACTAATGTGCGCGGCTAAGAATCCACGCCACAAAGTGGAGAAGCTTGACTTCCTCGCGGACGACCATACATTCCGATAATGCGTTTATCGGGGCTAGCCTGCTTGGATGACAAGTGCGGAGATCACTTCCTACAAGCTGACTTCCCGGTACCTATCCGTACGATGCCCAACTGGATTACTTCCGAATGGTCGACGATCCGCTCGGAATCAGTGTGCGCCTGCAGGTCGAACACAAACAATTAATAGGAAATGGGCACCTCATCGGCTCATCGCTTAGCTGAACCGCATACTTCTTCGCCTTGATATGCAATCGGACGGGTGACCGCAATTTCTAAGAGCGCCACAGGAAAGACCGATGTATCATTCGACATCTAGCCCGCGTACGTCACGTTCACCATGCGAGGAATTATCGGGACCGACGCGCGGACCTTCCGAAATTGAGTCACCCACAAGTACACGAAATCCCATGGCAGATTGGCAAATGCGAACAAAGCGGCCACTCCGAGAACCGGTGCGCGAGGAAGCGGGGCCGACCCTCAAAAACTACATTACGCCCGCCGGGTTGCAGCGGCTGAAAGACGAGCATCGGTTCCTGCTGAGTCGCGAGCGGCCCGCGGTGGTGCAGGTCGTAGCGTGGGCTGCCAGTAACGGGGACCGCAGTGAAAACGCCGACTATCTCTACGGCAAACGGCGGTTAGGCCAGATCGATTCGCGGATTCGTTTTCTCACGAAACGCATTAACGCGGCCGTAGTCGTCGACCCCGCCGCTCCGCGGCCGGGATCAGCCGCTACGCGCGTCTTCTTCGGCGCAACCGTGACCTACAAGGACGCCGCCGGCCTCGAACACGTCGTCTCGATTGTCGGCATCGACGAGGTGAACCTCTACCGCGGCTACATCAGCTGGCGCTCGCCTCTCGCCAATGCGCTGATGAAGGCGAGCCCCGGGGATCGCGTGGACCTGCACGCGCCAGCGAAGACGGAACATCTCGAGATCATCGACGTCGAGTACGCGCCGATTCCGATGGATCCTTTCCGCGAACCGCCAGGAGCTCAGTCGACGCCCAAGGTCGAAGGCTCCTAGACCAAGCCGCCCGACTCTGAGTGTTTCCCCGATCTTTGTCGTTTTTGTACATTGTGTCCCGGAACTGGCCAGCGAAACGTTTACAATAACTGCTCCGCGATTCCTACAGTCAAATTAGCTTATGTCTGGCGATTCTGAGCGAATCACGGGTTGACCGGAAGTTATTATCGGTACCGGTAAACGCCCTTGTGGTCATTGATAGACCGACCCCTTGAGCGCGGGCCGACAACTCACGAAAAGTCGAGTTTTGCGGAAAATGGATGACTCGCACTGATATCTGTGGGTACCCGACTCCCTATTTAAAGCCTCTGTATTCGTGCTTTTTGCTTTCAGATCGGAAGAGCTAGGTGCCAATTCGAAGGAGTTTGCTCATGGTGCCGCCGAGGATGGCCGTTCGCTGCGCGTCGCTCAGGCCGGGCGTGGCCATGACGTGGTCCACGGGCGTGTCTGTCCACGGATAGGGATAGTCGGTGCCCAGGCCGATGTGGTCGGGGCCGACCACCGCAACCAGATGGCGCAGGGCTTCGGGAGAAAACACCAGCGAATCTACATAGATTTGTCTCAGATATTCCGTCGGCTTTTTCTTCAACTTCTTGTTGCATTGATCCGGGAACGTCACGCATCCGTGATCCAGGCGATCGGCATATGAGGGCAGGTATCCGCCGCCGTGAGCCGCGCAGAGCTTAAGATTCGGGAAACGGTCGAGCGTTCCTTCCATGATCATGTGGGAAAGAAAAATCGTGGTTTCCAGCGGATTGCCGATCACGTTGCCCAGCACGCCATTTCCCTGTGCGCGGTTCCAGATACCCGTGCCCATGGCGCTATCCTGCGGATGCATGAAGATCAGGGCTTGCATCTCCTCGGCCTTTGCCCAAAAGGGGTCGTATTTCGGCGAGGATAGTTCTTCGCCCTGAACGCTCCCTCCGATGGCCGCGCCGCGAAATCCCCAACGCTTGACGCCTTCTTCCAATTGTTTTGCGGCTAGTTCGGGAAACTGCAGTGCCACTGAGGCGAAGGCCACGAATCTCCCCGGCTCCGCCGCCTTCACCATGCCCGCGAGTTTTTCATTCTGAAAATCGATCAGCCGCGAGGCCAGATCGCGATCGGCCGAATACCAAAATGAATTGATGCTCACGGCCTGGACGTCTATCCCCATTTCATCCATTTTCTGCAGGCGTTCCCCTCCAAGGGGAGCGTCAATATGGAAGTCGCTGACGCCCTGGCGCTGTCTGCCGGTGGGTGCAGGTCGATTGGCGGCGCGCTCCAGTGGCGTGCCCTTGAGAAAATCGGCTATCTCCGGCACGTCAATATGACAATGCACGTCGATCGTTTTCACCCGCCGCCCGGCAATCGTTACCGGCGCGTGCTTCGCGCCCCGCCCCGGTTGCTGCGCCTGCGGCGCCCCACCGCCGTTGTGGGGCAGCAAAAAAGCTCCCGCCGATGCCCCCGCTAAAGTCTTCAAGAAATTTCTGCGGCTCGGCATTTCACCCTCCTCATTCGAATCGCAAGACAAGCGATTGCTGGCATGGCCGCGGGCCCTTCGCGCAAGTGACGGTACAAAGGTTCGGGGCACGTTTCCCCATAGCTTCATAGCACTTTGATAATCAAAATAGAAGAGCCGCGGCCGGTGTCCCCCGGGCCTCTCTCACACTGGAACGCGTTCGAACAATCTCCGTCTAAAACAATTCCTTGCCTCGCCGCTGCCCATCACCGGAAATCTTTTGCCCTTACATTCGAATGCTTCTCTTTCGTTCGAATACTTTCAGGTAATCATTATGTTTGATAACTAGACGATAATATGCTATAGTTGTGCATGTTCGTCAGCAATTCCTCCGGTTTTCCCGTTTTTGTCCCGGCTCTTTCATCCGATTTCGCGTCTCCGGTCTTGGGACTTCTCGCTTCGCCCAAGTTTCCTGCGCCAACGCCCATCCCACAGCCGGTCCCGAGAGACCACCGCGCCGCTGCTCTCAAGAACTTCGATGGATCGAAAAGCCGGCGCCAGCAAAAATGCACAGGCGCGACCCGCAACTCTTGTTACAAAGGCGCACGGCCAAGTCCTTTAGAATGCGCACTTGCAAAAAAATGGGGGGAGGGGGTGTCCTGCTTCAGATTCAACCATGCTCACCTCGAGGTCGCCGGCGTGGCGGCCCCCAGCCGTTCACGCTGTGGCCTGAACTTGGCGCCGGCGTTCGGCTACGATAATCACGCGAATCTCCTTGGCTTTACGCACAATGCGCAAAACCAGATCGGTAAAGAGCAGCCGGCTCAAGAGGCCCTGTTTCTTGGGCCGGCCAACAAGTATTTGCGTCACCTGATTGCGGCGCGCAAAATCGACGATGGTTTCGGCAGGATCCCCGCCCTCCAAAGTCCGGCTCTCGATGTGAAGATTCCGGGCGAAGTTCATGTGCTTTTGTATACCCTCAAGGTCTTGCGTCACCGAGCGGCGGCCGCCGCGATTCGACGATACGCACACGGCAAAGCAATCCGCCCCCAGGTAATCCGCCATTCTGCGGCCGCGGCGGATAAGCACGGCTGTGGAGGGGTCCGCAGTGACGTAGATCAAAATCCGGTCGCGGATCTCCTTGCCTGACGGGGACGAAAGTGTCGAAAGCCCCTCCGGTAGCTCCTCCCTGCATTCCACCTCATGCGCGGTCTGCCGCAGAGCAAGTTCGCGCAGGGCCGCCAGGGTCGATTCCTTGAAGAAATTCTCCATTGCCTGCTGCGCCTTCTCGAGTGCGTAGATGTCTCCTCTTTTCAACCGGTTGAGGAGCGCTCCTGTAGTCGCGTCTACCATCACGACTTCATCGGCGCATTTCACAAACCAGTCGGGTACCGTTTCGCGGACCCGAACGCCGGTGATGTTGAAGATGTGATCGTTCAGGCTCTCAAGATGCTGGATGTTCATGTTGGTGATCACGTCGATACCCGCATCCAGCAGCACCTGCACGTCCTCCCAGCGCTTGGCGCGTTCGGAGCCAGGCACATTCGTGTGCGCCAACTCGTCCACAACGCAAATGGCGGGATGCCGGCGGATGATCGCATCCGTATCCATCTCTTGAAACGCCACGTCCCGGTAATTAATTTTTCTCGTCGGGATCATTTCCAAGCCGGCGGTTTTGGCAATTGTGTCCTTACGTCCGTGCGGCTCAAAGTAACCGATGACAAGGTCCTTGCCCTGTCGTTTAAGATGCTGCGCTTCCTCGAGCATGCGGAAAGTTTTTCCTACGCCGGGTGCATAGCCGAGAAACACGCGCAGATGGCCACCACGCTTGGGTTGCGCGTCCCTGAGGATCTCAGCGCTGGTGGGGGTAGACGACGACATCGATTCCTTCCGCGGAGCGAATTATGCGTTCGATTAAGTTACTCCACAGCCGGCGCCAGGCGCCTTGCCGCATGCTGTGGCCGATGAAAATCTGCGTGATGCCTTTCTCGCGCGCAAATTTCAGAATGGCTTCGGCCGCATCCAGGCCGTTGAGAACCTCCACTTGCGCGCCCAGTTGGCGCGCATAGTTGAGATTTTGATCCAAGACTGCTCGATCTTCTTGCGAAAGCGCGGGTTGGTTCACATAGACAACGTAGAATTCGCCCTGGAAGCGGTCCGCGTTCCGGCGGCCGCTTTCCAGCATTTGCGCAGCGCTTGAACGCGGCGTGACGCAGACCAGGATGCGCTCCTGCACGCCCCAGGACGAATCCATACCATGGGATCGCAGGTAGCTCTCCAGCTGGCGGTCGATTACGCTTGCGGCGACGAGCAGCGCAAGCTCCCTCAGCCGCGAAAGCTTATGTTCCTCGGCGAGCCGTGTGGCGCTATCGGCGGCGGACCCTTCCCGCGAGAGGCTATCGACGGCCGGAGCGTCGACGACCACGATCTCGTCCGAGCTGCGATCCAGAAAACCGCGAGGAATCGTGCAGGAGGCTCGCTTACCGGTGATGCGCACGACTTCATCCTGAAGTTTCTCCAGATATTGCAGGTTTACGGTAGCGACGACGGAGATTCCAGCATCGAGCAATTGTTCGACATCCTGCCAACGATGACAGTTTGGACTGCCGGGTGGATTGTCATAAGCAAGACCGTCAATGAGCGCAACCTGAGGGCGCCGCTCGATTACGGCGGGAACATCGATTATCTCGTCGGCGCCCATTTTCAACATCGGAATGATCTCTAGCTGTTGCAATACGGCTTGCACCGCTGGAGGATACTCCGGCTGCAGCGCGCAGACGACGACGTCCTCGCCTCGCTCCTGCCGGCGGCGGCCTTCGTCCAGCATTTGGAAGGATTTGCCTACGCCGGAAGCATAGCCGAGGAAAACCTTTAGCCGGCCGCGCCGCTTCCGCACTTCCTCGCGTTCGACTTCCGCGAGCAGCTGGTCGGGACTTGGACGATGTGGCGAATCGGTAGCCATTAAGAACTATTCTATCGAGGGCACGGCAAGAGGGAAATGGCGCACCCGCTTAAAGTGCAGATTCTGCAGCCAGCCACCAGCGCCGGATTGCAACAAGCGACCATACGGCCTCCACGAGTCCGAATGGCCAAGCTCCCTGGAGAAATCCGTAGACCGACCCCAAAACACACGCTGCGGCAAATGCGAGCGTATACCAGCGGCTGCGCTTTTCGAGCGCGTAAAAAACCAGCATCAACGTGACCGCAATTAAACCAAAGACAGTGAGGGCTTTCATATGTGCCTGTTCCCCAGGGATTCAGAACTTCGATTACGGTTTGCGCGCCACGATAAGCCACCAGCTTTGATTATCTGGATCCTTGTCGATGAAATTATCTTGCACGGTTACGATTTCAAACTGAGCCCGACGGAGCTCGTTTTCGACCTGCTCGGCTGCAATCTCATGCTCGGCCAACCGAGAAGCGCGGGTATCCGTCGGATTCGGCGCACGATCGACTACCACCAACCGACCGCCGGGCATGAGTGATTCCCGCACGTGTGCGAGGATGGCTTGTGAGTCGGTCAGCTCGTGGTAGGTGTTCGCAACAAGCACCTCATTCACGCGCTCGGGAGGCAAATGCGGGTCAGTGACATCGCCATGTATCACAGTGATGTTGTGCTCGTTCTTCAGAATGGTTCTGAACCAAAGGAATACCAGCGGCAATCTGCGAATGTCCTCCGCCAGGATGCGGCCGTCCTTTCCCGCCTGCGGGGATAGCCGCATCGCAAAATATCCCGAGCCGCATCCGAGATCGACGACAACGTCGCGCGGTTTGATGTCCAAAGCGTGCAGGACCTCTGTGGGGCGCTGCCACTGATCGCGTTCCGCTTCCACCTGATCCAGGCGTGAAATTGTGTTGAGGGCGGAATAACCCGCGCTGAAAAGAAAAAAGATGGCCAGCGCACACAGAACGAAAAGTAGAAGTTTGAGGCGGTAGTTCAAGATTGAACCGCAGTGGCGCCTCTGGCAATCACGCTCCTATTTGGAGACAGGATAGTGCTGGTCGAGCGCAACATTCAGCAAGAGGACGTTAACGTGCGGCTCGCCGAAAATGCCCCAATCAGGACGTTCCGTGAATTGCGTGAGTAGCTGTTTTACCTGGTCTGCCGAAACGCCGCGCGCTTTCGCAACGCGGGTAACCTGCATCTCGGCGTTAGCGGGAGTGATGTGCGGATCGAGGCCTGAAGCAGAAGCGGTCACTGCATCCTGCGGAATGGGCGACTTCGGCGTAAAGACCAAGGGCGCCTTGTCATCATTGAAAGCCTTAATCAGCTTGACGTCATCGAGATCGCCATGCGAATCCTTGAATTGGTCGAGGGGCACCGATGATTCGTAGGGGATTTCGTTAGCGACGCAGTAATGCACGATACGATCGTCGATGCCGTCGAAATCGACGACTTCGTTTTTCTTGTCGTCCATCTTTGTGGTGCCGTGCAGGAGCTTGGAGCTTGTGGGGCCCAGATTGGTGGCGCCGCTAGAGCTCGCGTCGTATCCGTTCCCGGCAGCTGACGGCCGCGGGTGAAAATATTCCGGCTTTGCGAATGGCTGGCCGATCAAGCTCGATCCGACAACCTTTCCATTGACGGTGACCAAGCTGCCCTTGGACTGCCTAGGGAAAATGACCTCCGAGATACCCGTCATCACCATGGGATAGATGATGCCGGTGAGAACGGTGAAAATAATCGTCAAGCGCAATCCAGGTCCCAGTTCTTTGAGCATGACTTACTCCTTTACGCGAGATGCAGCGCGACCAGGATCTTGTCGATCAGCCAAATTCCGGGAAATGGCACCATGATCCCACCCAGGCCGTAGACAAGCAGGTTGCGCGTCAGCATCTGGCCTGCACTGACTGGCTTGTATTGCACGCCACGCAGGGCCAAGGGAACTAATGCAATGATGATGAGGGCATTGAAAATCACCGCTGCAAGCACCGCGCTCTGGGGCGAATGCAAGCCCATGATGTTCAGCTTGTTCAGTTCCGGATAGATCGAAGCAAACATTGCCGGGATGATGGCGAAATATTTGGCGACGTCGTTGGCGATGGAGAACGTGGTCAAAGAACCGCGGGTAATCAGCAACTGCTTGCCGATGGCGACGATTTCGATCAGCTTGGTCGGATTGCTGTCGAGATCGACCATGTTGCCGGCCTCCTTGGCGGCCATAGTGCCCGTATTCATGGCGACGCCCACATCGGCTTGAGCCAGCGCGGGAGCATCGTTTGTGCCGTCACCGGTCATCGCCACGAGGCGGCCCTGCGTTTGCTCCTTGCGGATGTATTCGAGTTTGTCTTTGGGAGTGGCCTGCGCGAGGAAGTCGTCGACACCGGCTTCTTGTGCGATTGCCGCCGCAGTGAGCGGATTATCTCCCGTGATCATCACGGAACTGATTCCCATGGCCCGCAGCGAGGCAAGTCGCTCGCGCATTCCGCCTTTGACGATGTCTTTGAGGTGAACGATTCCCAGAATTTTCGCACCATCGGCTACGGCGAGAGGAGTGCCGCCATTCCTGGAAATGCGATCGGAAATCTCCGATAGCGACGGAGGCACGGTTCCGCCTGCCTCCTTCACGAAGCGGGCAATGGCCTCCGTGGCGCCCTTTCGGAGCCGTCGTCCGTCGAGATCTACGCCGCTCATTCGCGTGTAGGCTGAAAACGGAATGAAGTTCGCTTCGTGCTCGCCCACTTCCCGGCCGCGCAGGTTGTACATCTGCTTGGCCAGCACGACAATCGAGCGGCCCTCGGGGGTTTCGTCGGCAAGACTGGAGAGCTGAGCGGCATCGGCCAGCTCGCTCTGAGTGACGCCGTCGACAGGCATGAATTCGACGGCTTGCCGATTGCCCAAGGTAATCGTGCCCGTCTTGTCCAAAAGCAGAGTATTGACGTCGCCCGAAGCCTCGACAGCTTTCCCGCTCATCGCCAAAACATTGTGCTGCATCACGCGGTCCATGCCTGCGATGCCAATCGCGGAAAGCAACCCACCGATGGTTGTGGGGATTAAGCAAACCAGGAGCGAAACCAAGACAGCGACGGTAGGCGCAGCGCCGCTGCCCACGGCTTGGATCGCATATTTCGCATAAGGCGGCAGAGTGGCAACGGCGAGCAAGAAAATTAGTGTCAGGCCGGCGATCAAAATGTTGAGAGCGATCTCGTTGGGCGTCTTTTGACGTACGGCGCCTTCCACCAGAGCGATCATGCGGTCCAAGAATGTTTCGCCGGGATTCGACGTGATACGGATCTTGATGTGGTCAGAGAGGACTTTTGTTCCGCCGGTTACAGCACTGCGATCTCCTCCGGATTCGCGAATGACCGGCGCGCTCTCGCCTGTAATAACGGACTCATCCACGCTGGCGATGCCTTCGATGACTTCCCCGTCGCCGGGGATCAAGTAACCCGCTTCGCAGTAGACGACGTCTCCGGCGCGTAGCTTCGATGCAGGCACCATTTCAAATTTGTCATTTGGCAAAAGCTTCCGCGCCATCGTGTCGGTTTTTGTCTTGCGCAAAGCATCGGCTTGGGCTTTGCCGCGCGCTTCCGCCATGGCTTCGGCGAAATTGGCGAACACCACCGTAAACCACAGCCACAGCGCGATCTGAATGCCGAACAAAGTGCCGCCTGCGCCGGTGAACGCATCCTTGACGACGAATATTGTCGTCAGAGCCGCTCCTACTTCCACAACGAACATCACTGGGTTTTTCGCCACGAGCACCGGGTTGAGTTTGA
>Ga0307479_10002628_pt1 | contig 16328 bp, 18 predicted proteins | sample atmos_gasesECM4C_FD_203743 | JGI IMG/M metagenome (GOLD analysis project Ga0307479, IMG submission 203743) | Hardwood forest soil microbial communities from Morgan-Monroe State Forest, Indiana, United States - atmos_gasesECM4C_515 | ecosystem: Environmental > Terrestrial > Soil > Temperate... | reverse complement strand
TTGAAAAGGAAGGCGGGGACACCGACGGCGGTGCGGACCGCCCGCACCTGGGCCTGGCTGACCCGCGCCATCATCGAGCCGGGGATGCCGTTGGGCACCACGATCGGGTTCACGCCCCAGCGCCACATGATGTGTTTCATGTAGCGGCTCACCGTCATCAGGGTGGTGACGAATCCAAGCTGGCCCCAGTTGATGCGGTTGAACGAGAAGTGGTTGTTGGCGTTCCACAACAGCAGGCAGCGATCGCGCAGCCCGGCGAAGTAAAGCGCGTCCGAGATCAGCGACATGGCGTGCGCGATGTGCCATTCCTCGCCCAGGACCACCACCGCGTTGCCGCGTTCGATCGCCGGGCGGATGAAGTCCTTCACCAGCGCGTCGGGAAGGCTGCGATTCAGGTCCGCCACCTTGTCGTCCTCGCCGTCGTAGACCCCCACCGGGTGATAGCGGCTGATCCACTGGCTCCAGCGGTGGAGCCAGAGCCGGCCGTCGAGTGCGCTCTCGTGGGCCGCCAGCGTGGGATCACCGACGAAGAACAGGTGGGTCTCGAAGCCGCGTTCGGCCAGCGCGCGCGACAGCTCCTTCACGCGCACGCCGAGCCCGCCCGCCTGCGAATAGACGTCCGGGCCCTCGAAGGAAAGGATGATGAAGGTTGTCTGCTCCGGCTCGAGCATCATCCCACCCGCTCCATGACCAGCTGGCGGGCGAAGGCGTGGACCGCCGCCGAGAGCGATGCCAGCAGCGTCGTCTTCGAGTCGAGGCGCACCGACACATCGTCGAGCGACTCCCCGTCGTAGTCGGTGGCGATGCCGCCGGCTTCACGGAGGATCAGCAGCGGGCCGGCCAGGTCGAAGGCGCGGACCGGCGCGGGCGTGACCTGGAGCGCCACGGCGCCGGCCGCCGTGTGGCAGAGGTTGAGCGCCGCCGACCCGAGCTGGCGGATTTTCTCGGCCCTGGCGAAGATGGCGGCGGCCCGCTCCCGCGGTTCGACGCCGCTCGGCGCGTCGAACGAGACCAGGGGGACCGAGCGGCCGTCGAAGGCGGCCGGGCTCGCCTGGAGCGGCTTCCCATTACGAAAGGCGCCGGCGCCCGCGATCGCATGGAACTCATCGCCGGTGACCAGGTTCTGGACGTAGCCGACGCGCACGTCGCGGAATCGGTCACCCTCGGTGACGGCCAGCACGACCGCATAGTACGGCAGCCCCATCTTGGCGTTGACGCTGCCGTCCAGCGGGTCGCAAAGGACGAGCGTCGAGCCGCCGAAGTCGCGTTCGCCGAGCTCTTCTGAGATCAAGTGAAAACGTAAACCGCTGCGATAGGCTTGCTCCAGGTGGCGCACGACGATGCCTTCGGCGAGCTGGTCGAGATAAACGGTCTGGTCGCCGCCCGCGCCAAGGCCGACCACCTCGCGGGCGCGCGCCGTGCCGGCGAGGGGCACGATCTCGGCGCGGATCTCCGCAGCAATGGCGCGGAATATGGGAAGCCAGGCCTGTGAAGTCACTCAGCGCGACGGCCGGCAAGCCGTTGCGTCGCTATGGTACCCGAACCCTTCCCATCGCGGGGCTCAACCCCGATCGAGTCCGGCCGTGGCTGGGCCTGCTGCTGCTGGCCCTTGTGGTCAAGGCCGTGCTCGTCACCCTGACCCTGGTCGAATTCGGGGCCGCGCCCGATCCGCTGACCGCCCTCGGCCGCGCCTGGGACCACTGGGACGCGCAGCACTACCTCTACCTCGCCACCCACGGTTACAGCGCGACCGGCGACGCGCGTAACCTGATCGCCTTCTTTCCCCTCTATCCGGCGCTGATCAGCGCCATCGCCGCGACCGGCCTCCCCGCGCGCAGCGCCGCTCTCCTGATCAGCAATGTCGCCGGCGTGGTCGCCGCCATCCTGCTCTATGAGATAGCAGCCGCCCCCGGTGTGGAAAGGGCGGCGGACAGTCCGCGGCAAGAGCTGCGCGAGAACGCCGCCTTTCGGGCTGCGGCCTTCTTCGTCGTCTTCCCAACGGCGTATTTCCTGCTGGTTGGTTACACCGAAGCGCTCTTCTGCGCCCTCGCATTCGGCGCGGTGCTCGCGGCGCGACGGCAGCGTTGGTTGCTCGCGGGGATGCTGGGGGGCCTGGCGGCCGCCGCCCGCCTGACCGGGCTCGCGCTCCTCCCGGTTCTCGTGATCGAGCTGGTGGAAGCGCGCCAGGCGTTGCGCGCGATCTGGCAGGCAGTGCTGGCGCCGGCGTTGATCGTGCTCGGCTTCCTGACTTACCTGCTGACCAACCTGGTCGTGCTGGGCGACGCCTTCGCCTTCGTCAGCGTCCAGCGTCAACACTGGTCGCATTCGCTGTCGCCGCCCTGGGTGGGTTTTGCCGACGCCATCCGCGGCATCAGCTGGCGGGTGCCATGGGAGAAGCTGACGGTCGGCGGCGGCGAGGCCATCGGTGGCATCGCCGCCTACGCGACGACCACCCTCAGCTGGGTGCGGCTACGACCGTCGGATGCCGCCTACGCCACGGTCCTGACGGTGATGGTGACCTTCCTCCCCTTCTGGCTCAGCATCCCGCGCTATCTCCTCGCCATGTATCCCCTCTTCCTGCTGGTGGGGCGGATCGACCAGCGGTGGATTTACCTGCCGATGGTCGTGGTCTCCTTCGTGGGCCTGCTCGTCTTCGGGCTCGCCTTCGGCCGCGGCTACTGGGCCTTCTAACGAACCAGGTGTGACAGCACGGTGCTGACGATGACGTAGATCAGGTAGCCAATCAGGATCTGAAAGAAGCTCAGGTCGAAGTGCACGTTCATGATTCCCTGCAGAACCGCAAAGGAAAGCCCGAAGAGCAACGCATTCAGGACGATGACGAACAACCCGAGCGTCAGGATGGTGACAGGCAGGGTCAGGATGAGGAGCACCGGGCGGATGATGGTGTTGACCAGCGCCAGGATCACGGCCATCACGATGGCCGCACCGAGAATGCTGGAGTGAATGTGCCAGATGAAATAAAAGACGAACAGCAGCGCGACGACGTGGATCAGGAAGCGCGTCAGCACGCCGACATTCTAGCCGGGCGGGACCGCGTAGATCTGGTAATTCGCGGTGTGCAGCACCATCCGAAACTGGGCTCTGAAGTAGTCGACGTTGGGACGGAAGGCCGTGGTTTCGCTCGGCCCGATGACGACGTAGTCGGCGCGATAGCGATGCAGCAGGTCGAGCGCCTGTGGGCCACCGTTGTAGATCCGCGCCAGGTCGGCCTCCCGCTGTGTGTAGTTGATGCCGTAGCTCCATAGCCAGCCCGGATAGCTCATCAAGACCGACCGTCCCGCCAGGTCGGCGATCGGGTTGGTCGGTTGCTCACCGGTGACGAAGACCGCCTTTGGCGGGGTCTGCTGGCGCACCTGCTCGGCGAGTTGCACCTCCTCCGTCGTGAACCAGACGTACGCCGGGCCCTGTGGGGGCAGGAATTGCAGCAGCGAGAGTGCGCCCGACGCGACCAGGCTCAGCCAGATCGCGGCCGCCACGACGGCGCCGGCCAGGTGCGCGCGCGCCAGCCGCACGAGCACGGCCCCAACCGCGACCGCGCTCGCCAGGTACCAGAAGACCAGCAGCTTGCTGTTGTCCCAATCCCATGGTTGGAACTTGATCAGGTTTGCCACGAGAAACACCAGGCTGAAGGGCGCGATCAGCAGCCGGATCCGGCCGCGCAACGCCAGCGGGCTCAGCAGGGCGAGCAGCAGGAGCGGCCAGAACAGCCCCGTGTTCTTGATCCAGAACCACGGCGGGAAGTCCGTCCCGGAGACCCAGCCGATCAACCAGCGCGGGTACTGATGATCCGGTGGAGCGCCGGGATCACCTGGCACGGCCATCAGCAGTCGCGGCAGGGCGAGCAGCGCCATCACGGCAAAGAAGCCGAGCCACGCCGGCCGCGGGAAGAGGATGGCCCAGCAGACGGTGACGATGCCGAGCACGACCAGGCTGTGCACGTGGAAGAAGGGCAACAGGCCGGTCAGTCCGCCGGCGGCGAGGAATGCGACCGCTTCACTCTTGATCGTCCAGCGCCGCCACGACCGACGGATGGTGTCCATGGTTTCGCGCCAGCGGAAGAACGGCGCCGTCAGCATCGGCGGCGTCAAGAGCAGCAAGACCGCCATCACGATCGCCGCGCCGAACACGAAGGATCGCTGCGGGAGGTAGTAGGACAGGATGGGGTTGTACCACTGGATGTTGACCGGCGGATCGAATCGGTCGTAGCTGCGCGGAATGTGCAGCAGGGTCTCGAGCAGCCCCCGTCGCGCGGCATCGCCAAAAAAGAACCAGAATCCAACCCCGCCTCCCAGCAGGGTCAGCGTGACGGCGAACACGCCGGCGCCGATCCCGCCGGTCAGCCGGCGCGCCCAGAGGATCAGTCCGCTGAGCGCGAGCACCGTCATCCCCAAGCTCGGCCAGGCGAGCGCGGCCGGGATGCTCCATCCGCCCGCGACCAGCAGAGCGCTCAAGAAGTCCGGCGCAAACGTATAGCGGAACGGCGTCCCGCTAAAGATTGGGTTCTGCGGTGGCAGGTTGTGCCCGTAGACGAAGGTGGTCGTGTAGCTCGCGTGGAACGACCAGTCGGACCAGGTGTTGTTGTAGTGGGCGAGCCAGGCGTCGGGGGTGACCTCCACCGCCCGCAGGAAGAGGTACCCCATGCTCAGTGCGACCACCGCGATGGCGGCGGCCACCGTTATGGTGGCGCGTTGCGCCCAGGACCGCGCGGCCAGCGCCGAACGGAGTCGCGGCCGGTGGCGCCACAGCAGGAAGCCCCCGGCCCCAAGTCCGATCAATGCCAGCAGGAGGACGAGGCCCATCGTGACCCCAACCGCCAGCGCGAGGATGTAGCCCCACAGCGTGAGGACCACGACTGCCAGCACGATGCCGATCACCACGCGCTCTCCCCACGTCAGCCAGGGTGGCCCGCCGGCGGCCAGGCCGAGCCCGAGGATGAGACAGCCCGCGACGAGCGCTAGCCCGGGGAGGTCCAGTAGCAGAGGCACCAGTTGGGCAGCGGCTTGGTCAGGGCGAACCACACGTGGCTGTTCAGCGCATCGCCGGTGAGCGGCAGCCCGGTCCAGAGCGGATAGAAGTAGAGGAAGAAGCCGATCACCATCACCAGGTAGGCGTAGGCGGGCACCGCCCCATTGAAGCGGAGCGCCATCCCGGGCAGGCTACCGGTGAGTGTGCGCAAATAGGTCAGGACCAGCGACAGTGCGAGGAACATCGCCGGTAAGCCGCCCAGCATGTGGTAGAGGAAGAGTCCGCGGGGCACCCTCGAGAGCGGCAACCAGGCGCTGAAGAACGAGACCAGGATGAAGATCGAGGTGTACAGGCGCTCGTCCACCGGCCCGGCCAAGTCGTGCTGCGCCGCCTCCGCTGGATCGAGCGAGCGCCGCGAGCGATAGTCGCGGATCAGCGCCGGCAGCCCGATCGCGATCCCCACGATCGAAAGGGTGGCGGCCCACCAGATCAGCGGATTGCCCAGGTTGAAAATTTCCGCCACCAGCGTCGAGCCGCTGGATTGGTCGACGCCGAGCCCGGAACCCGCGTAGTAGTAGACGACCGGCCGGAAGTCGAGCGGCCAGGACCACCAGGGGCTGTAGAAGATGTGGTCCGCCTTCAGATTGATGTGGTAGAGCCAGGTCTGCCGGTGCCATTCCGCGATCTCCGTCCAGGCCGCGCCGGGGCTGAAGTGGAAGGGCGCGAAGCCGAGCGCCGGTTGCGCCAGGTTGGTAATCCCGTGGGTGATCGTCACGTAGCGGATGAAGGTCAGGCCGTAAAAGATCGCCGGCAGCAGGGCAAGGCTGAGCAGCGCGATGCCCGCGGTGGCGCTGTCGTAACGGGTCCAGCGGACGATCAGGCGAAAGACGAGGATCACGATGATGACGCCGTAGGCGGCCAGCGTCGTCCACTTGGCGCCCAGCGCGAGGCCGAGCGTGATGCCGGTGAGCACGATCGTCCAGCGCCGTCGGCCGGCGGTGTCGGCGTTGAGATGCAGGTGAAAGAGGAGATAGGCCAGCACCGCCAGCGTGATCGGGATGATGTCGATGACCGCCGTCCGCGACTCGACGAAGGTCATGCCGTCGAAGGCGGTGACCACGCCGGCGCCGATGGCAAAGAAACGGACGGACAGTAACTGCCGGGCGAGCAGGTACATCAGCGGGATCAGCGCTGTGCCGAACAGCGCCGGCATGAAGCGCCAGCCGAAGGAGTTGAATCCGAACAGCTTGATCCCGATCGCGATGATCAGCTTGGCGAGCGGCGGCTCGGGATCGAAGTAGTCCTGGCCCAGCAGGTCCTTGTGCGCATCGTTGGCGAAGTAGAGTTCGTCGAACACGAAGGGCGAGTTGGGTGCGATGTCATTCGGTTTCCCCAGACCCGCAATCGATGGATCCTGGTAGTCGTGGCCGATGCCCCATGCGCTGATGGGCGCGGCCGATCCCGGGTGGGCAAAGATGTCGAGAAAGATCGGGCTGGCGAAGCGAAGCATGCCCGCGACCAGCGTGAGCGCGATCAGCCAGTAGAGGTCGGTGCGGTCGAGGCGCCACCAGGCCGCGCGTCGCATCAACTCGATTGGCCGCGCAACCGGCCCTTGATCTGCGCCACGAAGTCATCGACGTCGACGATCGGGACGACGATGTCCGCGCCCGCGACCAGGCGCGGGCCGAGCTGCCGTTCGGCGGATTCGAGCAGCTCGGCCTGGCGGCGGTCGAGCCGGATGTAGGCGGCGGGCCCGCGCGCCAGGCGGCGCACGAAACGGTTGACGAAGCGACGCCGCTCCGCCGGCTGGAAGGCGACTTCGAGCGGTTGCCGGCGGACCCGCGCGAGCGCGGTGTAGGGCAGCTCGATGTGATGCAGCAGGTAGCGGATCCGGAGCCTGTCATCCGAGACCTCGATGTACGAAACCCGCTGCATCAGCCAGAAGGCCACCAGCACGACGCCGTCGAGCACCGTGACCGGGAGAAGGGAAATGATCGGTTGGTGCTGGATCACCTTGATCGCGATCAGCACCAACAGGATGATGAAAAAGCCGCCGTAGAACCACTTGCCATCGTTCCAGCGCTGGACCGAGTAGAGGATGGGATAACGCCGCCGCGACGTCACGCTCATCGCGCCTCGCGGACCGTCCCGGTGCGCTCCATCAGGTGGTCGGCGCCTTCGAAGTAGGTGTCGAGATTCGGCTGCTGCTGCAGCCATTCCCAGTACTCGCGGACCATCGACTCTAGGCCCGACTGCGCTTCCCAACCGGCCGCCTTCAGCCGGCTGACGTCCGGCACGACGTGCCGTGGGTCCCCCACCCGGTAACGGCCGGGCGTCTCCGGCGTGAGGTCGCGCTCGGCGACGCGCAGCAGGGTTCGCGCCAGGTCGATGACCGCGTGGGCGCGGCCGGTGGCGACGTTGTAGGCGCCGGGCGGCAGCCCGCCGATGGCCGCGACGTTGGCCCGCGCCACATCCTCGACATCGATGAAATCGCGCAACTGGTTGCCGTCCTCGAGCAGCGCCGGGGGTTGCCCGTGCGCCAGGCGGAGCGCAAAGATTCGCAGCGCGCCGTAGTAGGCGTTCTGAAACGGCTGGCCCCTGCCCTGGACGGCGCCATAGCGGAGGATGACCCACTCGATTCCGTGCCGGTCGCCCAGCAGCCGAACCAGGTCTTCCTGCGCCAGTTTGCTGAGCCCGTAGGCGCTGGTCGGCCGGGTGACCGACTCATCGGTGATCATCGGCGTCACCGCGCCACCGCAAATCGGACAGGGCGGATCCCAGACCCCGCGCTCGAGCACATCCACGCGGCGCGGCAGCGGGTAGACGTCGCCGTCCTTGCCGCACCGGTACTTGCCCTCGCCGTAGACCGCGGTCGTCGATCCCAACACGATCCGCCGCACCGACGTGTTTCCCTCGAGCAACAGCTCGAACAGGATGGCCGTGCCGACGGCGTTGATATGGAACAGCTTGCTGAACGACGGCAGGTAGTCGTGGTGGTCGGCGAGGTGGATGACGACCTCGTTCTCCTTCAGCGCCTTGACCCAATCCTCACGCTTGCGGATGTCGCCCTCGACCAGTTCCATCCCCGCCGGCAGCGCCGGTGGGCCATCGTGGGCGGGTGGCGAGAGGTTGTCGAGGATCGTGACCTGGTGGGCCTGCTTGAGGAGCAGCTGGCCGGTGCGCTGACCAATAAAACCGGCCCCGCCGGTGATCAGCACCCTCATGGCTGGGGACTATAGCTGACGCTCGAACGAGCCCCTATCGATACCCGTGACAGCGCCGTTACCGCCCCTTCACCGGTCCTTAACACCCCCACGGATATCGTGATCCCGCTTCCCCTTCCTTGAAGGCCGAGACCCCAATCTCGGCCTTTCTCTTTGTCTGTGGATCACATCCGGGCCCCTTCGAGCGAGCGCTGACAGTTGCAGCTCGGGGTGGTTGGGATGATTGGGATCAGGATGGCGAGCAGGTCGCGAACCCGGCTGATGTTGTCGGCCAGCACGCGCATCACGTCGTGCGCTTGCACCGCCGCCACCTCGGGCGCTTCCTCGAGGCCGGCGTCGTAGTCGGTCACCAGCGACAGGTTGAGATAGCACATCTCCAGCTCGCGAGCGAGGATCACCTCGGGGTATTGCGTCATGCCGACGATGTCCCAGCCCATCCGGCTGAACCAGCGGCTCTCCGCGCGAGTCGAAAAGCGCGGCCCCTGCACCACGACCACCGTTCCCGAGGGCTGAAAGCGCAGCGATCGCTGTTCCGCGATGCGTGAGGACAGCTCACGCAGCTCCGGACAATACGGCTCGGCGGCGCTGACATGTACGACATCCGGTCCCGGATAGTAGGTGTCCGCTCGACCGGTGGTGCGATCGAAGAACTGGTCACAGATGACCAGGTCTCCCGGATGCAGGTCAGGCTTCAGGCTTCCAACCGCGGATGGGCCGATGATCCGCGTGACGCCAAGCTCGTGCATCGCCCAGACGTTGGCGCGATAGTTAACGAAGGGCGCGGAGACCTCGTGGTTGGGTCCGTGGCGCGGCAGAAACGCGACGCTCCGGCCACCAACCTCGGCCAGCGCAATCGACCCGCTCGGCGGGCCGTAGGGTGTCGCGATCTCGATCTCGTCGGCGGGGTCCAGCCACTCGTAGAATCCCGACCCGCCGAAAATGCCGATCTCCGCCGTGGGCGACATCAGCTCCGAACGTGACCGCGTGGCGAGACCTGATCGGCGTAGCGCGTGAGGTCGGTGATGCGCGCCTGCGAGGAGCAGACCGGGCAGTTGGGATCGCGCGGAAAGTTGGTGATGCGCGCCTCGCCGCGCAAGCCATCGTGCTGAAAGATGCGGCCGCTCAGCGGTGTGCCGACGTTGAGAATGACTTTGAGCACCTCCTCCGCCTGCACGCTCCCCACCACGCCGGTGGCCGCTCCGATGACGCCGGCCTCCTCGCAGGTCTCGATGCCGGCGGGATCCGGCGGATCGCGGAAAAGGCAGCGCAGGCACGGTCCATCCGGGAGCACCGTGGTGACCTGGCCGCCCCATCGCAGGACCGCGCCGTGCACCAGCGGTTTGCGCACCAGGACGGCCGCGTCGTTCAACAGGAACTTCGTCTCGTACGAATCGGTGGCGTCGACGACGACGTCGTACTCGGCGACGATCGCCTCCACGTTCGAGGGGCGGACACTCTCCTGGCGAGCATCGAGCTTCAGGGCCGAATCGAGGATCAGCAATCGTCCGGACGCCGCCTCGACCTTTGGGCGGCCCACGTCGCAATCCTCGAAGAGGATTTGCCGGTTGAGATTCGAGAGTTCGACCTGCTGGTCGTCGATCAGCCCGAGCCGTCCCACCCCGGCCGCCGCCAGGTAGAGGGCGACCGGCGACCCCAGGCCCCCGAGACCGACGATCGCGACCGAGGCACGTTCGAGCCGTTGCTGCCCGGCCTCGCCAACCTCGGCGAGGATCTGCTGCCGGTGATGCCGCTCGTCGGTCATCGCCGACCCTCCTGCGCGCCGACTACGGCGTGATAATCGGCGAGCGACGTGATACTGGGGCGGTCACCACAGGTTGGACACGCGGGATTACGACGGTAGCGCACCTCGCGAAATGTCATCGCCATGGTGTCGTGCAGCAGCACGCGGTTGACCAGGGGCTCGCCGGTGCCCGTGATCTGTTTGATGGTCTCGGCGGCCTGGATGGTGCCGATGATGCCGGGCAGCGCGGCCAGCACCCCGACCTGCTCCGATTCTTCGATGGCGCCCGCCGGGGGCGGTTCCGGGTAGAGGCAGCGATAGCAACCACGGCCCGGCAAGAAGACCGTCACCTGCCCCTCGATCCGGAAGATGCTGCCGTGCACCAGAGGTTTACGCAGCAGGTAGGCGGCGTCGCTGAGGAGGTAGCGGGCACGGAAGGTATCCGTGCCGTCGACGATCACGTCGTAGCCTTGCAGCAGCTCCATCGCGTTGTGTTCGTCGACGGTGGCCTCCACGGCGTCGACCTTGACATCGGGATTCAGCGCGCCAACCGTGCGGGCGGCGCCGTCCACCTTCGAACGGTTCAGTCCCGCCATCGAATGGATCACCTGCCGCTGCAGGTTCGAGAGGCGAACGTGGTCGTGGTCGGCGAGACCGATGGTGCCCACGCCCGCGGCCGCCAGGTAAAGGGCGACCGGCGAGCCGAGCGCGCCGACGCCGACGATCAGCACGCTGGAGCGCAGCAGCCGCCGCTGACCGGCGGGCCCGAGCTCTGCCAGCGCGAGGTGACGCGCGTATCGCTGTCGCTGCTCGGCCGTAAGCGATGCCTCGGGCATCATCAACCCCGCGGCTTGGCCGGCGCCGCGTGATAGATGCCGTGGAAGACCTGCGACTGCGCGCGGCGCAAGCGAAGACAGTCGGCCAGGGTATGCGAGGCGAAGACATCGCGGGCGGCCTGCTCGGCCTTCTCGGTCACCTGCGCCAGGACCTGGCTGTCTCCGGTTTCCACGCCGTTCGGCTGGCGGCTCTTGACGCCATCACCCTCGAGACAGGCGATCACTTCGTCGAGCCGGATATCGTCCGGGGTGCGGGCCAGCACGTGCCCGCCATGCGGGCCGCGCGTCGAGTGCACCAGACCGGCGCGGCGCAACGTCATCAGCACCTGGTCGAGGAAGGGTCCGGGGATCACCTGGCGGCGCGCGATCTCGCCGCTTTGCAGGGCGCCTCGCCCGGCGTTGGCCGCGAGTTCCAGGATGGCCCTGACACCATACTCGGTCTTCATCGACAAGCGCATTCGCACCCAGGTCCCCTCAATAGTTGATCAGACCAGTCAAGTATAGGTGATTTCAGAGCGAGATTCGGAGCGCCAGCATGACGAAGAGCAGTCCCAGGACGACCAGCGGAACCGTGGTCGCGATCAGGCTCAAGCTGCGTAATCCGATGGCGCGTCGTTCTTCGTTCGACGAGCGCACGCGACTGCGCAGGACGAAGCCCTCGAACGCGAGCAGCAAGGACGAGCCGCCGAGCCCGAGCGCCACCATCACGATCGCCCAGATCGTGCTCGGCGTCCCCTCCTGCTGCGAGAAGGCATTGAAACTGGCGGCCAGCACGCCCACGAGCGCGACCAGCACGCCGAGCGGGACGAGCGTGAGGTTGATGAAGCGCATCGACCGACCCGGCTCTGGCCGGCGCGAAAACTGCCACGCCGAGACCAGCACGAAGGCCATGTAGGCCGCGATCACGACGTAGAAAAACAACGGCGTCAAGACTTCACCAAAGCTGAGAGCTCCGGGGATCACTCGAACAATCTAGTCCACGGCAGGCTTCAGGCCGCCACACCCGATGCGGCCTAATTCAGGATTCGATACACGTTGTTGATCACGGCAAAAGTGGTGATCCAGGCCGCGATCAGGTAGGCGTTCCAGACGGCACTGCTTCGACGCCCGTAGAGGAGCAGAAACGCGACCAGCATGCCGACCAGGCCGAGCTTGAGACCGTAGACGGCCAGCTCCCCGTTGTGCACGATGATCCAGGCGGCCACGCCATTCAGCTCCTGGCGTCCCTGCGATAGACCGATGTGGGTGGTGGTCACGTCGAGCAGCTGCGCCGTGCAAAAGCCGCCGAGAATGAAGACCTTCTTGCGGGTGGAGACGGTTTTCTTGCCGAAGAATCTGGCCCGTTTGCTCACGGCGCTGCCCACGTCCCCAATCCCCAGCATGGAAAAGACTCTATAGCGGCGTTATCAGAAAAGCAACGTCCAAGTTGGCGCTTTCTGAATTCCGGCGGCTTCCCTTCATCGAGCTGCCCGGATTATATGGGCAGTTCTACGACTCGTCTAGAGCCAAGTTTCCCGACCTTTCGGTCAGCCGGCTTTCTTACTGCTTCCGAGGATCTCGCGACGCCGCCCGATGAGATAGGGGATGGCCATCAGCAGTCCGCCGACGACCAGCACCCCCGCGCCAATGCGCAGATAGAGCGTCCAGTCCGACGGCGGATCGAGTGCCGGGTCGTAGAGCGTGCGGGCATTGAGCTTGAAGCTGAGCGCACCCACCGTGCCGTTCACGCTCCAGATACCGACGGTGGTCACCGCGTGGTTCCAGCGCTGGTCCTCATTGACGGGCGGCAGGCTGGCGCAGGGCCACACGCCGGCGGTCGGCAGGTGAACTGGGATCGGCGGCCGAGGCGTCGCGGCCTTCGGTTGCGCGGCGAAGCGGAAGGGCTTCGGCGGCTTGCTCATGTCGAAGAGCACGACGTCCTGAGTGGTCTGGTTCTGGAGCAGCAGGTCACATCCGCCGGTGGAGCCCTCGATGGTCAGGCCGGGGGTCTTGGGCACGATGGTGTCGACCACGGTCTTGAACGGCTGATCCTCGGCCAGGGCGGTTGCCGAGAACATCAGCAGCGCGCCAACCGGGACGAGGGCCGCAACCAGCCGCTTCACGAGCCTATAACGCCGATTCGCCTGCTGGCTGGCACCGGTCGTCCGGCGGCGCCCCGGCTAGACTTGGCCGGCAGGAGGGAGACATGGCCTACGAGTTCGTGCTGACCGAGACCGACGGCCCGGTGGGGATCGTCAGGATCAACCGGCCGCAGGTCCGCAATGCTCTCAACCCCAAGACGGTCGCGGAGCTGGTCGATGCGCTGGAGGCCTTCGATAGCGACGACGCGATCCGCTGCATCATCCTCACCGGCGACGATCGCGCCTTCGCGGCCGGCGCCGATATCACGCAGATGGTGGATGCCAGTGCGGTCGACGTGCTCAACGACGACAACTTCGCGCGCTGGACCCGCTTTCGGGCGATCCACAAACCGGTGATCGCCGCCGTCAGCGGCTACGCGTTCGGCGGCGGTTGCGAGCTGGCGCTGATGTGCGACCTGGTGGTGGCGTCCGAGACCGCGCAGTTCGGCCAGCCCGAGGTCAAGATCGGGATCATCCCGGGCGCGGGTGGCACCCAGCGCTGGGCGCGCTCGGCTGGAAAAGTCCGCGCCATGGAGGCGGTGTTGACCGGCGAGCCGGTGAACGCGGTCGATGCGGAGCGGCTCGGCCTGGTGAACCGCGTCGTTCCAGCGGGGACCCACCTGGATGAGGCGCTCCGGTTGGCGAAGCTGATCGCGCAGCGCCCGCCGCTGGCGGTGCGCCTGGGTAAGGAGGCCGTTAATCACGCGATGGAGGTCGGACTCACCGCCGGCCTCGACTTCGAGCGCAAGCTCTTCTACCTGCTGTTCGCCTCGGATGACAAGCGCGAGGGGATGCGCGCCTTCCTGGAGAAGCGCCCGGGCCGGTTCACCGGTCGATGAGCGAGGTCATCCTCAGCGTCCTCGACGCAGGCGTCTTAACGCTCACGCTCAACCGGCCCGAGGCGCTCAACGCCCTCAACCGCGAGATGACTGGCGCGCTTCGCGACGCCATCGAAGCGGCCTCGCGTGACAACGGCGTAGGGTCGGTGATCATCACCGGGGCCGGCCGCGCGTTCTGCGCCGGTGCCGACCTCAAAGACGTGGTCGCGCGACGCGAGGCCGGCGAGCGCGATCTCGGTGACGACCTGCGCACCAGCTATATCCCGATGATCCGCGCCATCCGGGCCTGTCCCAAGCCGGTGATCGCCGCCATCAACGGAACCGCGGCCGGCGCCGGCCTCAGCCTGGCGCTCGCCTGCGACCTGCGGATCGCGGCCGCCGGCACCCCGTTGATCGTGGTCTTCGTCCGGGTTGGCCTGGTCCCCGATGCCGGCAGCCTCTTCTTCCTGACGCGGATGCTCGGCCTCAGCAAGGCGACCGAGCTGGCGATGTCAGGGGATCCGTTGACGGTGGAGGACGCGCACCAACTCGGGCTGATTACGACGGTCGTGGCGCCGGAGCAGCTGATGACGGCAGCGACGGAACGCGCCCGGCATTTTAGCGATGGGCCGCGACAGACCTACGCTCTCATCAAGCACGGCCTGGAACGCGCGCTCGACCTCGATCTCGAGCAAACGATGGAGCTCGAGTCACAGCTGCAGTCGGTGGCCGCGGAAACGCCGGACGCGAACGAGGCGATCCAGGCGTTCCTGGAGAAACGAAAGCCGCAGTTCGGGCGGTCCCCAGGGCTTGCCCCCTAAAAAGGAAGAGCGGCGGTGTTACCCGCCGCTCTCACCTAAATCAACTAATGCCATGGGCACCACCTCCCAGTTCTTAGGGCGACATTGTATCAATTCCCGGCACGAACGCGGTCCTCGATGAGGTCCCGGGAGATGAGGACCTGGCGCGCCCCCTGCAGCGTTCGGAGCTGACGGAGCAACTCGGCCGTCGTCCGGTTGGCGGGTAGGCCGACGTCGACCTCGAGCCGGTCATCGGTTTCGTTGAGCTCGTGAATTCGGATCGCGAGCGGAAAGGCGCTGATCGCTCCGAGCGCCGCCCGCAGCTCTTCGATCTCGCCATCGCGGCGCGGAACGATGACGCTGACCTGCGCCTCGCTTGGTCGTTTGAAGAAGCGTCTCTCGATCGGTTTCAAAACCATCAGCACGCCCAGGATGAGGAGCGTCGTGAAGGCGGCCTCGAAGTAACGGGCGGTGCCGGCCGCCATGCCGATGGCCGCCACCGCCCAGATGGTCGCGGCGGTGGTCAGCCCTCGCACCAGGTCCTTGCGAAGAAAGATCGTCCCGGCTCCAAGGAAACCGATGCCGGTGACGATCTGGGCGGCCACCCGCGATGGGTCCGTGTTGGCGAAGCCGTAGGCGCCGATGATGGTGAAAAGGCACGATCCGAGCGACACCATGGTCACCGTCCGTAGCCCGGCCGCCCGCTCCTGCCGCTCGCGCTCCAAGCCGACGATGGCGCCGAGAGCCAGCGCCACCAGCAGGCGCAGCATCAGATCGGCGATGTTCGGCACGGCGCTATGGTACTGCCGCGCCGCCGCCGGTGACGGAAAAGGTCTTAGGCGGCGCTGAAGAGCGTGCTCTCGTAGCCCTGGACGTCGGCATCGGGGGCCGGGCCGTGACGCTCCGTGAAGAGCGCCTCCTCGACCGCAAACAGGGCGTCCATCAGCTTCGAGATCCCGACCTTGACCTTGATGTTGGCCAGGTCTTCAGCGAGCGACTGCACCGGGCCCACCAGCCGAAGGATCTCTTCGAGGCGCGGCTCGTACGAGATCGGAACCCGCTTGAAGCCTTTGAGGTTGAGCTCCTCCAGTTCCTGCAGCAACCGGTCGATCAACTGGACCGGTCGGCGAAGCTGATCCTGCCGGGCCCTGAGGTCCTTGGACTGGCGCTCGGCATCGCGGATGTAGGCGTTGGTCTGGGCAAGCAATCCTGTCATCGAAGACCCCTCACTTCATGGCGCTGAAAATGCACGTCGATTTCGCAAACCGAATCCGCGCGGCGTTTATTCCCGGAAGCGCGAACCAACTCGAGGTGGCGTCCGGGAGGCAGCCGTAGACTTTCACCGACATGCCATTGCTCCGCGTCGATCGGCTGGCGGTGTTGTACGGGGCGACCGAGGTACTCCGCGACCTGAGCTTCCAGGTGGAGCCTCGGCAGCGGCTTGGGATCGTGGGCGCCAACGGCAGCGGCAAGTCGAGCCTCCTGAAGGCGATCTCCGGGGAAGTCATTCCGACCGCCGGCTCGTTGACGCTGGCGCCCCGCGCCCGGACCGCCTACCTGGCGCAGGAGCTCGAGGCGGGCCCGCATGAGAGTGTCTACGAGGATGCGCTACACAGCCGGCCGGACATCATGAGCCTACGCACCCGGCTCGCCGAGCTGGAGTCTGCGATGGCCGTGGGGATTGGCCCCGAGTTGACCGCGCTGGTCGAGACCTACGGCGACCTCCAGCACGAGTACGAGCGTCTCGACGGCTACGCCTACGACAACCGGGTCGCCGAGGTGCTCCACGGCGTTGGCCTCACT